>Ga0105238_10004079_pt1 | contig 14485 bp, 17 predicted proteins | sample KBSC34metaG_FD_81526 | JGI IMG/M metagenome (GOLD analysis project Ga0105238, IMG submission 81526) | Corn rhizosphere microbial communities from Kellogg Biological Station, Michigan, USA - KBS C3-4 metaG | ecosystem: Host-associated > Plants > Roots > Rhizosphere > Soil | place: Michigan, USA... | reverse complement strand
GCGGCGAGTCGAATTGTTTCCAGATCCCTGGGAAGGCGCTTCCCATCACAGTGCAAGGCTGCAAATTCCTCGGCCGAGAAGTCCCCGAGGGGTATCTCCTCCTGGACACCAGTCAGCGGCCCGGGACGATTAGGATTGCGGTACTTGTCCACCATGAGATTGTGGGCAATCCGGCCCAACCAAGCTCGCGTACGCGCGGCATTCGCAGCTGGCACGTCGTCCGAGTCTACAAACCGGGCGTGCGAATCGATCGCCTTTTTCAAGGTAATGAGTGCAAGATCCTGGGCCAGCTCCGGCTCACCCATGCGATTGCAGATACGCTTACAGCGCGCGTAAAGCGCCTGCATGTGCCGGCGGTGAAATTCGATGCCCGCGGCGTTGGACATCGCTACATCACCGGCCGACTGGCTACAAGACATGTAGTACAGCAGTGCACCGTCTGTCTCTGCCTCCATGTCGAGCGAACGCGAAGGTCCGCGACGTTCCGTATCCGCCAAGGGCTTCTAGGTCCCGTTTGTTGTATTTGCCCTGACCAAGAGTACGCCGAAGCGCTATTGACTGCCACGCCGTCATTTTCGTTCGTACGCCGAAGCGCTATTCCCGCTCATCTATCGCTTCGCCGTATCGTATTCGGCTGACTTGAGGGGGGATGTGCAGGCTCAATCCTTGACTACCTTCCTCGCAAGTCCGACATCGCAGGACGCGCACTAGCGCGCGAAGGACCCGATAGGACCCAAACATTTGCAAAGCACCACGGAGTGAATCGTGAATGAATTGAACACTGGTATGCCAGCGGCCCACCCCGGCCACGACGTCACCTATTTCGTCAACGGCGAGGAGGAAGTCAGCTCGACCCCGCAGTTGACGGTCAAACAGATTCTTGAGCACGCAGGCTTTACGCCAGTGGCCGACTACACCCTGGCCAGCGAGAACCCGCCCGACGACTTCGGAAGCAACTACGACGAGGTCATCAAGCTCCATCCCAACGAGCGCTTTCAGGCGAAGTTCAAAGGCCCCACGCCCACATCATAGGCCACCGACCATGACGGCGGACGAGTTCCAACAGCATCTCGCCTCCACGGGGCACTCTGTAGAGAGTGCCCACGTGGGCGCGGACCAGTACATCGTGATCAAGGACATGACCATCTCGGCCGGATCGCACGCCGGCAAACACTGCGATGTCGGCATACTCAGTTCGACGGCCAATCCCTGGGTTCCTCAGCCGGCAGTGCATGTTCGCCCTCACCTCGTTGAGATGGGCCAAGCCGCATCACAGGCGAGTGCCCTAGGGCCGGAGTGGCAATACCTGAGTCGACGATTCGACAGGCCCCCCACACCTAAAGGTTTCCTGGCCCACATCCTGACCGTGTTGGGGCAAATATGACGCGCATGCAGGGTTATCAGCTCGGGGACTTTGAGGACGTCGATCTGTCGGTCGCCTTGAATGCCGAGTTGGACCGTGCGCTCAGCGGACATCTGGACAAGGGTCCCCTTCAGGAAGATCTGACCTTCGCCTACTGGAAGCCCAGTCGCGGCGCGAGCCGCTACACCGGCGTGCTTCAACGGCTCGTGCTTCCGCGCGACGGCGAGCGCATCCTCCAAAGCAACGTCGCCTTCACGTCCGACTACCTCACGCGCGTCCTCGCCGAGCGCCCAGCGGACTCTGGTATCGCACTGCTGCACAGTCATCTCGGGCCCGGCTGGCAGGATATGAGTGACGACGATGTCGTCGCCGAGCGCGATCGTCTGGGCGGTGTGGTCGCCAGCGCCTCGGCGTTGCCGGTCCTCGGACTCACGCGCGGCACGGACGGGACGTGGAGTGCGCGCTTCTGGTTCCGAAGCGGGCGGCATCGCTATGAGCGCCGCTGGGCGCGCACCGTCCGCTCCGTAGGCCGGCACCTCCGCATCAGTTATCACCCTCAGCTGTGCCCGCCGCCGCCTTCGTTGGCCTCTCAGGTCGCCACTATTTCAGTGTGGGGCGCAGCCGCTCAGGCCGATCTGGTCCGTGCGCGGGTAGGCATTACCGGGCTCGGCAGTGTGGGATCAATTGTCGCCGAGACGCTCAGTCGCTCCGGCGTCGAGCACTTAACCTTCATCGATCACGATCGTCTCGAGGACCGCAATCTGGACCGCACCCTTGGCGCGTATTCGGCGGATGTGTCGGGGGCGCTTTCCAAGGTGACGATTGCCAAACGCCTGGTCGACTCATCCCATACCAGCGCGCGTTTTTGCGCGCTCGCCGTCGATGAGCGGCTGCAAAGCGACACCGGTTTGGCCCACGCGCTGGACTGTGACGTCCTGGTCTGCGACGTCGATCGCCCGTGGCCTCGGCACGTTCTCAACGCCATCGCCTATAGCCACCTCATCCCGGTCATCGATGGCGGAATTCTGGCGCGGGTCCGCGAGGACGGGCATCTTCTGCATGTCGATTGGCGCATTCACACAGTCGGTCCGGAGCAGGCGTGTTTGTACTGTCTCGGGGCGCTGCGCCGCAGTGATGTCGCGCTTGACCGCGAAGGGCTGCTAGATGACCCTGATTACCTGAAAGGACTGAGCCAGGCGGATCGCGAGCGCTATGGGCGCCGAAACGTGTTTGCGTTCAGCCTGAGCGTGGCTTCACACCAAGTGCTCAAGCTCGTCGGCCTCATCAGCGGCAACGAGCGAGTCGGGGGGATCGGACCGCAGACCTATCACGCCTATCCGGGCGTCATGGAGGTGAAGTCGCCCGAGGTCTGTTCGCCGGATTGCGATATTCAACCGCTCACGGCGTTCGCGCATACCAACATCACGGGCTAGACCTCACAATTGAAATTCTACGAGCATGCCCTCTCTCTTGATGTCGTGCAGTAGGTAAGGATTCGAATGAGACTCGGGGTGCTCCCATTCGTATTTCCAGATCGGAAGGGGACTGATGTCTAGCCACGTTTCGAGCAGCACGTCGTAGGCGATATCAACCATCTCAAGCTTGATGTCGATAAAGCGATCGCGAGAATCCTGCAGTTATACAGCAACGTCTACGTCACTGTCCTTCCTCTGAGTTCCGCGAGCGTGGCTCCCAAATACGATGACTTGCTGGACAGGGTAATGAGCAGCGGCAAGTCGCCGTGCAAAATCACGAACTGCGGCGACGACGGTGGGCTCCAAGTTTGTCGTTGATGTAGTCATTACGGAGTCTGCAGAAGGCCCAGTCGAATACTGCTTTGAATCCGAATTGTCCACTGACAATAGTCAAGGAGTCGCCGGGCAGCCCTTCGCCCCGTCTACCAAGGGGAGACTCGAAGTTACCCACGATTTACGGCTCTTGGCGTCGACCTCAATGAAAACTTCTACCGGTCCGAGCGGCTGCGACCTCCTTCGCATGGTTCACACGCTTGGCATGTTCAGTTTGCACTGGAGGCATGGCGTCAGCGAACTCGCCGATGTCGCGAGCAAGTTCTTCGTCTCCAGTTGCGCGAACCTTGGATTGCAGCGCAAGCCAAGCGGCCAGTACGTAGCTTCGGGTTCGACGCATCACGGCAAGCCCTGGATCTGTCGCCTGAGTCCCTCCTTCCGCTTCACGCAGTGCTTTGGAGTCCGCGACTCGTACATGGTGGGAATCGTTTCGCTGGGCCGCCCTGTAAATTTCCGTTCGCTTGTGCGTGCGCGTTTCCCCGCGGACAGCGCGCTCGGTGGCGTTTGCCGCCTGCCCGAGTTCATTCAGTTGGGCGGCGAATTGGGCGCGCCAACTGCGTAATGTCTCCTTCTTGATGTTCAGTCGATCGCCCTGTTCGCTCATCGCCTTTACCGCAACATGAACGTGCGGACGCGGTGTATCCGTGTGAAGCGCCATAGCGTAACGGTGTTCGAGCGCCCATTCATTCAGAGCGAACCTTCGGACCGCCTCGAATACGATCTTGGGGGACGTGCCTTCTGGCATGGAGAAAATAATATTGTGCACGAGCTTCGGCGGCTTGCCCCGAGCAGTCTTTTTCGAATAGTGTTTGAGCGCTTCGAGGTCGAGATCCCAATCTCTCACCAGATCGCCGGCGAATCCCGCACCCCCTGCCCTCGTGTCCATGTCGGTTTCCAGACCTGTAATTCCTTTTTTCTCGATGTACTTGAAGTACCGCTCAACACCCGCCAACGTTCGCGCCCCACCAGAAACTTTGACTACGACCTCAGGCACGCGGCGTACAGTCCGCGCGACGTATTCCCGCTGTCTCCGCGTCAGGGGCCCGGGTCCACGCGCATAGCTCACGATATCCAGCAGCGGAACCTGAGAGCGTAGATTGAAAAGTCTTTTAGTCACTGCTTGATTCCCAACTCTCAGCATTGCAAATCACAAGCGCTTTGGTGTGGTCGCGAAGTCCAGCCAGAACCTTCAGAACACCTTGGAGATACGCAAAGTCCGGAGCATTGGCGTGCTCGCCATGATTGAGAGCTCGGGCGATCTGGTTGAGATTCCGTCCGATCGCTCCGACTTCTGCAACGCTGCGCTTCAATGCGGCCAACTCTTCCGTCGGTAGGGGAGTCATGCTCCTTAGATGGGAATGGACAAGCAGTGAGACGTATGTGCTGGGGCGAATCCTGCGGACGAGCGACCGGTCTTTCAAAAGTCGGTAGTCATCCGCTCTCAGGCGGACCGAGATCTTCTCCGGAGGTGCTTGCGTCGATTGACCGACCTCATGGTCGACGGATTCGCCAGCGCTCATGATCGCCCCTTCAACCAAACGTCTGAGAAGCAGGGACTCTGTCACGCCACGTCGATGGGCTAACGCAGCAAATTGCGTTTTGACGTTCTGTGGTACCCGGGCGGCGATGAGGGAGTCAGCGTTCATTGAGTGTTAGTGTTAAACACTCGACGCCGAAAGGCTATCCTGCAAATCCAAGAAAAACTGCTACAACTGCAAACACCATCCGCCCCGCCCCGCGTCCGCGGAGAAGCCAGCAGCTGCGAAAACCGGTTTCAGGCTCCATTGGAGCCGGCCAGATTCCTGACTTCCTCATAATTGAAACAAGTCTTTCGCGGATGCCACTCCGGCTTAAAATAATCATCACCTCCGGCCCACGTCTCAAACGGATTCTAGAACTGGTGCGCGCTCGCTGAAGAGTCCGACATTGCGCCATGCCCATTAGCACATACAGAATGAATGACTCTTGGAACGGAATTGCGACGGTAGGTGGCGAAACGAAAGCACAAGGCCAGGCCCGAGTGGAGTGAGGCCATCAAAGGCTTGATGGCGTCCAGCAGACACCTGAAGACGCAGACCGCGCTCGCGAGAGCATCCGGAGTGACCCAGGCAACCATTGGTCGCATATTGCGCGGTGAAGTCGACCCGCAGTCCGAAAACCTTGTGCGGTTGGCGCATGCTTTCGGGATAACGCACTCCGCATTCGCTGCCATTGCAGAGGGGAGCCAGGTGTGGGAAGGGAGAAATGAGACTATCCAGTCGGTTACGGCATCCCGACGCGTGCCTCTCCTTAGTCTCGCGCAGGCGGGAAGACTTGCCGAGTCCGTGTATCCCGATCATCTCGGTAGTGGTACGGACTGGATTGCATTCCCCAAAAAGCGACAGGGTGTGCGAACCATAGCTTTGAGAGTATCCGGCGAGTCCATGGAGCCCCATTATTTCAATGGTGACATCATCTACATTGATCCTGATGTCGCGCCCATACACGGCAAAGACGTCATAGTTCGTATGGGCGACCGCAACGAAGTAACGTTCAAGCGGCTGATTGTCGAAGGCGAGCGCCGCTACCTCAGACCGCTGAATCAACTCTGGCCCGATAAGTTGACCAGCGTGCCGAATGATGCCCGAATCATTGGCGTCGTTGTGGGCAGATATACCGACCTGTAAACCGCGTAACACGACAGCCGACACCCCAAGAAGTGCCGGGCCGGATGTGTCGATATTTCGCATTCAGCGCAGGGGTGCCGCGATCACTTCTCCGCCTTGTCGGCACGGACGGACCGCCGACTTCAGCCGGCACAGTACAAATTGCGGCCGCCGCACACCCGCGATACGCGTGTGATTCAGGCTCGCTCTCATGAAACCCTCCGAAGCCCTTGCGGTTCATCGCATGGCACTACGACAGCTGCTGAGCCGCCATGGATTTCGGCACCCACGAATTTTCGGCTCAGTTTTGACGAAGACCGATACTGAGGAGAGCGATCTCGACCTGCTGGTGGAATCGCGGCCCGGCTTGACTCTGTTCATGTTGGTTGGGGCGGAGAGAGAGGCACAGCACCTGCTGGGTGTTCGTGTGTCGGTACTCACGGCCGAATTCTTGCCTCCGAAATTCCGCGAGGAAGTGCTTCGGCAAGCCGAACCACTATGACGTATAGGGCGCTGATGGCCGGGTAGTAGCACACTGACGAGGTCTCTCCGCGCGCTTCAAAGCTCACACGCCTCTACGAAACGAACCGCCAAGCCTGACGCTGGCAGTTCCAGTCACTGAGCGAATCAGTCCCGCGTAGCGCTTGGTTATCGGGTCCTCGAACGCTGAACGGCCCGCTTTTCTTCGGTTTCGGCCGAGCGTCCCACCGCATGAGCTCGGAAATTCGCCACCCATCTCGGTCGATTGGCCGCAGGTCTGCAACGGATCTTTTTCGGGGGACGTTTCCGTCGAGCTCGATCCACACTGTCCTGACAGTCACTGAAAAAATCATGAATCAGTACGGCAATCTGGTGGAGAGGCGACCGGGCGCGTGCGCGCCTACGTACGAAGCGCACGGCCGCCCTGTCGCTGGCAAACCGGTTGCGCCGAGCGAGTCGACGAATTTCGTAATCTGCGTACGGTTTTCGACAAAAGATAAACCATCCCTCATCCCGGGCTGTCTTGCAGTCGTCGTTGCTCCAGTGAATCCAAGGTGCCATGTTGACCTCTCGTTTGGAAGTAAAGTGTGTTGACAGGAAGGGTGAGTCCACCCGCGCTTGCAGCGGAAACGACGTAATCGGTTCGAGCAAGCGCTGGCCAGAAGGCAACGCATCCCTGACGCAGATGCGTTGCCACAACTGCTCAGCCGGCAAAAACCTACCGGGCCGGATTGCGTTTCTAGGATGTCATCGTCGGATCGATCGTGACGGTCTCGCCCCAAGGCGCCTGCAGATCGGGCGTGGTGATGGCCCACAACGTTGGGAATTCACTGGGCGTCTCCGGATACGTGCCGTGGCCATCCGTCAGGTAGATCAAACACGCGGGACTGATCTGTTCGGCTTCGATATACTCAAAGGCAGGTCGGAAATCCGTTCCTCCCATGCCGACAAACTGGCATGTAATCGGTTCATCTCGAGCGAAGCGGTCCACGCGATGAACCGCCGCATCGGCCATAATCAGGATCGTCTCTTCCGGTCGGCACTCCTCCTGGATCGAACGCAACTCCGCCACAAACACATCGAGGACATCTCGCGTGGATCCCGACGTATCCGCCACGACGACGAGCGCCGGCATGGAGTCGCCATGAAGTTCCGGGATATAGACGCCGCTGGCAACGCAGCGGCGGTTCGGCCGGCGCCAACTGTAATCCGAGCTCGCAAACTGTTGCACGAAGCGGCGCAGGATGGATCGCCAGTCGACACGGGGCTGCGCTGCCTCTTCGACTGCGGTGACGACGTGGCTAGGCACCCGCCCCATCATCGCAGCGAGGCCGGCTGCTTGTTTCAGCCGGACTTGCCACTCCGCCTCTTGCTGAGCGGGTTCTGCTGCATCCCACACGTCGCCCGGATTGCTCCGGGCGCGAGTGCGATTCGCAGTCGGAGGCGCGTCATGGCCATTACCCGAATCGTTGGGAGCGTCTTCGCCGTCCGTGGGTTGGGTTCCCTCCTCGCCGGGAGTCGAATTCGGACGCTCACCCGGTTCACCCTGCCTGGACTTCAGCGCATCGAAGATCTGCTCGGTCGTCATGCCCCGGTACTGAGGGTCGATCAACCAGTCCGAGGGGACTTGGAATCCCGCGTCTTGGAGGAGCAGATTGATCGCATAGTCGCCGGCGTCGTTCCACCGTTCGACGTCACGGTCACCCCGACGCGTATGGTGGAACAGACCTAAATGGAGTACTTCGTGGGCGAAGACGGTGACCAGGTCCTCCGGGCGATGTTCGTTCACGAACGCCTCGTCGTAATAAAAACCCTCTCCGTCCGTAGCAACCGTCGCCGTCCGGCCGAGCGTTTCACGCCTCAACGCCAGACCGAGTGCCAGGTGTCCAAAGTATGGATGATCTAAAACAAGCGTGCGCAGGGCCGCCTTGAGCCGCGCGTGAGCAGTCGGTTGAGTCTTCATACGGCCTCCTCATTGGGGGCACCCATGAAGCCGGCCATCACCTTTTGGATTTCGGAAGCCTGGGCGGCAATCCGACTTCGCACGAAGGGTCGATCGCGGAGCTCCTGCGGATCGACGTGGAGAATCATCGATTCGGCCCGCTTACGAAGCTCCTCGAGTTGAGGATCTTGTGTCAGGTTGAGTCCGGGCAGAATGGCGCAGAGGTCCGCCAGTCCCGTGATCAGCGTATCTCGAAATACGCCTTTAGGGTCCGACAGACGCGTGACCATCCGGGAGATGTGCTCATACAGCCGTTCATACGGGTCACGCATGGCGATTTGAGTCGCCCGGTCGACTTCAGCCTGGATGCCGCTACGAATGTGGGTGACCGTATCCTCGGGCAGGCACGCTCGGAAATCCTCACCCGCCGGCATGGGCATGCGTACGATGTCCACGGCGAATTTGCTGCTGATGTCGAGCGGATAATCCGCTTCGTTATAGAGTCCATTCAACTCGATCTTCGCGGCCTCCTTGAGTGTCGGAAGGTCGGCGACGAAGATTTGGACGGCCTGGTCAAAGGCATTTCGCAGCGATCTCATCTCACGGCTGTACTCCTCAAACATCGCCGTGGTGAGAATCCGCGCGCCCTCCTGGGTCCAGGGTAGCGTGTAGAAATAGTGCTTGGCCCGAAGATCCGATGCCGCACTCACGACCCCTTTGAAGCTTGCGGCCTCCACGTTAATCGCGTTCTTTCGGTAACGCCCTGCGCGCTTTTCGCTCACAGCGTGGGTCGACGCGACCTCGGCGGTGATCTTTTTGTCCGTCCGAGCAGCCTGCCAACGACGAATGTTGAGGGTAACCAACAGGGCGCGTTCCGCCAAAATATTGATGGACATGGTCGTACTCCTTAACTGGAATGAATCCCTCTGGACTTACTGATAAAAACTCATCCGCCGACCATGACCTGGCCCAATGGACCTGACATGGCTTGGATATAGCCCGGGGTGTTACTGAAACTCGGGTTGCGAGCGAGTGCGGCTTTGAGGCTCAAGGCTGCAAACTCGTGTTGATCGGCTCCGCAAAGCCGTTCGAGATATCGGCAGTAGCGTGTCATGGACTCCTTCTGGACCCGCGTCGCGAGGGCGGTAGAGACGGCACATAACGCCGACAGCTCGGTGGGAATGGGTGCCGTGTCGGGCGTGGTCAGAATCAGATCGGGGCTCACCATCTCGGTCCACACGCGCAGAAACGCGATGAACTCGATCCCGGCCGCCTCCCCCACCGCACCCTGGATCGCCGCGGTGTGAAAGTCGCGAGGCAGGTTGAGATCGACCAAACGGGCCACGTGATGCCAGCCGCGCGGGGACGGAGAGTTGGTGAGATCCGCCGTGGGCTTGAAATCCGAGAACAACTCGGGACGGAAGCGAAGAAAGGCGATGACCTCCGGTGCGATCCCTGCACCACAGGCCCAAGCCGCCCAATCGTCCAAGTCGGGTACGAGCTCGACAATCGTGGCGAAGCGACTCTTGACCGGCTCCAGAATCCCGGTGACGCCGGCGCGATCGGTCCGTCGGTTGGTCGCGGCAATGAAGACCACGTGGTCGGAGATCCGATGGCCGTCAATCTGACGCCCCAGGATCAACTGCATTGCGGCGGCTTGCACCGCAGGGGTGGCCTGCCCCAGATCATCCAGAAAGCAGACCGTCGGCTTCGAGGCCTGCGCGAGCGTTTTCAAGTCGTGAAACGGAACAAACTCAGCGCCTCGATCAGTAACCCACGGCATGCCTTTGAAATCGGTCGGGTCCTTGAGGACCGGATGCATGACGACGTTGTCGGCACCCAGTTGCGCACAGGCGAGTGATTCACACTCGGTTTTGCCAATACCGGGAGCGCCGGTGATCAGTACGGGGAGCCGCGCCGGGATCGTTTTCGACAGTAACGCCAATAGTTGAGAAGGCTTGAGAGTTGAAATGCTCATGAGTAAAACCTCGTCTGAATGCGAAGCCCAAATTAGAAAGGCCACCCGAAGGCGGCCTTTCACTGGGAACAGCGGGAGTGGGTGAATGCGCGAAGTGACTACTCCGCGTTGTCCTCGGCCGAGTCTTCCTCGCGGCTCAGTCGGCCCTTGGCCCCATATCGGAAGCCATCCACGATGAAGGAGTGATCGAAGTGCCGGCCGCCCTCCTTGTCGGTCCAGTTGTTCGCCTGGATGTGCCCTTCGATGAGGAGTTGGTCACCCTTGCGACAGCGACCGATGGCATCTCCCATACCGTTAAACGCGACGAAGTAAACGCTCGTGGCCACATCCTTTGCGTTGCCCTCCTCATCGCGACCGGCGTAGTCATTTCCAATGAGACAAAACCGGGTGTAACTCTTGTCACCCTTGACGGTGACTTCCGGATCGTTCGCCAGGTTGCCGACCGCCATCACCTTGAAGCTCTTCATGGATATCTCCTGATGTGAATCTAACTGTCCATTCGGGCACGATTGCCCACGCACAGAGCCATCACGGCGCGCGCAGCGGTCAAGGTTCGACGACGGGTCGTGGAATAAATGGAGGGGACCCATTCCATGGGGAGGGAGCCGTTTATGCCGCGAAAGCCCGGCGGCGGAGCTTGACGGCGAAGCACGGCGTGATAGGTTGATTGCGAAGGCAATCGGCTCTGACCTTCCGTGCAAGCGAAGCGCGCAGGCCGGCCGACGGACGGCCGGAGGCGCCAGGGATCGAGCCCGCAGGGCCGAGACGCGCAGCGGCTCGGGACGTCAGTCCGAAGAGCCCGGTCGGCGCCTTGGGCGCCGAGGCGCACAGCCCCCGGGCCCTAAGCGGCCCACACAAACAGCAGCACGGGTACCTAACCCATGGGCACTGCCTAATGCACTATTACCTCGATGAGGGACGTCCTCACCTCGATGATCTGCTCGCGATGGAAGTGTCGGATGCGATCCGCGCGTACATCCCAGGTGATGACAGTGAACGATCCGGCGCTTTGATCCCACTTCGGACAACGCGCCGTCACCACGACGATATGCTCGGCATCGGCACGGGACAGGAGCCAGACTCGGTGTCAGGCTCATGACAGGGCTCCTTTGGAGGTCACGCCCGCACGCAGCACGATCTCCTGAGTCAGCGACTCCGCGAGATGACGACGGCTCTGACCGCACAGGGACATCAACAAACCCAGCACCGTGTCCGTTGACCAAACCGACGGCAGCGTAGTGCCGTGCCATTGGGCGGATTCCAGAACCGAGCTCCAATCCGACTCCGTCCACTTCTCTGCGGTCTCCCACCCGGGGTAGGTCCGCATCAGCAGCGCTGTGGGATCCAACGCGATGGAACGGCAATAAACGCAGTACAGTGCCCATACGCAGTCGGAGGTCGACTCATCCGTTATCTGTCCAGCGAGATACGGACGTCGAGATAGCTGCCCGAATTGAGCGCACCGCTGGGCCATCAGCGCCGCGCTGGGTCGCTCGTGCCACAGCTCCGATAGGTGCAAGATGCCGCCGTCGGCTTTCAATGCGGCGTGGTACAGGAGTCGACGTTGATGCTTTACCAACATCGGATAGAGCGTATATTGAAGGTCAAAGGATGCAGTCCGCACGTAGCGCGGTTGATTGCAATGCCGATGGTTGCTCATGATGTCGACCTACATCGATCACCGGGCGGATTGCCGGCGATGGCAGCGCGGCCGCACCGCAGAGCAGCGCGCGAGGCCGAGCGAAGCGAGAGCGCGCCTCTTGAGCGCGCGAAGCCTCGGCGCGCCAGCGAGGTGTGGCAAGCTGTCGGCCGGCAATCCACCCTGCTCCACCCGGGGTGGGAGCGAGTCATCAGTGGGACCGAGGATTCATTCAGTCATCGGACGTCGACGAATCCGAGGTGAACAGTCAGGCTCGAATTCGTCCTCTCGGACCCACCACGGACCGGTTCGGGTCCTCCATCAACCAACGGGCGACGCGCACCCCTTCCGGATCGGGAGGCTCACCTATCGATACGATTTCATCGAGCGCCGGACAGGCCTCGTAGTAGGCAAGACCCAAACGCGTCGCCTGTTGGACTTCGAAATGATGCCTGACTTGCGCCTTCGGCAGCAGTAAAAATCCCGGACACCACTCCGCCCGCGTGCACTGTCCATCCATCGCATCCAGCTGTTTGGCGCGGAATCTGAGTTGATAAGTCGTGAAGTCGATGATCGTTGCATCGAACTCGAGCCACGCATGATAGGCTACTCCATCGCCTTTCGATGACACGAGTTGATTTTTGGAAGGACGGTATGACAAAACATCACCCACACCGGGCCCGACACGCCAACTGGCAAATCCCAATACCCGGTGAGTCTGAATTCCAAGGTCGCCGAGAAGAACCTGACCGAGTACCATGTGCAGGTAGCAGTCGCTGCCGAAATTAGGGCTCAACGCCATCGCCAGCTCGCGTAATGCTTCCGAGACACGGGCGGTTGCGACGATGAGGTCGTTTTGTTGATTTGAACGAGTGGATGTCATCGTAAATCTCCAAGCCAGAATGGTTGACTGCCGACGCCAGCGACCAACACATTCCTGGGGCGAGCACGTGCGATTGCCGATCACCTTCACAGGTCGGCATCAAAGGTTCGGAGAGCGTGTTAATTGCTGAGGGCGGTGTACGGGGCAGTTGAGCCCGAATCAGAAGGCTCGTGCGTCAGTGGAGACTGAGTTCAAAGGTTGTGGTGAGTGCTCCTTTCAACGGCGATGCCACGGAAGTAGTGGGTATGCGTCAACACGTTCGCGGTTAGATTCCAGCGGAAATCGCCGCCACTCCCATCACCCAGGCACCAATGCGGATAGCGAGCAAACAGTAAGGTTCGAAAGGTGGCCTCGAGCCTCAGATGGATGTCGCTGTCGGCCATCATGCAGAGGGCACCGTCGGCCCTTTGGAATTGCAACCGTTCAAACTCACCGCGGCCGTCGGCACCGAGGTACTCGCTGCGAACGTACACGATGCCGCGATCTCTCAGAAAACGGTCGATGGCCGGCACATGCGTGCGCATGGATTTCTCCGCAGAGATGTCGAGCTGTTCAGACGAGATATTGGAAGCATGCGATACGGTTGGATTCATGATCAGATCCTCATTCTGGAGCGGTTTTTTCCCACTTCGGACACCATCGCGGCGCATGCGGCGATCGAGGTTCGATGTGGGGTCGTGGACTCAATGGGCAGGACCCACTCCATGGGGGGAGGGGCCGTTTATGACGCGAAAGTCCCGTGGCGGGCCTCGACGGCGGACACGGTGTGAAAGCGTGCGTTGAGCAAGGCCCCCTTCATTCACAGGGGGCGATTGGCTGGAGGACTACAAAAGACCGTGTTCCGAAAATGAATAGACGGTCTCTCCCACGACCATATGATCGACGAGTCGAACATCGACCATCGCAAGCGCGTCCTTCAATTGACGCGTCATTCCTATGTCAACCGCGCTCGGCTCCGGCAGGCCGGAAGGATGATTATGAAAGAGGATGAGTGCCTGCGAATTGTGTTGGAGCGCCGATTTCAACACCTCACGGGGATAGACGTCAGTCCCATCGATGGTGCCCCGGAACAGATCCTCCAGGGCGATGAGCCGATGACGGGAATCGAGGTGGATGAGCCCGAAGATCTCGAATTCCCGGCCACCTAAGTGGTATCGCAGGAACTGTCGCGTTCGCTGCGGATGGTCGAGCACCGGAGCGCCGACTCGAAAGCGATTCGAAATCAATTGGTCCGCCTTCTCCAGAATGAGTTGGCTCTCAGCAACCCGAAACTCCGATCCTTCTCGAACATATAACGTGGTCATAACAGCCTTCCTGGAATCGTTTCAGGGCGGTTTGCCCCTGTCGCGCCTCCTCCACGCCGCGGCGCAGCCGTCAAACTCGGTATCGGTAGGTTGACACGCAACGTCCAACGCGGAATGCCGGTGAACCGGAGATCAGGTTAGGACCCGCATTGACGGCTGTGGCGCGGTGTGGAACTCTGGCGCGCTGGGGCAAGTCGTCTCGGCGACTTCACGGGTACCGAGCGTCGACGTGTGGGGAAATGTTGACTATTCGGAAGTGCAATCCCGACGCCCGAGATTTATTCTGGATCGGTCCCGCGGGCGCGTCCCGTGTCGATCCAGGGCCATGCCGACACCTGCGACTGGATGAGCGCCTTCTCGACTTCAGCAAACGCCGACCGGATGTCGGCCACCTGTTCAGAACGCACCTCTGCGCGGATGTGGGGGTAGAGCACCGACGATGC
>Ga0105238_10004078_pt1 | contig 14485 bp, 12 predicted proteins | sample KBSC34metaG_FD_81526 | JGI IMG/M metagenome (GOLD analysis project Ga0105238, IMG submission 81526) | Corn rhizosphere microbial communities from Kellogg Biological Station, Michigan, USA - KBS C3-4 metaG | ecosystem: Host-associated > Plants > Roots > Rhizosphere > Soil | place: Michigan, USA... | reverse complement strand
TGGCCAGCACGCGCAGAATCTGTTTGTCGAAAGTCAGGCGGAGGCCTTTGTTGTTGTCCATATATCCTTCGTCGGACATCACTTGCTGCGCATATACGCCCCAGCCTTCCACATAGGGTCCATTCGAGAAGATGGTGCGCAGGAGACGGCGCGGAAGCGGCTGGACGGCGTTGGCGTATTCGAACTGCACGTAGTGGCCGGGCATGGCCTCATGGATGGTCAGCTCCTGTAGGCCGTAGTCGTTATACTCGCGGAGCTTCGATTCGGCGCGCGCGGCGGACCAGCTCTTGGGAATGGGTGTGATCCAATAGAACGCGCCGAGCTCGGGCTCGAGAGCCGGTGCGGGGTTGAATCCTCCCACACCGTAGATGCCGCGCAGGAATTCGGGGGTCTCAACAACTTGTAAATTGGATCGGCCCGACAGCATGAGAAGGTCCTTCTGCTTGACGAAGTCAGTGGCTTGGGCCAGCATCTTCTGGGCCGTAGGCATATAGTTTTCGCGAGTGGGATGCTGGCGCGCGGCGGCTTCCAAAGCCTGCTGAATCGTTTGAGGGGCGGCCAGCTTGGCCATTTCTGCGCGAACGGTTTTCAAGTCGTCTTCGGCGGCGGCGAGGAGTTGCTCGGGTGTGCGGCCGGCAGCCAGCACGAGGGCGAACTTCTGATCGTACTTCTCTTTGCCGAGACGCCAGTCGGAGGTTTTGGACGAGAGCTTGTCCTTGAGGAAAACATTGAAATCGCGTACGGCGGCCAAGGCCTTCGTCGCCGCTGCGGCGTACGCGGCCTTCTGCGATGCGGGCACAGCGTCGCGCAGTGTCTTGTCGATCAGGGCGATATTGCCGTCGTTTTCTTCGCGCGCGACACGATTCCATACTTCGGGCGCGTCGGTCAGGTTGGCTTTGGCTTGCTCGTATAACGCGGGCACTTTTTCCAAACGACGCGTGATCTGCTCGAAGCGCTGCTCGATGGGCGCGTAATTGAGCATGTACGGCGGGAAGAGGGCGCTGCCCACAAGCTCGACGTAAACCGTGGGGTTGTGCTTGAAGTTCTGGATGGTGTTGAGTTCGAGCAGACATAGCCCGGCGTTGCTCTTGATGATGTCGAGATCGGCTTTTTGTTCCTTGTCGAGCTTCGCGCCATCCAGGGCGTTGGCGCGATCCTGTATGCCTTTGCAAAAGCCGCGCTGCTGCTCGAGACCGCCGGCGCTGTAGTCATCGAGAAGATCGTCGAGCAAAGTGCCGTTGTGCTGATGGTAACCGGCTTGGGTCGCGCTAACCGGGGACAAGGCGAGTGTGCCGTAGATAAAATCCTGCGTGAGTTTTCCAGAGTCCTGAGGGGCGGGGGACGGAGCCTGCGTGCAGGCAGTCAGGCAGACGAACAAGGCAAACGGAAGGAGGTGGCGCATGAGTTCCAATATACTGCGCGCCAGCCCCGGTGTCCGATTCTACGGCCTCATGCGCCCGGGCGGACGGGAAGCGTCTTCGGTTCCGTGTCGCCGTGCTGCAGGCGGCTGTGGTGGCGGCTGTAGCCGAAGTAGATTACCAGGCCGATAACCAGCCAAACGGTGAGACGCACCCAGTTAATCCATCCCAGCTTGTACATCATATAGCCGTTGAAGAGGATTCCTAAGATGGGCACCAGTGGCACCCAAGGCGTTCGAAACGGACGCGGCTGTCCAGGATTCGTGCGCCGCAGGACGATCACTGCGCAGCACACGATTACGAAGGCCAGCAGGGTTCCGATGTTCACCATCTTGCCGATGTCGTCGATGGGCGTGACGCTGCCCACAATGGCTGCGAGAAGTCCGACCAGAATCGTGTTCTTCCAGGGGGTCCTATACTTCGGATGGATTGCCGCGAAGAATTTCCGGGGCAGCAGCCCGTCATTGGCCATCGAATATAGGACTCGCGACTGACCAAGCAGCATCACTAGCATCACACTGGTTAGTCCCGCCAGGGCTCCGATGGTGATGATGTGGGAGGCGGTATTCAGACCGCGATCACTGAATGCCCGCGCGATGGGGGCTTCGATGTTGACTTCCTGCCACGGCACCATTCCGGTAAGGACACCAGCCACCAAAATGTAAAGCGCGGTGCATACGAGCAGCGATACGATGATGCCGATGGGCAGATCCCGCTGCGGATTGCGCGCTTCCTGGGCGGTGGTCGAGACCGCGTCGAATCCGATGTACGCGAAGAATATGTAGGCCGCTCCCGCGCCGACGCCGGAAAATCCGTAGGGAGCAAAGGTGCTCCAGTCGTGTCCCCAGTTAGAGAAGTTCACGTAGCGCATGCCCAGACCAATTACGAACAACACTACCGATACCTTGATGACGACGATGGTCGAATTGAAGCGTGCGCTCTCGCGAATTCCAATGACCAGGATGGCGGTGATCAACAGGGCGATCAGGAACGCCGGCAGGTTGAAGCCGATTTCGACGCCAAATATCGTGGGTGCGTTCAGAAGCTCGTGCGCGCGTTGCGTCAGCTCCGGAGAGTGCGCGTTGGCGATTGCGCCTACCTTGTCTAGGAAAGCCGACGTTCCGGGAACCAGATTCGGATCGGACGCTTGTGCCATTTGCCGCGCGATAACATTCTCGGCGGTTCGCAGGCCGGTCCAGTGATCGTAGGCCAGCCACAGCGGCATTCGGATGTGGAGAATATCGAGCAGCTCGATGAAGTGGTTGGACCAGCCGGAGGAAACCGTGCTCGCGCCCATAGCATATTCGAGCGTCAGATCCCAGCCAATGATCCAGGCGAATAGTTCGCCGAGCGTAGCGTAGGCATAAGTATATGCGCTGCCAGCCAGAGGGATCATCGCGGCGAATTCGGCATAGCAGAGTCCGGCGAACGCGCAGCCCATTCCTGAAAGAACAAAGGAAAGCATCAGCCCGGGACCCGCGTAGTGTGCGCCCAACCCAGAGAGGACGAAGATACCGGCGCCGATGACGGCTCCCACACCGAGGGCTGTGAGCTGAAAAGGTCCCAGGGTTCGTTTCAGACTGTTCGAGCCTGATTCCTCGGCCTCCTGCATCAGCAGACTCAATGGCTTGGTGGCAAAAAGGTTCATGGACGGCTCCCCGCGAAAGAGAACGACATAGCTTAATAGCAAGAGTCTAGCAGACTGACGTCGCCGGACCGCCGCTGCGCGGCACGTGATATGCGAACGGCGATGTACGATGAAATAAGTGGTCATCACCCTTCAACCGTTTGTCGTTGACTTCGACGGCGCCTCCAATGTGAGACGGGAAATTGTGAGCGGGCGGACCGTGGGTTGCTGACCGAAGGTGAATTGCAGTCAACGCGCCAGGCCACGCGCGTGGCGTTATTGGTCGCGGGTGCCTTCTTCATGGAGAACCTGGACGGTACCGTGATCGCCACGGCACTGCCGCAGATGGCTGTTTCGTTTGGGGCGCACCCGGTGGATCTCAACCTCGGCATGACGGTTTACATGCTGACGCTGGCCGTGTTCATTCCGGTAAGCGGCTGGGTGGCGGACCGTTTGGGCGCGCGCACCGTATTCTCGTCGGCGATAGCGATATTCACCCTAGCGTCGATGATTTGCGGAATTAGTCAAACGCTGGCCCAGTTCACGGCGGCACGTGTATTGCAGGGAATCGGCGGGGCCATGATGGTTCCGGTGGGGCGGCTAGTAGTGCTGCGCATCACCGAGAAAAAGGACTTGATGCGCTCGATGTCCTTCATCACTTGGCCGGGCTTGATGGCTCCGGTACTGGGGCCGCCGCTGGGCGGCTTCATCACGACGTATTCGACGTGGCGCTGGATTTTCTACTTGAACGTACCGTTGGGTGCAATCGCGCTGGGGCTGGCGCTGTGGTGGACCGATAATGAGCGCGAAAACAGCGAGCGGACTTTCGACTGGCTTGGCTTTGCGCTGGCGGGCTCGGCCTGCATCGCTTTTATGTACGGGCTGGAGCTGATGGGACAGCCGTCGGCGCACTGGGCAACCGTTGGGGTGTTGTTGGTCTACAGCTTAGTCGCGGCGTGGCTGGCCGTTCTGCACATGCATCGGACTGAACATCCGCTGATCGACTTCTCGGTGCTGCGGCTCCGCACGTTTTCAGTTTCTATCTGGGGTGGATCGCTGTTCCGCACTGGCATCATGGCCTCACCGTTTCTGCTGCCGCTGATGTTTCAAGTAATATTCGGCTTGAGTCCTTTTCAGGCGGGGCTATTGGTGCTGACGATGTTCGCGGGTAACTTGTCGATGAAGTCAGTGACCACGCCGGTGTTACGCCGCTGGGGGTTTCGAACGGTGCTGCTGGTGAACGGAATCATCTCCGCGCTGCTATTAGTTGCCTGCGGACTGCTGGCGCCGGAGACGCCGAAAGCGGCGATGATAGTGGTGCTGTTCTTGCACGGTCTCTCGCGGTCAATGCAGTTCACGGCTCTAAACACGCTGGCGTTCGTGGACATCCCGAAGGCATTGATGAGCTCGGCCACCAGTTTCGCCGCGGTAGTGCAACAGATGGGGATGGGGCTTGGCGTGGCAGTGGGAGCGGTAGCGCTGCGCGGCGCGGGGTGGGTACGGGGCGAGCGGGCGGGCACGCTTACGCTAATGGATTTTCACATTGCGTTCTGGCTGGTGGGCGCGCTGGGCGTGCTGGCGGTATTGGATTGCTTGGCCCTGCCACAGGATGCCGGAGCTGAGGTCAGCGGGCACCGCTTGGCATAGTAACAGGGCGATTTATTTTGCGTCGGGCCGAGTGGCGTCAGGCGAGGCAGTGAACACATCGAAAAGCGTGCTGGCGACCCAGCCGATCGCCAGTCCTGCGAGGGAGCAACCGATATAGGCGAGGGTTTCCGATGTGCCAAAGTCATCCTGAAACCGGTAAGCCAGCCCGAGTCCCAAGAGTCCTCCCGCGGCTGAAGCGATTAATCTTTTTTGCATTTCGTTCCTTCTTTACCGCAGATCGGCGGGCCTGCCGCGGCTAAGCTAGAGGATTGCGCCACATGCGGAGAGGAAGACACCTTAGGTGGTTGCGTGATTCTCTTCAGTACACTCGACTTTAAGGGACTAATTCGGCCATCCAGGCTCGTACGTCAAGGAGTTTTGCGAAATGCAGCGCCGCTGGCGGATGGCTAAGGTCGATGCCCAGCCAGCCCCCTAAAGTATTCATATGAATCGTCGCCGCAGCCTTTTGCAACGGCCATGGCGCATGCTCTATTTCGCCGCGATATACCCCACTTTGGGCATCGGCCGCATAGAGGCAATATCTCTCGGTCAACCAGGCGTCGAGACTCCCCGTGACCGACTTGTAAACCGGGCCCTGGGGCTCGTAGGTCGCGTTAAACGTCGCCGCTGGCGCCCCCTGATGGGTTCGCACAGCGGAATAATTCACGCGGTCAGCGTCTAGGGCTATATCGAAGCGGGCATCAAAGTAGGGCAAATGAAAGAGCCGCCGCGCGACTCTCACGGCTAGCTTTTGGCCGGCATCCAGGCTGAAGAACCACACGCCGGGCTTGCGGTCAAGCGTGACGTAGGTCCTTAAATTCAGTTCCGGGAAAGCATGTAGTCCGGGCAGGGGAGGCACCAAGCGCGGGGTAACGCCCTCCATCAGGAAAGGAACCGCGCCCACATAGCAGCGATCTTCGAATACGTCGAGCTGTAATCGAGCCGGTATTAGAGGCCGCACCGCGGAGGCATCGACTACCCAGTGCGCAAACAGCAGTTCACGCCACCGCATTTGCATTGCCCAGGGCCGTGAGGGGGCGGGCCAAGGCCGATGGGGACTCATGCCTGTTTATAGCATCCACCGGCACCCGGACTACGGCTGATCAGCGGGCCCCATGGGCGATCAGTTCCACGAAAACTGTGCGGCCGGATTGGCGCAGCGTGTCGACTAGGGGGGTGAGGGCAATAGGGTCGGAATAATTTCGATTGAAGGCGTTGCGAATGCCAAGCCGGATATCGAAATAAGGGAGCAAATTTTTGGAAGTGACCGTGAAATCGGCGAGGTAGACTGGTGTCACCCAGGCGCCTCCAAGGGTCCGGCGGGAGTTGTAGTACTGCATACTGCTGCTGGCGCCAAATTTCCGCCCCAAGGGTATAGCGAAACGAAGCTTGGCCAAGTGATCCGGGGAATTTTCGAGGACCCCGTCCGCATCGTAGTCCGTTGACTTCTGGAAAGCATAACTGGCCGTAGTTTCGAGCCAATTGAAGGGCCGGCCGTTGATTTCAATCTCGACGCCACTGGCGTGAACCTTCCCCAGGTTTTGGGATTGAATCAATCCCTCGCTAGTGTAGGCGGCTTCGATGAAGTTGTTCAGCCAATAGCTGTATCCGGCAGCTACCAGGTTCATACGCCTTCCCAGTTTCCGCTCGACGTCGATTTCGATGGTATTGGTACTTTCAGGATGCAAGTCGGGATTGGCTGCGCTGGTGAAGCCATCGCCATAAAACAACTGGAAGGTGCTGGGATTGCGGAAGCCGCGGCCGAATAGGAATTTGTAGGACCACTGTTCGGAGGGCTGATAGATCAAGGCTGCGCGAGGAGACACGAAGTTTTTGCGATACGTGGAGAGATCGTAGCGCGCCCCCAGGTCCAGGCTCCAGTGAGGGGACAGCCGTTTTTCGTCTTGCACGAAGAACGCAAGCGTTTTGTCGCGTTTGTCGATATTTATGAAGACCATGGGCACCGGCTGGACATCCTTGGAACCCTGGTAGGCGCGAAGATCGATTTCACTTTGGGCGCCAACGGTGAGAGTGCCGAGGCGCGATACATCGAAGCGATAGCTGAGGCGGCTCCCAACCCAATCGGACTCGGAGAACGTGCGGTTATCCTCGACTGCCGATCCGGACGGCGTATCGAGCGGATAGTCGAAGCGCCCGCGAAGATGATCAGCATTGAAGTAGGTTCGCCATTCGAGAGCGCCGCGGTCGAATTCGCGTGCATAGGCCGCCTCGACGTAGCCGGCGCTTTCCTTCAACCGCGTCCCGCGGTCATTGAAAATTGTCGGGCCCCAGGAAATGGGCTGAATCTTGTTGCGGTCCGAAAGCACGGCGGTGATGCTCCAACGGCGCCAGATCAGATTGGCGAAGAAGTGATAGCCCTTCTCGGAATCCATGCGCAGGGCGTGTCCGCCATTGTTTTCGGGGGTGGCGAGTTGAGGAAAGTATAAGGGGCTTGGGCCGGCGTTATTGAAAACGGAACCGGAAAACAGGAGGTTGGCGCCCTTTCCCAGGGGCTCGCCGACCGTGAACTGAGCTTTCCTTTCGCCGAAACTGCCGGCGTCGAGAGTGAGCGCGGGCGGCCCGGCTTCCTCGGGCGACTTGGTCACGATGTTGATGGTGGCGAAGATACCGTTGCTTCCATACAGAGCCGAGGAGGGACCGCGAACAATTTCAATCTGTTTGATGAGATTCATTTCGACCGGGAAGTCGACGCCCAGCCATAACATGGAATCGAAAATATGGTCCGCCATATTGTGGCCGTTAACCATGATCAGAAAGCGGCTGGCGTTGTCCCCGGGGAGATTGAAGCCGCGAACGCCCACCGTGTGGTACGAGCGGTCATAACTGCCGTAGAATCCGCGGACGGAACTGAGCGCCTCCGCCAAGGTGCGATAACCATACTTGCGAATGTCTTCGGCCGTGAGGACGGTCACGCTGGCGGGTGCGTCTTCGAGAGGCTGGGGATGGAGTGCGGCGGATGCGATACGGACGTCGAGGAGTTGTTCGAGGCTGAGCGTCGTGAGGTCCTGAGAAGAGGACGGAGGCGGCTTGGCGTCATCGGAGCGGGCGGGAACCGCTAGAAATAGAGCGAATCCCAAGACGCAAGCTGGCAGCAGAACGTTCACTCAATGATGTTTATCGACCCGCCCGTCTGGAATTTGAGAAGCGCATGGGTTCGAGAGCTAAATGGTACGACCCGTATCGGGGCTGGAGGGGTCGATATGGGCGTAGGCGGGGGCTGGGAACCGCGAAATTTGATATAGTAGGGACCCATGAACCGGAAAATTTTGGCGCGCGTCTCTGCTAGCGTTCTATTCCTGCTGCTGGCCACCGTAGCTTACCTGCAGAGTCAGAACCAGCCTCCCAAGCTCACCCTGAATAAGGTCAAGGACGATCTATATGAAATCGAGGGCGACGGCGGCAATGTCGGCGTGTACATCACCTCGGAAGGCGTGATCCTGGTCGACGATAAATACGATCAAGACCACGAGGGAATCCTGGCGGCTGTGAAGCAGGTGACTCCGCTGCCGGTGAAATATGTGATCAGCACGCATCATCACGCGGATCACAGCGGTGGTAACACCAAGATGTTCAGCAGTGGCGCCGAGATCATTTCAACCGCCATGGCGCGGAAGAATATCGTGGAGAAGAAGCAAGGCAATGCGCCTCCGGGTATGACGCCGGCGCGCATCGTGTTCAACGATGAGACGTCGGTATTCCTGGGCGGGAAGGAAGTGCGCGCGCACTTTTACGGACGAGGCCACACCAATGGCGACGCGATCATTTATTACCCGGCGCTGCGCACTCTGCAGACTGGCGATTTAATGGCGGGCACCGCTCCGCTGATCGACTATCCTGGCGGCGGGAGCATCGTAGAGTGGACCAAGACTCTCGACGGTGCGCTGCAATTGGACTTCGACACGGTAATCCCAGGGCACGGTGCAGTGACAAACAAAGCGGGCCTGCAGACTTACCGCGATAATGTCGCGAAGATGCGCGAGCGCGTCACGCAGCAGATTCGCAGCGGCAAGAATCAGTCCGAGATCGCGAAATTCATGGAGACCGAATACCAGTGGGCTCCCAATAGCCTGCAGCAGCAGTGGAGTGTTCCGGGCTTCATGACCGAACTCAAATAAGTTTAAGCTGGATGCGAGTACATCAGAACCAGCGAACGCTGCGCGAACGGCAGGTACACTAGCGGTGCGCTCAAACCTAGCGCGAGCCCGGTGTTGATGTGATGGATCAGAAGGAAGGGCGACACCGCCCACACGAGATCCAGGATCAGCAGAACCGGGAATAGCCTGCTGAACTTCGACGGAAGATTCTGAAAGTCGAGCGCGACCGCAACCACGATGAACAGCCGCACCGGGATCAGCACCGCGGCCGTTGTAACCAGCAGAGCCATAACCGCCGCGGGATGCGGCAGGCCTGTCTCCAGGAAGATTTCGTCGATCTCGGTCAAATTAGCTAGCGCTCCGAGGTAGAACGCCAGATACATCAATTGAATCGAGAGCAGCAAAGTCCGCACCAGCATCCGGGAAGCGGCAGGAAGCTCATCTGGGGTGGTGAGGATGGTTGCCGTCGATAGTTCCGCAGGGGCCGGCGGTTCCGCGGCGGAATTGGTGTGATTGCCTGCGTCGGATACCTTGGTCACGGGCGCAAGAAAGCGATAGCCTTTGCCGGAGACGGTTTCCACATAGCGCGGCGCGGACGCCGAATCTCCCAGAGCGTCCCTGATTTTGTTCACCGCCGTGTTGAGGCCGTGATCGAAATCAACGAAAGTCTCCGAGCCCCAAAGCCGCTGGCGCATTTCCTCGCGGGTCACGATTCCCATAGGCCGTTCGAGCAGCAATAGCAGAACCTTGAAAGGTTGTGAGTGGAGCTTGATGCGGACACCATGCTTGCGCAGTTCCCCAGAGCCTTCGTTGGCTTCAAACACGCCGAAGCGGAATATGCGGCCTGTGCTGTCACTGGACATTCGTAATTTTTCAGTTTAGCTTCGAAGTCGATAAGATTGTCTATCTGATTTAGATGCAGCTATTTGCGCAATGAGGTTTAATCGAGAAGCGTTTGAGTCGCGAGCTATTGCGCAGGCGGATACAAAAGCCGCATGATCGGGCTACGAGGAGTACGGATGCGGAATTCAATATCGGTGATGCTTATTTTATTGACTGCCAAGGGTGGTGCGGCCAGTCTGAGTCCGTCCGCCGAGCGAGCATATGAAGGATACGTCGCCAATGTCGAGGGCAGAATCGCCAGGCAGCACGCGCGACCGGAGACCTACGTTATGGTGCGCAGCGCCAGCGATGGGGTAGAACCGGTGAACGGTGGGACTCTGCAGGTGCCCGGCGCTCTGATCCATCACTGGCGTGGGACAGCCTTTGTTCCCGATGCGACGGCGGCGGATATGTTGGCCGTCTTGCGGGACTTCACCCATTTTCCCAGGCATTATGCGCCCCAAGTTGTCGCGGCCCGTGCCTTCGCGGACGACGGAAAGACGGCGACTCTCGCGATTCGTTTCAAGGAGCAAAGAGTCGTCATGATCGTGCTGGATGGTGAATACAAAGTCGAGAGCAGACTCGCGGGCAACGACCGGGGCTACAGTGTTTCGCGGAGCCTGCATTTTTGGCAAGTTGACAGTCCCGGAACTGCGCGCGAGCACCGCCGGCCCGAGGGCCAGGACGATGGCTTCCTCTGGCGCCTAAATTCTTACTGGAGCTTCACGCGCGTCCGCGGAGGATTGCAAATGGAGTGTGAGGCGGTATCGCTCACGCGCGATGTCCCGGTGGGACTCGGATGGCTGGTGACACCGGTGATCGCAGATCTGCCGCGGCAAGAGCTGGAATTCACTTTGCGAGCAACCAAGAAAGCATTGATCGAATACGCTGCTCAGGAGGCAAATTAATGCAAGCCGAATTCACGAACGCCGTCCGCGTGCACAATGCGCTGACGGCGAAAGTTGAAAAGCGCTTCCTGACGTGGGCGGCGCTCAAGACGCCAGCGGCGATCAACCCGGATCATCTAACTGCGCTAGGCTTCGTTGCCCAGGTCCTGGCAGGCGCCGCTTATGCGCTGTCGTCGCGCGATGGACGATTTTTATGGCTTGTCAATTTTTTCCTTGCTCTCAATTGGTTCGGCGATAGTCTGGACGGAACACTGGCGCGCGTTCGCAACCGGCAGCGTCCACGGTATGGGTTCTATGTGGACCACATCGCCGACACTTTCGGTGCGTTCGCATTGTTGGCGGGGCTCGGCTGCTCTGGATACGTGCACTGGGAGATTGCCGCTGGAATGTTGGTGTGTTTCTACGCGCTTTCAATCGAGAGCTATCTGGCGACCTACACTACCGGACGCTTTCATCTTTCGCATGGCCTGTTTGGGCCGACCGAAATTAGAATTCTGCTCGCCATTGGCAACATCCTGATACTGAATTACCCGTACATGAATCTTGGGGGACGCCACTTTTTGTCCTTTGATTTTGGAGGCGCGGTTGCAATCGTGGGGATGGCGGCGATGGTTGTGGCCGCGGCATTCCGTCAGACCGTCCTCCTTTACAAGAAGGAAGCTCTCTCGTGATCGGGCGCTTGAGCCGATTCAGCTTGGTCGGATTCATCGGGGCTCTGCTTCAACTGGCCCTCGTCTCCCTGTTGACAAAGTATTTTGGAGTGCTGAGCACTGCAGCGACCTTAGTCGCGGTCGAGATCACCATTTTGCACAACTTCGTCTGGCATGAGCACGTCACTTGGAGCGATCGCGGTTCCAAAGGCTTCCGGCACTTGGTTCGACGGTTGTGGAGGTTTCAAACAGGCAATGGTCTCGTCTCTTTGGCTGGGAACACGGCGTTGATGTATTGCCTCGTCGGGCGATTCAATGCTCCCGTATTGCCCGCAGCCATCGGAGTAATCGCCGTCTGCTCTCTTGCCAATTTTTTGATTGCGGATCGTTGGGTGTATCGCCTCTAGCGCACTTTGTGCCGGCCGCCTGTATTGCTAGAGTACGAAGAGGCTAATTTATGAGTGGAAAAATGCGCGGTGTCCTGGTTGGGGGTTGTGTGCTGATGGTTACGCTACGGGCTATTGCGGCTGAGGCGCCAGTCACGCGATATGAAGAAGTGAAGGATTGGCCGAATCTTCCCGCGGACGTTCATCTCGGCGAAACTGCCGGCGTTTCCATCGACTTGAATGGTCACGTGTTTATCTTTCACCGTCCCGGCCGGGGTTTCGACCTCAAGGCCACCACTAAACTCACTGAGCCGACAGTGCTCGAAGTAGATGCCAATACTGGGAAGCTCATCTCGTCGTGGGGCGCGAACACGTTTATGGTCCCGCACGGCATCACCATTGACGCGCAGAATAACGTTTTCCTGACTGACGTTTCACTGCAGCAGATTTTCAAGTTCACGCACGATGGCAAACTCATTTTCGCCATCGGCGAACCACGCGTGGGAGCCTGGGATGCGACCCATTTCAACGAACCAACCGACATCGCCATCCGTCCCGATGGAACGTTCTACGTGTCCGACGGCTATGTGAACAGCCGCGTTGCGCTCTTCGACCGCGACGGAAAATGGATACAGGAATGGGGCAAGAAAGGATCGGGCGAAGGCGAATTCCTGAATCCCCATGGGTTGGTGTTCGTACCCGGCAGTACAGATGTTCTTGTCGCCGACCGTCAAAATTCACGCCTTCAGCTATTCGACCGCTTGGGAAAATTCAAGCGGCAATGGGAGGGCGTCAAAGATGCTCAAACTACTGGCCGCATTTTTTGTGTGGACGCGGATGCCGATGGTTTCCTCTACCTTGGAATTCGCCGCGCCGATTATGACACGGAACACACCGGCGTCGTCAAACTGGACAGGGATTGGAACATTGTTGCCTCCATCGGCTTCGGGAAACCCGGCGATCCCGTGTTTAATGCAGTTCACGATATCGCGGTCGGCCGCGATGGCTCAATCTACGTGGTCGAAACACGGACGAAGCGCGTTGTGAAGTTACGCCCTGTGAAGCCCTGATCGTCCGCGCTTAGTCTATTCCGCGCGTTCTTTCCTGGCGACTCCCGTATGGCGGGCAGCGTCGGCGACGGCCTTCGCTACCAGCGGTGCTATATGCCGGTTGAAGACTGAAGGCACGATGTAATCCGCATTTAGCTCGTCCGTGGAAATCACCGATGCAATGGCGTTCGCGGCGGCCAGCTTCATTTCTTCGTTGATGTCGGTGGCGCGGCAATCGATGGCTCCGCGGAAAATCCCTGGGAAGCAAAGCACGTTATTGATCTGATTCGGATAGTCGGACCGGCCTGTCGCCATCACCGCGACATAGGGCGCTGCTTGTTCCGGCATGACCTCCGGAGTAGGGTTGGCGAGTGCGAATACGATGGGGTCGCGATTCATTTTCGTCAGCCACTCCGGTTTTACCAGCCTGGCTGAAGCGACTCCCAAGAATAAATCCGCACCCTCAAGCACTTCCTCCAGCGTTCCTTGCACGCGATCAGTGTTGGTATTCTCGACATACCACGCCGTCTTGCCGGCATCGCCCCCCTCGCGACCCTTGTAGATTGCGCCCAGGCGGTCAACGCCGATCATATTGCGCACTCCCGCATTCGTGAGGATCTTGGAACAAGCACGGCCGGCGGCGCCGACACCGGCGACTACAACTTTAATCTCGTCGATTTTCTTGCCAACCAGCTTCAATGCATTGATCAGCGCGGCTAGAACCACCACGGCGGTCCCGTGCTGATCGTCGTGGAAGACTGGTATGCTCAACTCGCCTTTCAGCCGGTCTTCAATTTCAAAACATCGCGGCGCGGAAATGTCTTCCAGGTTTATGCCCGCGAAGGCCGGCGAGATGGCTTTCACAATGCGCACGATTTCGTCGGGATCTTTCGTGTCGAGGCAGATGGGGAAGGCATCGACACCGGCGAATTCCTTGAAAAGCACTGCTTTGCCTTCCATCACCGGCATTGCGGCCGCGGGACCGATATCGCCCAACCCTAGTACCGCGGTGCCGTCAGTCACTACTGCAATGCAGTTGCGTTTGATCGTCAAGTTGTAGACTTTTTCCGGATCGTCATGGATGGCCATGCATACGCGCGCAACTCCGGGCGTGTAGGCCATGGAGAGATCCGCACGCGTCGCAATGGGATGCTTGCTCTTGATCTCGATTTTGCCGCCCAGGTGCAAGAGGAAAGTTCGATCGGAAACGTTGATCAGGGTAACGTCCGGAACCTTACGCACCGCTGCGCTAATCTGTTCGGCATGTTCCACGCTGCTGGCGGAAACCGTGATATCGCGGATCGTATGGCTGGGCGTTGATTCGACGATGTCGACGGCTCCTATAATTCCGCCCGCCGCGCCGATCGCCGCGGAAACGCTGCCCAACATGCCGGGCTGCTTTTTAAGGTGCATCCGCAAGGTGATGCTATAAGCCTCATTCGGTGTGTTATTCATATCCTTTTTGGAGGCGCCAAGCCAACGGGCCTCATTTTGAAGTATTCTCCAGTTTAGCGGAAGCTGGCGTCAGCCTTCGTATTGCAGCACGTTTAGGCCGGCGTTCCAGTCCGTGACATAAACCAGACCGTCGGTTGTGACCAAAATATCCGCAGCCTTCGCCGCCAGCGCAACGTTCGGCCGCGGGTCGATCAGCTTCTTAGGCGCCGGAGGCACCCAATAACCAATTTCCTGGGGGAAGAATGCGTCCTGGATATCGAAGACCCGAACGCCTGCGACATTATAGGTCGCGAAGATTTTTTCCTCGCTGCGAAACGTTCCCGGCCGATTTTCGTGCAGGTTGTGCGG
>Ga0105238_10004077_pt1 | contig 14486 bp, 13 predicted proteins | sample KBSC34metaG_FD_81526 | JGI IMG/M metagenome (GOLD analysis project Ga0105238, IMG submission 81526) | Corn rhizosphere microbial communities from Kellogg Biological Station, Michigan, USA - KBS C3-4 metaG | ecosystem: Host-associated > Plants > Roots > Rhizosphere > Soil | place: Michigan, USA... | reverse complement strand
CGTGTGGCCGAGACTGCTGACGGGGAAGAGTTCGGTAACGCCCTGCAGGACGCTCAGGAATACCAGAAACCAGAGACTCACGCGTCGGTCCTTTTAGTGATGAGCAATCGGGTGAACAAGCGGACGACGCAGCGCGCGTCCGAAAAAACGCGCCCCGATTATGCCCAGCCAGGATTACCGCGCCAAGGCATTTGGCAGCTTATTGCGGCAATGCACACAAACGCTTGCAATTTGTAAGCGTTCGGAAAGCAAAAAGCCCGCCATTTGCATGGCGGGCCTTTCGATTCCGGCAGAAATTGCCGTCAGCGGCCGAGCTGGTAGAAAAACAATACCGTGCTGCCGGTGAACATGCCGAACAGTGCGATTCCCATTGCCATTGCCAGATCCATGGCCGCTCCTCGAAGTGTCATGACCCGGCAACCTCACCGGTTTAGAGGCATTATCCCGACAGCTGACAATCTGAAAAGCTCGCGATTTCCCCGAGAAGGGTTTTCCCCGACCGCGTCGCGGCCCGATAATGGAGCGCGCCATCGCGCCCCCCGCCCACCCCGTTCATACCGATTCGCCATGCCGATCTTCCAGCAGCACGACATTCACGAACTTCACGCCGGCCCGTCGCTCGTTCGGGTCGCCCCGCAATTCGGCGGCCGCCTGCTGTCGTGGCACGTCGACGGCGAGCCGATCATCTTCTGGCCGGAAACGGCCGACTGGAGCAACCTCGCGCGCGTGCGCGGCGGCAATCCGCTGCTGTTTCCGTTCCTCGGCCGCCACCGCGTCGACGGCGAACTGGGCCGCTGGCGCGATGCCGCCGGCGTGGTCCGCGACCTGCCGATGCACGGTTTCGCGCGTGACCTGCCGTTCGCGGCACAACCGTCGGCCGACGGCGCCGCACTCACGATGACGCTGGAAGGCAACGAAGCGCTGCACGCGAGCTACCCGTTCGATTTCCGCTTCGAAACGACCTACCGGCTCGCCGACGCGCACACGCTGGAGGTCGCACTCACCACGACCAACCGCGGCGACGCGCCGCTGCCCTACTACGCGGGCCACCATTTCTATTTCGCGCTGCCGCACGGCGAGCGCGCGCAAACCACGCTCGAGCTGCCGCCCACGCACCGCTGCGCGCAGAACGCCGACGGCTCCATCAGCGCGCCCGAACGCGGCGACGCGCGTTACACGCTCGACGATCCGGACATCCTCGACCGCTTCCATTGCCTGGACGGCGCGCCGTCCACGCCGGTGCGCATCGTGATGCCGGGTCGCCGCCGCACGATCGAGATCGCGCTCGACGTACCGGGCTCGATCCCGTGGTACGCGGTCACGACCTGGACCGAAAAGCCGGAATCGGACTTCTACTGCGTCGAGCCGTGGCTCGGCCTGCCGGACGCGATCCACAACGGTCTCGGGCTGCGCATGCTCGCGCCGGGCGCGACCGAAACGGCCACGCTGCGCATCCGCGTGCTGCCGCTCGCGGGCTGATGCCCTCGCGCGCCGAAACGGCGCGCGAGGGTGCGAAACTGCGGCGCTCGGGTCGAACCCGTTAAAATCTGACGTTTTGTATTGCCTGCCGCATCACGCGGCAGGGTTTTGCGAGGTTCAATGTTCGGAACAACAACGAAGCGACTCGTCGCGGCCGCCTGCGCCGCGCTGCTCGTCGCGTGCGGCTCCGCGCCCGTCGGCCCCGGTTACTACCGCGTCGAGCGCGGCGACACGCTCTACAAGATCGCGCGCGAGAATCGCACGTCGATGGCGAACATCGTGCGCTGGAACCAGATCACGAACCCCGATGCGATCGAGGTCGGCCAGGTGTTGCGCGTCGCGCCGCCGCCCGGCACCACGGCCGCGTCGACCACCGGCACCGGCAGCGTGGGGCGCAGTCGCCCCGCGCCTTCCGCGCCGGTCGAATCGGCCGTCAAGCCGGCCAGCAGCATCGCGCTGATCTGGCCGGCCGCCGGCAACGTGGTGCGCACGTTCGACGGTTCGAAATCCAAGGGCATCGATATCGCGAACGCCGCAGGCTCACCGGTGCTCGCCGCCGCGCCGGGCACGGTCGTCTATGCGGGTAACGGATTGCGCGGCTACGGCAACCTGATCATCCTCAAGCACAACGCCGATTACCTGACGGCGTACGCACACAACCGTGCGCTGCTCGTGAAGGAAGGTCAGTCGGTCACGCAAGGGCAGACGATCGCGGAGATGGGCAACAGCGACAGCGATCGCGTCGCGCTGCATTTCGAGCTGCGTTACGGCGGCCGCTCGATCGATCCGGCACGCTACCTGCCGGCGCGCTGAACGCGCCCGGCATCGACAGGACGACACGCGATGGCGGCATGCATCGCATGTCGTCGCGAGGAGAATCGGGAAGGTTGTGTCAGCGCTTGCGCAGACGGCCGGTGAAACGGCCGGACAACGGATCGACGCGGCTGGCAAACACCACCAGCGCCCCGATTCCGAACAGGCTGAACCCCGCAGCTATCAAAAGCAAATCCATGGTCACATCACTGTTTTGTCGTGATCTTATGCGTCATTGCGGAATCGTGCACTGAGCCGCACCCGTTGGACGAGTCCGCACATTCCCTATCTCTCGCACGCCATTGTGGTTAGGTCGCGTGAAATGTTGATGTAAACCATCGACCGGATCCGTCGATCGACATGAAGGAGACCCGCGATGCTGCCCGCCGCCGAACGCTACGACGACCTGCTCTCCCGCTTCCAGTGGGAGGTTCCGGCCCGCTACAACATCGCGGTGGACGTCTGCGACAAGTGGGCCGACGGCCGCGGACGCCTCGCGCTGATCCACGAAACGTCGCGAGGCGACGTGTCGCGCATCACATTCGACGACCTGAGGAATGCTTCTAACCGGCTCGCGAACAGCTTTGCGCGTGCGGGTTTGCAACGCGGCGACCGGATCGCCATCTTCCTCGCGCAGGGTCCCGAAACGGCGATTGCCCATCTCGCCGCGTACAAGCTCGGCGCGATCGCGGTGCCGCTGTTCACGCTGTTCGGCACCGACGCGCTCGAATACCGGCTCGCGAACAGCGAAGCCGCCGCGCTCGTCACCGACGCGGCCGGCTACGCGAAGATCGCGCCGCTGCGCGCGCAACTGCCGACGCTGCGCACGTGCTACTGCATCGGCGACGACGTGCCCGACGCGCCGGGCGTGCTTCGCTACGACGCGGCCCTCGCGGCCGAATCGCCGGACTTCGTGCCGGCCGACACCGCCGCCGACGATCCGGCGGTGATCATCTATACGTCCGGCACGACCGGCAAGCCGAAAGGCGCGCTGCACGCCCATCGCGTGCTGCTCGGTCACCTGCCGGGCGTCGAGATGTCGCAGCAATGCTTTCCGCGCGACGCGCGCCTGTTCTGGACGCCCGCCGACTGGGCCTGGATCGGCGGCCTGCTCGACGTGCTGCTGCCGTCGTGGCATCACGGCGTGCCCGTGCTCGCGCGCCGCTTCGAGAAGTTCGACGGCGAGGCCGCGTTCGCGCTGATGGCGCGGCACGGCGTGACTCACGCGTTCCTGCCGCCCACCGCGCTGAAGCTGATGCGCGCGGTGCCGGCACCGCGCGAGCGCCACACGCTGGCGCTGAAATCGGTCGCGAGCGGCGGGGAATCGCTCGGCACCGAACTGACGGCCTGGGGACGCGACGCGCTCGGCGTGACGATCAACGAGTTCTACGGACAGACCGAATGCAACATGGTGCTATCGTCGTGCGCCGCGCTGTTCGACGCGCAGCCCGGCGCGATCGGCAAGGCCGTGCCCGGCCATACGGTCGCGATCGTCGACGAGCACGGCACGCCGCTGCCGCCGGGCGTCGAGGGACGCATCGCGGTGCGCCGCCCCGACCCGGTGATGTTCATCGAATACTGGCGCAATCCCGCCGCGACGCGCGACAAGTTCGCGGGCGACTACCTGCTCACCGGCGACACCGGCACGATCGACGCGGACGGGTTCGTGCGCTTCGTCGGCCGCGATGACGACGTGATCACGAGCGCCGGCTACCGGATCGGCCCGGGGCCGATCGAGGACTGCCTGCTCACGCATCCGGCGGTGCGGATGGCGGCCGTCGTCGGCGTGCCCGACCCGACGCGCACCGAGATCGTCAAGGCGTTCGTCGTGCTGAACCCCGGCCATGTCGGCGACGACGCGCTCGTCCAGGCGCTGCAGGCGCACGTGCGCACGCGCCTGGCCGCGCACGAGTACCCGCGGGCGATCGCGTTCGTCGACAGCCTGCCGATGACGGCGACCGGCAAGATCGTCCGCCGCGCGTTGCGCGACGCTTGAACCGCGTGGGCCGCGCCGGGCCGCCGGCCGGTCGTCCGGATGGTTTATAGTGGCGCCACGCAGTCTTTCCAACGCACAACGATGTCCTCCCACCAACACGAATCCGCCGCGGGCGCGTCGCACAGCCCGCTCTACGCCAAACTCCTCGGCGAAACCGCCAAGATCGACTGGTGCGATCTCGAGCGCTTCTTCGCGCAGGGCAAGCTGCTGTCGGTCGCGCGCGATCTCGATCTCGTCAGCGTCGCGGAAGCGATTGCCAGCGACGATGCGCAACAGGTCACGCGCTGGCTGGCGTCCGGCCTCGTCGCGCGCATGCCGGCCGAAACGGCCGCCGACTTCGCGGCGCGCAATCCCGAGCTGTGGGCGGTCGTCGTGTCGCCGTGGGTCTGCGTGCAGGAACGCGCCTGACGCGTCCGCCATGTCCGATTCCGCATTACCGCACGCAGTCGGCACCGGATCGGCCGCCGTCTCGCACCGGCGCGTCCTCGCGCTCGCGTTCCCGATCGTCCTGGCGAACCTGACCCAGCCGATCCTCGGCGCGGTCGACACGGCTGTCGCCGGCCACCTCGACGGCGCGCAGTATCTCGGCGGCGTCGCGCTCGGCGGACTGTTCTTCAATTTCGTGTTCTGGGGCTTCGGCTTCCTGCGCATGGGCACGACCGGCCTCGTCGCGCAGGCGCACGGCGCCGGCGACGCCGCCGGCATCCGCCTGAACGTGCTGCGCGCGCTGATCGTCGCGTTCGCCCTCGGCGCCGCGGTGCTCGCGCTGCAGGTGCCGCTGCTGTCGTTCGCGCTGTCCGCGCTGGGCGGCAGCGACGCGGTTCGCGCAACCGCGCTGGCCTACGGCCACGCGCGGATCTGGAGCGCGCCGTTCGCGCTCGCGAACTACGTCGTGCTCGGCTACCTGCTCGGCGTGCAGCGCGTGCGGCTCGCGCTCATCGCGCAGGTCTTCATCAATGCGGTGAACATCGGTGCCGTGCTGTTGTATGTGTACGGCTTCGGCTGGGGCATTGCCGGGATCGGTGCGGCGACCGCGACCGCCGACGCATGCGGCTTCGCGCTCGGCGCCTGGATGCTGTGGCAGCTGCGGCCGCGCGGCCTCGCGCCCATCGCCGCGCGTGCGCTGGCGGACCGTGCGGCGCTCAAGCGGCTGATCGTACTCAATCGCGACATCTTCCTGCGCACGATGTGCCTGCTCGGCGCGTTCGGCTGGTTCGCGCATCTCGGCGCGAAACAGGGCGATGCGACGCTCGCGGCCAACGCTTTGCTGCTGAATTTTCAGACGTTCATGGCGTACGGGCTCGACGGTTTCGCGCATGCGGCCGAGGCGCTCGTCGGCGCCGCGGCCGGCGCGCGCGACCGCGCCGCATTCCGGCAGGCCGTGCGCGTCACGTTGCTGTGGTCCGCGCTCGGTGCGCTGCTGTTCGCGCTCGTCTACTGGGCGGCCGGCGGATGGATCGTCGCGCAGCTGACCGACCAGGCCGAGATCCGCGCGGTCGCGCTGCAATACCTGCCGTGGGCGGCGATCTCGCCGATCGTGTCCGTGTGGGGATTCCTGCTCGACGGCGTGTTCATCGGCGCGACGCAGACGCAATCGCTGATGCGCGCGATGGTCGCGTCGTTCGCGATCTTCATCGCGGCGACGCTGACCATCGTCGGCCCGTTCGGCAATCACGGGCTGTGGTTCGCGCTGCTGTTGTTCATGGTCGCGCGCGGCGCGACGCTCGCACGCTATCTGCCGGCGCTCGTGCGGCGAATCGGCGCCGACGCGCCCGCGGCCGGCGCCTGACCACCGCGCGGGCCGGATGTTATTGCGCGGGTGCGGGTGCCGGCGCTGGCGCGCCCAGCATCGACGGCGGCGTCATGTCGGTCGGCACGCCGTGGTAATCGGCCGGATCTTGCGGCGGGTGGCCGCGACGGGCCTGGTGCGGATCGCTGGAACAGCCGGCAAGAATGGACGCGGCCAGCACGGCCAGCATGAAACGAGTCATCGGGAAGGCTCTCCGGAAAACGGCGCGCCCATCGCGCGCCGGGACCGCGCCGAGTCTAGCGGAATTCCGGGTTAGGGGTCGCCCCGCGGATGTTCTAGTATGAAGCCATGGCGCTGTGCCCGTTGAAAGGAGGCTGCCATGTCGTCTGAAGAGATCGCTGGCCTGATCGGCCTGTTCGTCGGCCTGATGGTGCTCGTCGCCCTGTCGTACTTCGAATCGCGCGAATACAAGCGCAGCCACGGCGGCGAAGGGATGGTCCATCACTGGATGGCCGAACACCATCTGCTCGACTGGCGGCGCAAGCACTAGGCAAGCCGCCCTGTCGTCCGGGTCGCCGCCTGCGGGACCCGCCCCGAACGTGCGCCCGCTCGCACGGTGGTCACCGCGTACCGTTCAAATTAACAGGGCCGGATAGGCCGACATCGTCCGAATAGCCGAACGCCGTCGGGTGGCGGGGTGCCACGCGACGGCGTTCGCATGCGTGCGCGCCGCGACGGGCGCGGCGCGCGATCCGGTCTGCTCAGCCGAGGAAGTGCCGGGCGTAACGGGCGTTGATGTCCGACAGCCGGAACAGCGTCAGGAAATCCGCGCAGTTGAAGTCAGGATCCCAGGCCGGCGCGCCGCAAATCTTCGCACCGAGGCGCAGATAGCCCTTGATCAGCGGCGGCGGCGCGACGACGGTGCCCGTCTGCAGTTCGTCGACCGGCAGCGCCGTATGCGGGAACGCGCGGTATTCGGGCGCCGTCAGCGCGTTGGCCGACAGCGACTGATACAGGTTCGCCGCATAGTGGCCGCCATCGGCCATCGACACGCTCGCGCAGCCGAGCATCGTCTCGTAGCCATTCTGCATCATGTAGGCGCCGAGGCCGCCCCACAGCGCCATGATCACGGCGCCGCTGCGGTAGTCGCTGTGCACGCATGACCGGCCGACCTCGACCATCTTGCCGCGCAGGTGAGTCAGGCGCGACAGGTCGAATTCGCCTTCCGCGTACAGACGCCCGACACGCGCGGCCTCGTGCGGTGGCAGCACGCGGTACGTGCCGACCACCTTCAGCGTGTCGAGATCGCGCACCAGCAAGTGGTCGCAATAGGCATCGAACGGATCGACATCGAGACCGGAGGGGCCGCTGAGTTGCGCGCCCATCTCTTCGGCGAAGACGGTGTAACGCAGGCGCTGTGCCTCGCGCAGTTCGTCTTCCGTGCGCGCCCATGCGGCACGCAGACGGTACTCGGATGTGACGGTTTCAGCAGCGCGCGGCAGGTGACGCCGCGTCGTGTCGAGGGGAAGCGAGGCAAAAGGGAGCGTAGGCGTCGGCAGTTCTCGCATTAGGCTTTCCTGATCGTAAGGAATAGGACGACATGCCAGCCAATGTAGTAACCGGCCGTTACCATTCTGTGGCACGACCGTGTCCATTCAATGACGTGTCGCCGAATTGACTTTAGCAGAAAGCTTGCGAAACCGTATGATCAATACGGTCAAACCCCGTCACACAAGGTCCGGCGGCAACAACGCGCGCAGCACGGCCTGACGGCTGCCCTCGCGCGTACGGCTTGCAATCCACACGATGCCGCCCTTCTTGATGCTCCAGCTGTCACCGTTGCCTGCGACCAGGTGCGCGACGACGCTGCCGAGGGTCGGCTGGTGTCCGACGATCATGACCGTTGGCGCGATGCCGTCCGGCCAGCCGGCGGCGGTCAGCACGTCGTCGACGCTGCCGCCCGGCGCGAGCGCATCGACGGTCCGGTACTGGTCGGTCAGCGCCTCGACGGTTTGCACGGTACGTGCCGCCGGGCTCGCGAGAATCACGCTGTTCGACTCGAGCCGGCCGCGCAGCCATTTGGCCATTGCCTGCGCTTCCTTGCGCCCGCGGCTCGTCAGCTGGCGCGCGAGGTCGTTTGCCGCGTAGTCTTCGGCTTCGGCGTGGCGCCACAGGATCAGGTTCATCATGATGTCTCTCCATGCATCGGCGAACGATCCGGTCGCGCAGGTGCGTGCCGGACGATCACACTCTGAATTGTCTCCAATCGTGAACGGTTCGTGATGATGTGCGCCATATGCATAACTTGTTGACCCGGTCACCCATTAGACGATAGAATCTTTGGCTCGTCGGAGCGTAGCGCAGCCTGGTAGCGCATCTGATTTGGGATCAGAGGGTCGTAGGTTCGAATCCTATCGCTCCGACCAAAGGAATCAAGGGGTTACATGCCAAAAGCGTGTAACCCCTTTTTCTTTATTCGGTTCATGTAACCATCATGTAACCCGATTCAGCCTAGGTCGATCCACATCGATCCATCTCGCCCCTCCCACCAGTTTCGCATCCCCACTTCCATTCAGCGACGAACCAGCCAAGTTTTCGATGTGATGTCACTGCTTATGGGACCGGATACAATAGTCGCCAGCGAGAGCGCGTTCCGGGCCCGTGACACCAAGACTACTGACCGCCCCGGAACCAGAAAACCAACACTATCTCAGCCCACACCCCGATGATGCAGCAGTACCTACGCATTATCTGACAGGGCTTAGCGCGCAAACCTACGCCGCGACCTACGCCTACCCTTTCGAGAATCGACCGTTTCCGATCCGGAGCCGACGCTAGGTTTCCTCGGCACCAGACATTCAAACCATCTGCGACTAGGTCGCCGATCGCAAAGCAAGCTGCCCCGACAATGGTTAGGTCTTGGGGTATCAGTCTCATCAGTCCGAGATGCTTCCCGGGTGAAAAGCCATGGCAAAAAGCTGTTGTGCTCGCGCCTCGGTGATTCCGCTATGAAAATCGATCGATAACGGATGGTTTGTCTGTTCGAGTTCGATAAGTGGCCTGTCCGTCCCTACCTGAGGAAAGGTGCGCGCCTTAAGCCCTTCCACCGATGGATAGCCGGGAAGTTGATTTGCTAGCCAGCTGAAATACGGTCCGCCAAGATCACCTGAAGCAAGCCGGGCCTCATAGTCTTTGAAGTTTAACTCGCTTAGGGAAACCCAAATTCCCCATAAGAACGGCTCTGCGGCATCGATAATTGGAATTTCAAGGCACGCCCGCACGAAAAAGTACCGACTGTCGATTACACACTGGTCCTCGCTCCACCATGCGCGCGCCTCTCTGTCCGCCTCCGCAATGTCCAGCAAATATCCCGGGACTTTGAAGCCGATACTAGGCTCACCCTCGTGCCATTCCGAACATTGCGAGCACTTGAATCGCAATAGGCCCATTGGGTCTCCCGCCGTTTCTATGTTGTGGTCGACCATTGTCGCCAATTTCGGAACACACGTCGAACGTCTCTTTCTGGCCGGCTAGCGCCCGACGACAGAGCGCGACGATCGCCGCGGGTACGGTCTCTCATGCAAAACCCAAAGCGGGCAACCAGCTCTCTCCAAAGCAGTCGTTGAGTCACTGCAAACAGTGCGCGAGTGATATCAATATCGATGACCCGTTCAGTGCTACTTAGGCAGACGGCCGTAGACACAGTCTCCATTCCGGGCTCGTCTGCGGATGAAGTGCCGCATTCTGCTCGACGGGGCAAACGACGCCGAGCTCGTGCAGATCCTCAAGAATGTCAGCGATGTATTGCTTCGCGCTGCGGCCACCGACGATCAACCAGTCGTCGTAGTAGAAATTTTCTGATTTGGCGAGCCAATCAGCGATCGCATCAAGCGTCGTCCGGTGATCCTCAGCGTTCAGAATGTGAAGCGCCTTCATTACGCCGATTGCCACACTTCCGGAACGCGATTTGCCTTCCATCATTGCTCACCTTTATTCAACCAGTGCATGCGCCGTTGGAAACATCATACAGGGCGACAGTTTCATAATGACTCGGCCAGCGCTAGCCTCGGGGGAGAACGTAGCCGACTCGGTAGAAGTGTTAACGCGGTTTGCTTGTGCCAAGGAGTTGCATCTCACTCAATAATGCGGCGCCAATGCTTGAAGTTCCCACTTCTCTGTAGCCTACAGCCTTGATGCTTGAGTGCTCTTCAGCTTGCAGCAGAATGACAGGGGTCTTCTTACCCGACGCGCTATCGACGTGGTACGCGTATTCCGGAATCTGGACGTTTAACGGCATACCGACTGATCGTTCGGGTCCACCGATCAGAAATGCAGCGCATCCTTTGCGGACGTCTTCCACGTTAGCCGGCCGTTGGCTCACAAAGCACGTTTTGGGTAACTCGGGTCAATCGACGATCTCAGCTATCGAGGGCTGGCTCGCGAGACAACAAGCGAGCGCAATGGGTGCGACGCGCAGCTTGTGCAAAAACGAACACATTGGGGATGCGACAACAAGGCGCGTAAAAGTTCGCATAGCATTCTCTGATTCCATTGCGCCTCCGGCATCGGACGATGCCTTACGGCGAATTGTGTAGCTGATCGACAGGCTTCGTTGACGCCTCCCAAATTGTCGACGATTCGCACCGGTATGTCGAACGACCGGATGTGGCCGAACTGGGCCAGACGATCTGACGCTGCCTGTTTGGTCTAGTCCAGCCTTATACACCTCACGGCCGAACGCGGCCCGCCGCCGCTCTGTGACGCGCGACACTTTTGCGAGGCGTCACGCGTCACAGAGCCGATCCTGGTTCAGCCAGGTTTGCCCACCGAAATTCGGTAGCGTCCAGCCGGTAAATTGCCGAGATATGCGTAGCCGCTCCGACGATTGACACCCTGCGGGCCGCCAAACGACGCGTCGGCTTGCACGGTGCGCCCGTTGACGACCAGCGTGCGGCGCCCCCCTCCAACTGGAACGCCAACTGCCCCGGTCGTGCCAGGCGGCACGACGACCGTCAGGTCGAAGTCGACTCCCGAAGTCCGCCACTCGACTTCGATCCCGCCGTAAGGCGTCGGTACTCTCCCCCGCGCCCAGCGCAAATCGCCCGGCTGGGATTCGACGAGCCACGACCGGTACCCCGCCGAGAGTGGCCGCACACCGAGCACGTATTTCGACAATGCCGACGTCGGCCCCGACGACCAGCCGTGCGCGAGGCTTGCGTAGGTATTGCCGGCGGCGGCGGGCGGAACCGGCGTGCCGCCGGGCGCAATCGCCTCCCAGGTCGCACCGCTGTAGTAAGGACTGCCCGCCCGCATATGCCCCCATACGGTGCGAATGACTGACAGCGCGCCCCCCGCATCCCCGGCTTCGAACCGCGCGGCAACGTCGAAACTGGAAACGAACGGGCTGATGAGCTGGCTGAGAAGCGGCGGCGTCCGGTAATCCGGCGAAAATGCGAGCGGCCCGTTGGCAGTGGAAAGCGCGGTACCCATCTTGCCGAGAATCGTCGTCCACTTGTCCCGCGGCGCAATACCGTAAAGCACCGCCAGCGCATTCGCGTCCTGGGCGACCGGCCCGCGAATCTGGTCGCTGATGACATACAGACCGCTACCGGAATCGTAGAGCGTCGCGTTGACCGCCCCGCGCACGCGAGCTGCCTGCGCATCGTAGTCGCGCTGGGCGCCAAGGTCGCCCACGGCTGCAGCGAGCTTCGCCCCGCCACGGAGCGCACCGTAATACAGCGTGTTGAACTCCGTCACAGTGCCGGTCAATTTCGACGCATCGTGCGGGTGCCAGTCCGCCGAATTCGACGCATCCGTCACGATCAGGCCATTCGCATTGGTCAGTCCGCGCAAGTAATCGAACGAACGGCGAACGGCGGCCCAATGCTTGCGCACGAAGTCGAGATCGCCGGTGTACAGGTAATAGTCGTGCAGGGTCGTCAGGAAATAGATCGAATAGGATAGCGAATAATAGTACGCATCGGGCATTGCATCCGCGCTCGCCACGCCGGCCGCAAGTTGCGGGGGAAGATCGCCGGGGAACATGCCGTTCGAACGCTGGTAGGCGGCAGCCAGTCCCAGGGAGCCGGCAACGGCGTCGGTGGCGTCGGTGGCGCCGGTCGAGTAGTAGATCGCAGGCGCGCTCACGGCCAAATCGCCGCTCCACACGTACCGGTCACGCTTCGCACCATCGAGAATCGCGGCAAAGCGGTTCGTTCCCGCGGCGAAGGCGTCGAGGACGGCCGGATCCGTCAGCTTCGCATCAAGCAACGTACCGCCGCCCCCGGTAATCTTCAGGTTGCGGAACAGCCCTGCGCTGCCGTCGTATCCCGCAAAGCCGAATGAGCCCGGTGAAGGTATCGGTGCGTCGAGCACGAGCCGGTCGTCCACGTACACCTGCACGGCGCTTCCTGCTACGGTCTTCACGTGATGCCACGTGCCGCGCTTGAGTTCGAACGGCAACGCGACCTGTGCCAGCGTGCCCGCCACGAAAGGATGCGTGAGCCGAAGCGTATTCGGGGTACCGATTGCATCGTCGCTCGCGGCAAGCACCAGCCGGAATCCGCCGCTCGGACTTGCGCCGACCATCCAGCCTGCCTCGTTCTCGAGCACCTGAACGTCGAACTCCGCGGTGTAGCCGGACCACTTCGTCCCGGCCTGGTACATCGAGAATGTGCTGTCCCTGACGATCAGGCCTTGAGGCGTAACGGTCCAGGTAGGCGGCAAGCTGCGTGCCGGAACCGTACCCAGCTCGACCGTGCGCGCACCCAGATCCCAGATCTCATTCAACGCCGGATCGCTGGACGTAAAATAGCCGGCGCGCCTTTGGGGTGTGGGGACGAGCGGACGGATACCCACGCGAGACAGCGTCACGCTGCCCGGCTGGGTCAGCCGAATGACCTGAAAGCGCTCTCCACCCTGAACCAGGCGACTCACGATCAGCCCTGGGCCGCTCGGCCGATACGTGTTCACGCGCGACTGGCTCACCGCCCCGCCATTGCCGACGAAGGACACGTTGAACTCGGCGCCGTCCGGATAGGAGCTGTCTCCATTCGCGCCGAGGTACTGTTGGGCCTCCGCATAGACCGCCTGCAGCGCGGGACGTCCGGACACCGCGCTGACCGCGAATACCGGCAGACCGCCGACCACTCGCCCGTAGTCCAGCGTGATGGTCGGAGACGGGCCGCCCGGCGCCATTGTCAATGTCGTCGAGCCGCCCGTGGTCAACGCGTCGGCGTTGGCCACGTTACCCGCCGTGCTGACGACGCGAACCGGACGAATCAACTCGCCATCCGTGGTTTGCGCCATCACGCACGCGGTGCCGAATACCCAGACCGACACGGCAACGACCCATCCGCGCATGCCTGGAAACAGCGCCTGTCTGTTCATATTTGCCTGATAGTTCGAAGATGCTGCGTTGAACGCGCGGGACCGGGTCGCGAATGCGCAAAACGGGATTCGCGAGCCATGTCCCGCGAGACACCCCGCCCGGACATCAGGCGGGGTCGCGGAGCTGGAGATCAGAAATTGAATTGATCGATGTTGGACGCATCGAACGTCGTGGGCGGCCCGAGGATCACTTCTCCGCTCTTGCCGATCGTGCGCTTGCCGAGCTTGCCAGCCTCGAAACTCTCGCCTTCCTTGCCCGAGATCGCACCCGATGCAAGATTGGCGGCGGCATAGGCGGCAAGGTAGCCGAGTTGGCCCGGATCCCAGAGCTGGAATGCCTTGACCGTGCCGTTCTTCACGAAAGCGCGCATCTGGTTCGGCGTGCCGAGCCCCGTCACCGCCACCTTGCCCTTGCTCGACGACGTCGAGATATAGCGTGCGGCGGCAGCAATACCGACCGAGGTCGGCGACACGATCGCCTTCAGGTTCGGGTAGGCCTGCAGCAAGCCCTGGGTTTCGACAAACGATTTCTGGTCGTCGTCATTGCCGTATGCGATCTTGACGAGCTTCATCTTCGCGTATTCCGGCTTCTTCAATTCCTCCTGCATCCATTTGATCCAGGTGTTCTGGTTGGTTGCATTCGGCGTTGCCGACAGAATCGCGAACTCGCCCTCCCCGCCCATCAGCTTCGCGACGAGCTGGATCTGGCCGCGGCCGATGCTCTCGGCATTGGCCTGGTTGACGAAAACATTGCGGCCATCCGCTGCCGTGTCGGAATCGAACGTGACGACCTTGATTCCCTGCGACATCGCGCGCTTCAGATACGGCACGACCGCATTGGGATCGTTTGCCGCGATCACGATCGCATTCTGTCGCTGCGTAATCAGCGTATTGACATATTGAACCTGCGACGACGCGCCCGCGTCCGACGGGCCAACCACCTTTCCGTCACCCTTGAACTCCTTGATGGCCGCCATCCCGCCTTCGTCGGCAATGACCTCGTACGGGTTGTTGATCTGCTTCGGCACGAACGCGATCTTCAGGCCGTCCTTCACGCCG
>Ga0105238_10004076_pt1 | contig 14489 bp, 17 predicted proteins | sample KBSC34metaG_FD_81526 | JGI IMG/M metagenome (GOLD analysis project Ga0105238, IMG submission 81526) | Corn rhizosphere microbial communities from Kellogg Biological Station, Michigan, USA - KBS C3-4 metaG | ecosystem: Host-associated > Plants > Roots > Rhizosphere > Soil | place: Michigan, USA... | reverse complement strand
CAGTTGCAGCGCGGGCTGTCTGCATTACGCTTGGGGGAATGCGCCGCGTGGCCCGTCTCCGGGTAGAGGCAACCATGACTGAGACGATCAGGACAGACATTCGCGCCATCGACGAGGTGGCGGCGCAATGGCACGCGCAGCTGCTGCTCGGCCGGCTTTCGCCGGAGGATGAGCAACGCCTGGATGCCTGGCTGGCCGAGGATCTGCGCCATCGCCTGGCCTATGCGGAAGTCGCGGCCGCCGGCTATGCATTGGAGCAAGCCTCGCCCAAGGTCGAAAAAGTTGCGGTCCGCAAGGAAATTGCGCGGCGCTGGCCAGTCTGGGCGGGCGCAGCGCTGGCACCGGTGCTGCTGCTGGTTGCCGTGCTCTGGACTCCGCACGCCTTGCAAGACCTGCGCAGCGATGCGCACACCGTGGCCGGCGCGTTGCGCACGCAGCACCTGCCCGACGGTTCGGTGCTGCAACTGGACACCGACACGGCAGTGCGGCTGCCATTCACGCCGGAGCAGCGCGACATCGAATTGCTGCGCGGCGAACTGGCCATCGAAGTGGCCAAGGATCCGGCGCATCCGTTGCGCGTGCATTGCGCCGGCATCGAAGCGCGCGCCGTCGGCACGCACTTCATCGTCGCGCGGCGCGCCGACGAAATCGAAGTCGGTGTCACCGAAGGTGTCGTTGCGGTCAGCGGCGGCGATCATTCCGCGCCGACGCTGGTGCAGGCAGGCCAGCGCGTGCGTGTCGACGCGCGCAACGGCGAGATTCGCAGCGAGCCGTTGCCGGCCACGAGTTATGGTTGGACACGCGGCGTGCTGAGCTTCGATCACGTGCCGGTGCAGCAGGCCGTAGCCGAAATCGCGCGCTATCTGCCGGAGCACGTGACGCTTCGGGTCAGCGAGCATGCCGCCGCAACGAGCATTACCGCGACGTTTCCGATCGACAAGCCCGAAGCGGCGCTGCTCGCCGTGGCAAGAACGAACGGCCTGACAGTCAAGCATGTGCCGAACCTGCTGTACGTAGTCCAGGACTGATGGCGCGGCGGGCCGCACTGGCGCCGCAGATGCTGGCCGCCTTGTGTGGCGCTGCCTTGCATGGTGCCGCGTCGTGCAGTGCCGCTTTGTTTGGTGCTGCCTTGTTCAGTGCATCAGCGCCTGCGCGTGTCCTTGCCGCAGATGCGCCGGCCGCAACGAAAGCCGCTGCGGTACCGCTGCTGGTCTGCCTCGAGACGATTGCGCGTGCCTATCACGTGCGCATCGTCGACTCGACAGGGGAGTCCGCCTCGCTGGTGTGCGCCGAGCCGGAACCACGGCAGGCGCTCGAGCAGGCAATGGATCGCCTGTTGCAGCCGCGCGGCCTGGCCTGGCGCCGGCTCGACGACGGCACGCTGGAAGTCTTCATCGCCGCGCATGCGCCGCCGACCAGCATGCAGTTGCCGGCGCTGGACATCGAGGGCGATCCGGTCGCCGAATCGCCCCGGCTCGACACGGCGCTGGCGACACCGCTGGTCGAGCACGCGAGCGCCACCACGACGCTCAACAAGCAATGGCTCGACACGGCGCCGCTGCTCGGCTTCAACCAGCTCAACTGGTATGCGCCGAACGTCTATGGTTCGGGGCAGTCGCTGGCGATTCGCGGCACCGAGCGCGATAGCGATTATTTTCCGGCGCTGACCGTGACCTTCGACGGCATCGAACTCGGCACGCGCCTGCTCGACGACGAACTGGTGCCGCTGGAAGACGTGACCAATCTGAAACTCGCGCGCGGGCCGCGCTCGTTCGAATACGGCGAAGGCTCGCAGGCGGGCGTGATCGCATTGAAAACGGCGGCGCCCGCCGCGGAGCCGACCGCGAGCATGGCGCTGGGCGCGGGAAATCTCGAGGCACGCGATGCCGCGATTTCCTGGTCGGGACCGCTGTGGAATTCCGGCGTCGCCGCCACGATCGCACTGGACCGGCACGAACTGCCGAGCTTCGTCCGGCAAGTCGCCGTGCCGCAGGCGAACATCGAAAAACGCCGCAACGATTTCGGCCGTCTCAAGCTGACCTACACGCCGGAATCGTCCAGCGGATTCAGCGCGCAGCTGGCCGCGCTGGCGCTGTCCGGCGACAGCAGCGAGCGGCAGATCATTGCGCCGGTGCCGGTTCCCGGCCAACCCGCGCCCCCGACATTCGATCCGTTCGATCGGGACAGCTACGCGTTGCAGCCGGTCACGGCGCAGACGCACGCGCGTGGCGCCGCGGCGTATGCGCGTTACGACCAAGCCGACCGCTGGGCGATCGATGCGCATGCGTCGGCCACCACGATCAGCCGCGATGTCACCGAATTTCCCAACGATTTGAACTGGACCGACCAGGAGTTTCGGCGTCGCGCGGGCGTGACGGTCAGCGATCATCCCGCAGCCGGCTGGACACTGCTGGCGGCGCTCGAAGACGACCACATGTCGACCTCGCTGTACACGCCGATATCCTCGCGCCAAGTGGTGTTCAACTATTTCGCGACCACGACCGAAAGCGCGTCGCTGTGGGCCGAGCATGCCTTTGGCAGCAGCTGGAACGTGGGCCTCGGCGCACGCTGGTTGTACGAGCAGACCACCGTGTTTGCCACCGCCGGCCGCGGCTATGCGTACCACGTGCCGATCCCGTTGGCGGTCGTTGAATGGCATCCGTGGACCGATCAGGTGTTTTCGCTGAGCTACGGCACCGGCTATCGCACCGGTGGACAAGTCAACTCGGGCAGCTTCAGCTACAGTCCGGAGCGCAGCCAGAATGTGGAACTGTCCTGGCGCGCGCAGTGGTTCGGCGGCGCGTTGCATACCACGGCGACGGCGTTCGACGGCAGGGTGCACGATCGTTTCACTTACGACGTCTCGAACGCCGCCGGCGATCCGATTCTCGGCAGCGCGCGCGATCGCGGCGTCGAATTGGAATTCGATGCCGAGCTGTCGCAACAGTGGCGCTTGCGCGGCGGTTTCGGTGTGCTCAGTTCGCGTTTCAGTTCAGCGGTGTTCCGCGAAGGCGACACGACCTCGCAGGCACCGCCGCAAACCGCCACGCTGGGTGTGCGCTATGGAGCGGCGCAGGGATGGTACGGTGCACTGGATGCCTATCATGCCGCCGCGGCGCAGTACTACAACCCGAATGGCCGCCTGCCGGCGTACGAGGTGGTGAGCTTCCGGCTCGGCTACCGCTGGAATCGCTACGAAGCCGCCTTGCTCGCGGCCAATGCGCTCGACGAAGCCTACGCCGAACGCATCCAGCTGAGCGCGGCGAATCAAAACGGCTATCGACTCGGAGATCCTCGCCGGGTGGAATTGCTGTTGAAGGCGACGTGGTAGCGGCGTCCCGCCGCACGCGCCGCCTTGGCGCTGCTCGACTTTAGGCGTAGGCAGCGGCATGTGCACTTGTGGACTATTCCACACGGGGCAGGCCCGGCAGGGCCGCATTGCCAGCGTAGACGGCAATCAAATCAAATATTTGCAGCGTGCCGGGGACCGCGTTTCAGTATGCACGGCGGCGCAGGCAGTGGCGCGCGCGGCGCGTAAAAAACTGCTAACGCGTGCACCACGCAAGGCGTTTTGGTTTATGCTGCCGCGCTGACAAGCTCAGGCAATGGTTCCCCACACTCATGGCACTGAGAATCGCCAAGCGGGCAGAGCGTCACGGCTACACCATGCTGCGCATCCTGCGCACGGTGCCGCGCGGCTTGTCGCAAGTGACCTACAGCGTGGTGACGCCGGACGGTCGAGTGCCGCTGTTCAATACGCGTGAACAGGCCGAAGCGTTCATCGACGAAGCGGTAAAGTCGTCGGGTCTCGAGCAGATCCAACTGCAAGCCTGAAAGCTTTCGAGTTGCTCGTCACGGCTGTTCGCGGCGGCCAACGCTCGTCAATGGGCGTGCATCGCAACGGCAGGCATTGCATATTTTGCAATCATTGGAGCGGAGCGCATGAAACTGACACGGAATGTGGGAATGCTGCTGCTAGGCATCTGGCTGATCGTCTCCGGGCTGGTCGCCTTGCTTGGTCTGAGCTTTCATGGATTGCCGCTGCTGATGGGAATTCTTGCGCTGGTCGCGGGCATTCTGATCGTGATCGGGCGCTAGTGATCGGCCGCTAACGGCGACAGCGCGCGTGGCGCACTGGCAAGGCGCAAACTCCGGAGGTGCGTGTGCCGCATGTCCTGCAGAATCACTATGTGCTGGCGGTGCACGATGTGCGCCGCTCCGCCGACTACTACGTGCGCATGCTTGATTTCGCCGTGGCGGCCGAGCATCCCGGCTGGATTTTCGTCGCGAAAGACAATTGCATGATCATGCTCGGCGAATGCGCCGACGAAGTGCCCGCTGGCGAGTTGGGCAACCACAGCTATTTCGCCTATCTGCGGGTCGACGATGCCGATACTTGCTTTGCGCAGCTGCGCGAGAAAGGCGCGGAATTCATTTCCACCATCCAGAGCAAGCCGTGGGCGATGCGCGAGTTCGGCATTCGCACACCCGACGGCCATCGCATCATGATCGGGCACGTCATTGGCGGCGGCGCTGCCTGATCGTTGCGCGCGCTGCAGCGCGCGGCATTTGTCTTCCGGCTGGAATTTGTTCACCATTTCGTAGCCGCCGCGTCGCCACGGAACCGGGCGCCGGCAGACCTTTGGAGATGCGCCGTGTGCCGCAATATCAAGACGCTGTTCAACTTCGAGCCACCCGCAAGCGACGCGGAGGTGCGTGACGCATCGCTGCAATTCGTGCGCAAGCTGTCCGGGTTCAATGCGCCGTCGAAGGCCAATCAAGCCGCGTTCGACCGGGCCGTGGAAGAAGTCGCCGCCGCGGCGCGCGCGATGCTTGCGTCGATGGTCACGTATGCGGAGCCGCGCAATCGCGATAGCGAGGCGTCGAAAGCACGCGCACGATCCGCGCTGCGTTTTGGGCCCAGGTAGTCCGGCACGCTGGCGAAAGCCCGCGCGATCGGCTCAACCGGCAAGCGTGGCCTTGCGGATATAGCCGCGCACCGCCGGCAGCTCGCTCGACACCTCGTCGCATAGCCATTCGCGAAAGCGCGCGATCTTCGGACGGTTGTCGCGCGCGGCGGGATAGGTCATCCAGAACGAGCGCCCGTCGCCGGCCACGAAATCATGCGCGGCGACGAGGCGGCCGGCTTCCAGTTCGCTGCGGAACAGGATCGGCGAACCGATCGCGATGCCGTGACCGGCGATCGCGGCGGCAATGTCGAGGTATTCATACGACAGGTGGGTGCCGAAACTGCCGGGCAGGGTCGGGTTGTCGAAGCCGAGCGCGCGATACCACAACGTCCACCAGTCCTTGCGGCCGAGCAGCGGCAGCTCGATCTTGCGGCGCGGATCGGCGATATTCTTCGCTGCTTCCTGCAACTGCGGTGAACACAGCGGCATGAAGATGCTCGGGAACAGTTGCACCGAGCGCATTCCCGGCCAGTCGCCGTGACCGTTGCGGATGGCGGCATCGAAGCGGCCGGCGCTGAGGTCCTGGGCGTCCACCGACAGATCCAGTTGCAGCGAAATCTGCGGATGCTTCGCGCGGAACTTGCCGAGCCGCGGCGTCAGCCAGGTGGTGCCGAACGTCGGCAGCGCGGTCAGCGACAGCTCAGATGCATCGCTGTCGATCGCGCGCAGGAAACTGGCGCGCAGTGCGGCAAACGCGTTGCTGGCTTCGTTGGCAATCAAGGCGCCCGACGGCGTCAATTCGACGCCGTGCGCGTGACGCACGAACAAATGCACGCCGATGTGCTGTTCGATTCTGCGCACGTGATAGCTGACGGAAGCCGGCGTCGTGTCGAGTTCCGCCGCGGCCTTGGCGAAGCTGCCGAGACGCGCCGCGGCCTCGAACGCGCGAATCGACGGCAGCGAAGGCAGACGAAATTCGTCCAGAACAAGTTTGCCTTGGCCTTGGCGCCGATTCTTGAGTGGTCGATCGCTCACGACGCCTGCCAGAATTCCGGTGCCGCATTCTCGCATCGCCGAACCGGGAGTTCTACATGAGCCATCGCCACCCTGCATCGCGTCGCAGCGCACCCGATCCTTCGCCGCAGGCAGTTTCGCTGCCGCGGCGCGCGTTCAGCGCAACTTTGGCAACGTGCGCCGCGGCTTTCGCGCTGCCGCGGATGGCCGCGGCGCGCGCGTGCGCCGGCAAATCGGCAGCGAGCACGGCAGCCGGCGCCGACCACTCGCGCGACTGGCAATGGTTGGTCGGCAACTGGGATGTCTGGCACAAGCGCTTGCGCGAGCGGCTCGCCAGCGACACGCACTGGGACGAATTCGCGGGCAAGAGCGCGTGCTGGCTGACGATGGGCGGCCTCGGCACCATCGACGACAATCTGCTCGAGCTGCCCGGCGGCACGTATCGCGCGCTCGGCATCCGCGCCTTCAATGCGCAGACCGGTAAGTGGGCGATCTGGTGGCTCGACGGACGCAATCCGACCAGCATCGAGCCGCCGGTGATGGGCGGCTTCGAAGGCAACGAAGGCTTGTTTGCCGGGCGCGATACATTCAAGGGCCGGCCGATCACGATGCGTTTTCGCTGGCACGATATTCATGGCGAGAAACCGAACTGGGACCAGGCGTTCTCCACCGACGACGGCGCCAGTTGGGAACTGAACTGGCGCAACTATTTCACGCGCACGGCGGCAACGCCGACGCCGCTGCCGCGGCTGGCCGATGCCAATCACGACTGGGATTTTCTGGTCGGCAGCTGGAACGTGCGTCATCGTCGCCTGCGGCATCGCCTGGTGGGCAACAAGGACTGGGACGAATTTGGCGGCACGCTGGTCAATTGGCCGGTACTCGGCGGCTTCGGCAACGTCGGCGACAACGTCATGGAATTTCCGGGCGGCACGGTGCGCGGAGTCGGCATCCGTGCTTTCGATCCGGCCTCGGCTCAGTGGTCCAGCTGGTGGCTGGACCTGCGCAGCCCGACCGCGATCGATGCGCCCGTGCGCGGCGGATTCAAAGCGGGCACCGGCACCTTTGTCGGCGACGACACGCTCGACGGCCGGCCGATCAAGACACGCGTGCAATGGTCGGGCATCAGCGCGAACGCGGCGCGCTGGGAGCAGTCGTGCTCGGCCGACGGCGGCGCAACGTGGGAATCGAACTGGGTGAGCGACTTCAGCCGGAACGTTTGACGCGGTGGCTACAGTTGCAGCTGGATCGACTCGCCGACGCCGAGGCGGTTCCATTCGGTGGTCAGCGAAGCCATCTGCAGGCGCACTTCCTCGATGGTCGGGGCGTCGACCTCGAGCATCGGACACTGACGCGCGAGACAGGTCACGCGATACAGGTCGATCATATCCGCGGGCGTCGACGCGGAGCCCGACCACGCATCGCCCTGGAACACTTCGACCAACCGTTCGACGCCATCGCTTTCCGCTTCCGGCTGCATGCGAAAGTTCGCGGCTTCGCCGTCGCGCACGCGCGACAGAAAGCCGCGCTTCTCCAGCACGCTCTCGACCACGTAGTGCACCATGTCGTGCGGGATGATGCGCTGCTTCGGACAGTCGATCGATTCGACCTGACCGCCGTCGCGTTGCACCTGCATACGATCGTACTTGCCGGGACCTTTGGTGAATGTCAGTTTCATGATGATGTGTCTGCAGCGGGCCGCGTCTGAATGATCGCATGGAGCCGCGTGGTCGCGCATCCGGCAGATGCTTGCCGCGATGGCCCCGGCGCGGCCCCGGGTATATTCTTCCGGCCTATTTCCGGGCGCACGGGCATGCAGCAGGCTGCCGATCTTGGAATTGATTTTCTCCCGCGCACGACCGCGCGCATCTTGCTGCGGCACCTGAACGTCGACGACCTGCCGGCATTCCAAGCTTACCGGCACGATGCCGAGGTCGGAAAGTATCAGGGCTGGGGCGCCACGCCGGACGATCAGGCGCGCGCGTTTCTTGCGCGGATGAATGCAGCCCCGGCATTCGTTGCCGGCGAGTGGTTCCAGATCGGTATCGCCGACCGGCAATCGAATCTCCTGCTTGGCGACATTGGCGTGTGCCTAAGCACGGACGGCGAGAGCGCGGAGATCGGCTTCAGTCTGGCGCGGTCATGCCACGGCCGCGGCCTTGCCCGCGAGGCGCTGCGCGAGTTGATCGCGCTACTGTTTGGCGTCAGCAGCGTATCGCGCATCATTGCCGTCACGGATGCGCGCAATGCGCCGGCAATCAAACTGCTGCTGGCGCTCGGCATGCGCCAGGTCGAGACCAAGGAGGCGATCTTTCGTGGCGAAGCGTGTGATGAGCACACGTTTGGGCTGGCCCGGCCATAAGGCCGCCGACGTCGCCCCGCGTTCGTCTCGTTCAGCACTGCGTAACATCTTTTTCTCTTCTCGTTTCGCTTCTGCCTCTATTCTCCGGTTGCCCGCGCGTCATGTGCCGGGCCGACGTTCGTTTTGCGGTGGAGAATTTTGCATTGAAACAAGCCAGATACCACGTTGTGGGTTTGCTGGCGCTGGGCAGCTTCTGCGCCAGTGCTCCGGTTCAGGGCGCCGACTACGATCCGGCGCACTGCCGAGCGGTTGACGGCACGCTGAACATTTTCTGGGAAGGTGTCGCCGGTGGTGCCGCGCCCTGCACGGGCATCGAGATCACCGATGGCAGCATTGCCGACGCGGAAGACGGCAATTTCACCATGAGTGGTGTGTTCGTCACCAACCCGACCTGCATTGCTATCGCGGCGTATGCGTTCACGCTGTCGGCCGACAAGACCATGCTGGTCGGCTCGGATACGTTCAACAACGTGCCCATGACGCTGACGCGCGGCGCCGGCCAGTCGTGTTTTGTCGGACACTGGTTGTTGGCAGGCGCCGACTACGTGGCGACGATTGCGGGCGTGGCGGCAGGCGACGCGATCTTTGCCGACGGATTCGAGTGATCGGCGACTGCGCTCGCTGAGTTGCTTGGGCGAAGGAACGGAAGCCGCGGCTCCCGTTCCGTTTGCGGGCTGGACGTTATTCCGAAAATTCGATCGGATCGTCCAGGTCGTGACAGAAATCCTGTTTGCTCGGCGCGCTGAACGAGCCATCTTCGAATTTCGCGCGGATCCACTGATGGCACTTCTGGTCGTCGGTGTCGCTGCTCCAGACCAGCGTCGCGCGTTCGCCCGGGCCGATGCCCTCGCCAATGTCGAAGTTGCCCCAGTCACTCTTGTTCTGCGAAACCTGCAGCTTGACGATGTTGCTGTCGGTCTTGTTCTTGACGACGAAATGCCACTGTTCGTCGGCGATGGCACTGAACGCCGGCAGGGCAAGTGCCAGGCAAAGCAAAGCGCTGCGGATACATTTGCTGCTATTGGACATGACAACCCCTGTGGTGGAAAAACGTTGTAGCGAAACGTGCTGGAAAAGAGCAACACGCGTGAACCGTCTTTTCGACGTGAGCAAGTCTGGTCGACGGCTGGACCTCGCGATCATAGCCTGCAATGCCACGCGGCCGCCGAAGAAGTTTTGGACTGATGAGAGCAGGCGGACGCCGCTGAAGCGGGCTCGTCTTTACGCCGCTCGCGGCGGATGGTAGAAATCTCCCGCCGATACTTGGGGAGAAGGTCATGTTCGAACGCTTTTCGCGTAGCTGGGGCCTGGTCAAGGCAAGTGGAGCGGTGCTGAGCGCGAACAAGCGCCTGATGCTGTTTCCGGTGCTGTCGAGCATCAGCACGCTGATCGTCGCGGCGAGTTTCCTTGTTCCCGCATTCGCCAGCGGCATGCTCACGCACATGGACCGCGGTCACATGACGCCTGCCATGGCGGCCTGGTTGTTCGTGTTCTACATCGTGCAGTACTTCATCGTGATCTTCTTCAACTCGGCGTTGATCGGCGCGGCGCTGATGCATCTGCGCGGCGAGTCGCCGACGCTCGGCGACGGCTTTCGTATCGCCACGTCGAAGCTGCCGAGCATCCTCGGCTACGCGGTGATCTCCGCCACGGTCGGCATGGTGTTGCGCGCCATCGAGGAGCGCGCAGGCTTCATCGGGCGTTGGATTGTCGCGCTGCTCGGTGTGGCCTGGACACTGGCTACCTTCATGGTCGTACCGGTGCTGGTCAGTCAGGACATCGGTCCGTTCGATGCGGTCAAGCACAGCACGCTGCTGCTCAAGCGCACCTGGGGCGAAAACCTGGTCGGCAACGCCGGTATCGGCCTGGCGTTTGGACTGCTGTTCGTCGGTGTGCTGTTCGCCGGAGTCGCGCTGCTGTTCGTCGCGATCTCGACGCATTCGGCGGCCGTGATCGGACTCGTCGTCGCGCTGTGGATTGCCACGCTGCTGACGCTGGCGGTGATCCAGGGCGCGCTGCATGGCATCTACGCGGCGGCGGTCTACCGCTACGCGGAGGAAGGCGATGCCGGCGTAGGCTTCGACAAGACGCTGGTGGCGGACGCGTTCAAGATCAAGGCCTGACGCGGGAACTCGCGAGGCGCGCCTCCTCGCGACCTTTTCTTCTCCACTACCGGCCCGGTAGGCGAGATCCTTCGCTACGCAGCCGCTACATGCGCTGACTCCAGCGCAACGACTTTCGAGGCAAGCCGGCCGCGCTCTGCGGCCTTGACCAGGCGTGCCGCTGCCGGCACAGCCGCTCGCACGAGTCCCCAATTTCCCGGACGCGAACGGACAGTTGGCGGCACGCCAACGTCATTGACAACAGCAGCCGGCCTATGTACGATGTTTGTCGTACGTCAATAATCGTATAGGAGCCTGTCATGCGCTTGCCTGCCTTGTTGTGCGTTGCCCTGCTGTTCGCGGTACCGGTCGGCGTGCGCGCCACGGATACCGTTGCGAACAATTCCGATTCGAGCAGGGGCAAAGTGATCGAGAAGCCCGTGCTTGCCGATACGCCGGAAAAGTTCGCCGAGCAGACCCAGCATATCTACGACGACATGAAACCCGGTGGCCGCTACGAGTACATCACGCCGTCGGAGAAGCGCCGTGTCGAGATGCTGCTCGGCCAGATGGCGGCGCTGCTCGAGCACGCCGGTTCGGTCGATGCGATGAATCATGACACGCGCCTGCAACTGTTCAACGACCAGGAATTCGTCAATGGCATCCTCAAGCACAACGACATCAATCGCCTGGTCTGCGAAAGCCGTGCACCGATCGGCTCGCACATTCCGGTGACGACCTGCCACACCTACGGCCAGATCCAGGCCACCGCGCGCGGCACGCAGCAGGGGCTGATGGAGTTCGATCACTCGCGGCTGTGCAACGGCGTGAACGTCGAGATGGGTTGCCAGCCCGATCTGAACCATCCGAATCGCACCGGGCACTAGCGCCGCGAACGACCGGCCCGGCGCGCATCGATCCGCAGCGCGCCTTGCCGTGCGTCGTGCCGCGGGCGCAGGCAAGCCGTCTTGCCGGCATGGCCCCGGCCGCGTATACACTGATCACGTCGTCCCTGGCCGAATCGCGATCGCCGCACCGACATGCATTTCGAGCAAGGCCCCGTGTTGTTCGCCGGCATCTGGCTGCTTGCCCTGGGCTTGAGTCTTTGGGAACTGTACAAGCTGTTTCTCGGCATCGCTTCGCGCCGCTGGAAGCGCACCACGTGCAAGATCGTGAAGGCGTACGTCGACGAGCATCGCGACCGCGAGACCGGCGCCGTCGACTACTCGGCGCACGCCGTGTATGCGTACAGCGTGCAGGGGCGCAAGTTCGAAAGCAGGCGCCTGACCTATCGCGCAACGCGCGGCCTGATTTTCTCCGACGCGCTGGATATGCTCAGGGGCATCACACAAGGCCGCGAAGTGGACGCTTTCTACAATCCGCGTCACCCCTCGCGCGCCGTGCTGATTCGCGGCGTTTCCATGAACAATCTCGCGCACCTGCTGCTGGCGCTTGCCTTGCTCGGATTCGTGACGTGGAAGTCGCAGAACCCCTAGGCCGGTTCCTTTGATCCGAACAAGCGCTGGGCTTTGCAGCCCGGCCTACGGTTTCGCGCGGTCCTTCAGCGCCGAACGCAGCCCATCGATGCCGATCTCGCGCAGCGTGTGGATGTTGCGCCGGTAAATATCTTGCGTGTCGCTCATGCCGGCGACCGCGCGTGCGATGCTCGATTCGCGCAGCAGATGCAGGGTCGGGTAAGGCGAGCGGTTGGTGTGGTTCTCGATGTCGTTGAAGGCCGTGTCGGCGAACTGGTACGCGGGGTGGAAACTCGCGATCTGCAGTTCGCCGTGCAGGCCGAGCGATTCGATCGCGCCATCGGCGGTGTCGAGGAAATCGTTGTACGCGAAGAAATCGCCGAGCACGTGTGGGTGGATCAGCAGCGTCGTCTCGCAAACCTGCGCGTCAGCGGCTTGCAGCAGTTCGAGTTCATGACACAGGTCGGCGAGCAGTGCGCCGGTTTCGCGCGCCGCGCTGACGAACAGGCGCACGCGATCGTGCACGAAGGGCGCGCGCGCGAACGGACAAAGGTTCAAGCCGATGACGACGTGCTCGATCCAGCGCCGCGTCGCTTCGATCGCCTCGGCATCGCGGGCAGCGATTTCGCCAGCAGGCTCCGGCGCTTGCTTCGGAAAATTCGCCGTCATTGGATCGTGCCGGATTGAGACGGGCTCGATTGAATCAGACTCGATTGAATCAGACTCGACCGAATCAGGCTCGATTGAATCAGGGTCGATTGAATCAGGGTCGATCGAATCAGGCTCGTCACAAGCGCGCGACGCGGAAACTGCGTCCCTTGATCTTGCCCGCGCGCAACCGGTTCAGCGCCTTGTCGGCGAGCGCGCGCCGGATCGCCACGTACGAGCGCGTCGCGAACACGTCGATCTTGCCGATCGCATCGGCCGGCAAGCCGGCATCTCCGGTCAACGCACCAAGGATGTCGCCGGGGCGCATCTTGTCGCTGCGCCCGCCATCGATGCGCAAGGTCGACATTGCCGCCGGCAGTCCGTCGTGTTTGCCGGCGGCGAGGGCGGGAAGTCTTTCCCAACGCAGCGTGACGCCGAGGTGCTTTTCCAAGGCCATCGCGCGCGGCATTTCGCGTGGCGTGGCCAGGCTGATCGCAACACCCGTCTGGCCGGCGCGCGCGGTGCGGCCGATGCGGTGCAGGTAGATGTCCGGATCGCTCGGCAGTTCGTAGTTGATCACCGCGGCGAGTTCCTTGATGTCGAGGCCGCGCGCGGCAACGTCGCTGGCCACCAGCACGCTGCAACTGCGGTTGGCGAAGCGGATCAGCGTTTCGTCGCGATCGCGTTGCTCGATGTCGCCGTGCAGGGCCAGTGCGGAAATGCCGAACGCTTCCAGCGCCTCGACCAGCGCTTCGGTGTCGCGGCGCGTGTTGCAGAACACCACGCTGGATTCCGGCCGGCGCTGCAACAGCAGCGAGGCGAGCGCCTCGGGTTTGTGCTCGAACTCGGTCTCGAAGAACAGCTGCTCGATCGTCGGTTGTTCGCTCGCGGCGGCAATCGTGATCTCGACCGGATCGCGCAGCGTGCTGCGTGCCATGGCGCGGATCGGCTCCGGATAGGTCGCCGAAAACAGCAGGCTTTGCCGCGACGGCGGCGTCTTGCCGACGATCTCGCGGATCGCTTCCTCGAAGCCCATGTCGAGCATGCGGTCGGCTTCGTCGAGCACCAGCGTGCGCAGCTTGCTCAGGCTCAGTGCGTTCTTGCGCAGCATCTCCTGGATGCGGCCGGGTGTGCCGACCACGACGTGCGAATCCTTGCGCAGCGACGCCAGTTGCGGACCGAGCGCGATGCCGCCGGTCAGGATCAGCACCTTCAGGTTCGGGATGCCGATGGCGAGGCGGCGGATTTCCTTGGCCACCTGGTCGGCAAGCTCGCGCGTCGGACACAGCACCAGCGCCTGCGTCTTGATCAGGGCGGGATCGAGCCGGCTGAGCAGACCCAGGCCGAACGCAACGGTCTTGCCGCTGCCGGTCGGTGCCTGCACGATCGCATCGCGTCCGGCAAGAACGGCTGGCAGCCCTTGTTGCTGCACGGGTGTCATCTGCGTGTAGCCGAGTGCATCGATCGCGTGCAGCAGGCGCGCGGGCAGTGGCAGGGAGGAAAATGCGGGCGTACTCAGGTCGGTCATGCCGAATGATCGCACGATTGCACCGCGGCTTCGCGCGGAACCGCACATTTCATCCACGCAATTTCCTAGTTTTCTCCATATTCCAGCCGCCGTTGCGGCGTAGGCTACGCCGTGTCGAGCGTAGCAGCCTGAAGTGGAACGGAAAGCACCGGGTGTTTTCCGCGGGCACGCTCGCGTCTTCAATCACAGGGGATTGCCATGAAGAGTCGAACGCTGCTGCTCTGGGTCGTTGCTGCATTGTGCACAAGTGTACCGGCGCTCGCGCAATTGCCGCCGGCCCACGACCTGGGTCCGCGCGCCGGCGGCATCGGCGCCGGCCAGCCGCTGGCGACGCTCAGTGCCGACGAACTGAAGTTCTTCCAGGACGGCCAAGCGCGCTTCAACCAGGCCGACTCGGTGCGCGGCGGCCTGCCGGACGGGCCGGGCATCGGCCTCGGACCGACCTTCAAT
>Ga0105238_10004075_pt1 | contig 14490 bp, 13 predicted proteins | sample KBSC34metaG_FD_81526 | JGI IMG/M metagenome (GOLD analysis project Ga0105238, IMG submission 81526) | Corn rhizosphere microbial communities from Kellogg Biological Station, Michigan, USA - KBS C3-4 metaG | ecosystem: Host-associated > Plants > Roots > Rhizosphere > Soil | place: Michigan, USA... | reverse complement strand
GTACGTGATGAGCTCCTCCTTCGCCAACCAGACGCTCGCGCAGATCGAGCTCTTCGCCAACCCGGGCAAGTACCCGGTGGGGGTGTACGTGCTGCCGAAGCACCTGGACGAGAAGGTGGCCCGGCTGCAGCTCACGAAGCTGGGCGCGATGCTCACGGAGCTCCGGGACGACCAGGCGCGCTACATCGGGGTCGACAAGGCCGGCCCCTTCAAGCCGGACAGCTACCGCTACTGAGGCGGCGGTGGTCCAGCGCGACTTCAGCTTCGAGTTCTTCCCGCCGAAGACGCCGGAAGGGATGGAGAAGCTGCGCGCCACGCGCAAGCAGCTGGCGCAGCTCCATCCCACGTTCTTCTCGGTGACCTACGGGGCGGGCGGATCGACGCGCGAGGGCACGCTCGCGACCGTCCTCGAGATCCTGGACGAGGGCCAGCCCGCGGCCCCGCACGTCTCGTGCGTCGCCGCCACGCGCGCCACCCTTCGCGAGGTGATCGCCCGGTACAAGGAGCACGGCATCCGGCACATCGTGGCGCTCCGGGGCGACCTTCCCTCCGGGCTCGCGGTCGCGGGCGAGCTGCGCTACGCCTCGGACCTCGTGCGCTTCATCCGCGAGGAGACGGGCGACTGGTTCCGGATCGAGGTCGCGGCCTATCCGGAGTACCACCCGCAGGCGAGGAAGCCGGACCAGGACCTCGCCGCCTTCAAGAGCAAGGTCGAGGCGGGCGCGAACGGCGCCATCACCCAGTATTTCTACAACGCCGACGCGTACTTCCATTTCGTGGAGCGGGCGAGCGCCGCGGGGATCGCGATCCCGATCGTCCCCGGCATCATGCCCATCAACAACTTCACCCAGCTCGCGCGCTTCTCGGACGCGTGCGGCGCCGAGATCCCGCGGTGGATGCGCCTGAAGCTCGAGGGCTATGGCGACGACACGGCGTCCATCAAGGCGTTCGGCCTGGACGTCGTGACCGAGCTCTGCGACCGCCTGATCACGGGCGGGGCGCCGGGCCTGCACTTCTACACGCTGAACCAGGCGGGGCCCACCTCCACGATCTGGCAGCGGCTGGGGCTGTAGGGATCGCTGGGTGGCACGGCGGTTCGCGGGCTACAATCGCGCGAGCCACCCGTCCGGAGCCCGCGCCTTGAACCCTCCCAGCACCGTGCTGCGCGATTCGCCCGACCGCACCTCGCTCGCCGCGCAGATCCGCGCGCTGCCGCCCCGGGAGGCCGCCGCCCTCGTCGAGCGGGCCGTGCCCGCGGAGGCGGTCGAGGCGCTCCTCAAGCTGAACCCCGCGCTCGCGGGCGCGATCCTGCGGGAGCTCGAGCCCGGGCCGCGGCGGTTCATCGCGTCCTCGGCGCCGCCGGGGGTGGCGGAGCAATGGAAGCGCAACACCGGCTATCCCGAAGGCACCCTCGGGCGGCTCATGGAGGCGCCGGTCGCGGTCTTCCGGCCGGAGATGACGGTCGGCGAGGCGATCGAGGCGCTGCGCCCGCTGGTGCACGCCATGCTCATCACGTACGTCTACGTGGTGGACGCCGAGGGCCGGCTCCGGGGACTCGTCACCATGCGCGACCTCCTCTTCGGCGACCACGCCGCGCGGCTCTCGGACGTGATGCTGGCCGATCCCTTCGCCCTCACCCCGGAGCTCACGGTGGGCGAGGCGATGAAGCTCACGGTGAACCGGCACTATCCGCAGTACCCGGTGCGCGACGCCGAAGGCCGGCTGGTGGGGCTCGTCCGCGGCGCCGCGCTCTTCGAGCTCGAGGCCTTCGAGATCACCGCCCAGCCCGGCGCGATGGTGGGCGTCGAGCGCGAGGAGCGGATCGCCACCCCGATCCTGCAGAGCTTCAAGTTCAGGAATCCCTGGCTCCTCGCGAACCTGGTGACCGCGTTCGCCGCGGGCGGCGTCGTCGCGATCTTCCAGGGAACGGTCGACCGGCTGGTGATCCTCGCGACCTTCCTTCCCGTGCTCGCGGGGCAGTCCGGGAACACCGGCTGCCAGGCGCTCGCGGTGACGGTGCGCGGCATCACGCTGGGCGACATCAAGTCGGGCGGCGGCAAGTCGCTCATGTCCAAGGAGGCGCTGCTGGGCTTCGCGAACGGCGCGGTGACGGGCGTCCTCTGCGGCATCGCGATGTACGTCCTCGCGCGGTTCCAGGACGTCCCCCAGGCGATCTCGCTGGGCGTGGTGGTCTGCCTCGCGATGATCGGGAGCTGCGCGGTGAGCGGCGTCTCGGGCGCGCTCGTGCCGCTCGTGCTCCGCCGCCTGGGCGCGGACCCCGCGACCGCCTCGAGCATCATCGTCACCACCGCGACGGACGTGAGCAGCATGGGGCTCCTCCTCGCGCTCGCGACCTTCCTCGTGCGCTGAAGCGCGCGAAGCGGATTATCATGGCGGCCATGCGATTTCCCCTCCTCGCCGCGAGCATCGTGGCAATCCTCCTCCCGTGGGCCGCGCGGGCGGACGAGCAGGGCTTCACCAACCGCGCGACGGAGCTGAAGGAGCGCGGCGCCGCGGACGCGGCGACCGTGGCGAGCCTGCCGGAGAACACGCCGGTGAAGGTGCTCGCGCGCGGCGGCGGCTGGACGCGCGTCGAGGCGGGCGGCAAGTCCGGCTGGGTGCGCGTCTTCCACCTGCGCTTCCCCAGCTCGGTCGAGTCCGGCGCGTCGTCCTCGGGCGCGAGCGGCCTGGGCGCGCTGGGATCCGCGCTCGGGTTCGGCGGCACGAAGACCACCGAGGCGCGGCTCGCGTCCACCGGCATCCGCGGGCTCTCGACCGAGGACGTGAAGAACGCGAGCCCGGATCCGGAGGAGCTGAAGCGCATGCAGTCCTACCGCGCGGATCGCGGGGCCGCGGAGCGCTTCGCGCGCGAGGCGAAGCTCGCGGAGGCGCGCATCCCGGCGCCGGGCGAGCCCGGCAAGGGAGAATCGCGATGAGGCGCGCCGCGTGGATGCTCGCCGCCGCGCTGGGGCTCGCCGTCCCCGCGTCGCGGGCGATCGACTTCGGATCGATCCTCAACAAGGCGATCGACACCGGCAAGCAGCTCCACGACGCGAACCGCGAGTTCACGACGGAGGAGGAGGTGGCGCTGGGCGAAGGCCTCGCGTCGGGCTTCCTCGGCGCCGCGCCGCTCGCGAAGGACGCCAACCTCCAGCGCTACGTGAACCGCGTGGGCAAGTGGCTCGCCCTGCATTCGGATCGCCCGGACCTCCCGTGGACCTTCGGCGTGGTCGAGACGGATACCGTCAACGCCTTCGCGATGCCGGGCGGCACGGTCCTCATCACCCGCGGGCTCGTGAAGCGCCTCTCGAGCGAGGCGGAGCTCGCCGGCGCGCTCTCCCACGAGATCGCGCACGTGGTCCTCAAGCACCAGCTGAAGGCGATCCAGAGCGACAAGAACTCGGAGGCGTTCGCGAGCCTCGGGAAAGGGCTCGCGGGCGAGGCGATCGCGCGCCGGGGCTCGGATCCCGTGGGCCTCAAGAGCTGGGGGGCCAACGCCGGCGTGGAGCTCCTCAAGAACGGCGTGTTCCTGCGCCCGCTCGACCGCTCGATGGAGTACGAGGCGGACAAGCTGGGCGTGGTCATCGCAGCTCGGAGCGGCTACGACCCGTACGGCCTCGTGGGCGTGCTCGAGATGCTGGCCCAGGTGAAGAGCGACGGCTCCGGCCTCTCGGTGCTCGACACCCACCCCGCGCCGGCCGATCGCCTGGCCGAGCTCGAGGGGTTCGTGCCGGACGTCGAGAAGCGCGTGCGCGAGCCGCAGGCGCTCGAGGCGCGGTTCCGGAAGACCGTCGGCGCGCAGTAATCGTCGTCCTCGCGCCGGCGGGGGGACCCCACGGATTCCCGCCTGCGCGGGAATGACGGGGGCAGCGCGAGGACGACGGCTTCGCCGTCAGGCGGCGGCGATCTTCTTCCGCGCGTGCTGCGCGTCCGCCGCGTGGAGCGTGGCGTAGGCCTGGTGCGCCGCGGCCTCCGCCTCGCCCACCTTGATGGGAAGGCCCATGTCCATGAGGATCGAGCCCAGCGCCGAGAGGCAGAGCATCACGTTGTCCGCGCGGCACGAGTAGCCCATCAGGCCGAAGCGCCAGATCTTGCCCTTGAGCGGCCCCAGGCCCGCGCCGATCTCGAGGTTGAACTCGTTGAGGAGCGACTTCCGCACCGCCTCCTCGTCCACGCCGGACGGGCACATCACCGCGTTCATCTGCGGAAGCTGGTACTTCTCCTCGACCAGGAACTTGAGGCCCATCGCCTCGAGGCCGGCCTTGAGCGCCACGTGGTGGCGGCGGTGCCGCGCCCAGCAGTTGTCCAGGCCCTCTTCCTTGATGAGGAGGAGCGCCTCGTGCAGCGCGAAGAGCGAGTTCGTGGGCGCCGTGTGGTGGTACGTCCTGTTGGTCGATCCCCAGTAGCCCAGGAGCAGGTTCATGTCCATGAACCAGCTGTGGATCTTGTCCTTGCGCTTCTTCACGTGCTCCACCACGCGCTCCGAGAAGGAGACGGGCGAGAGGCCCGGCGTGCACGAGAGGCACTTCTGGCTCGCCGAGTAGACGGCGTCGACCTTCCACTCGTCCACCAGCACGGGCGTTCCGCCCAGCGACGTCACCGCGTCCAGGATCACGAGCGCGCCGTGCTTGTGCGCGATCTGGGTGAGCGCCCGCGCGTCCGACTGCGCGCCGGTGGAGGTCTCGCCGTGGATGAACGCGAGGATCGTCGCGTCCTTGTTCTTGCGGAACGCGTCCTCGACCTTCTGCGGGTCGACGGGCTTCCCCCACTCGTCGTCCACGACGACGGCCGTGCCGCCGCAGCGCTCGACGTTCTCGATCATGCGGCCGCCGAAGACGCCGTTCCGGCAGACGATCACCTTGTCCCCGGGCGCCACCATGTTCACGAAGCAGTACTCCATGCCGACCGATCCCGGCCCGGAGACGGGGAACGTGAGCGCGTTCTCCGTCTGGTAGACGTAGCGCAGCAGCGCCTTCAGCTCCTCCATCATCTCGACGAAGACCGGGTCGAGGTAGCCGATCGCGGGCTGGCTCATGGTGGTGAGCACGCGCGGATGGATCTCCGTGGGCCCCGGCCCCATGAGCGTGCGCTGCGGCGGATGGAACGAGGTGATCTTCTTGGTGGCGGCGAATTGCTTGATGTTCATGGCGTTTCCCGGAGGCGCCGCGCGCTTGCGGCGCGGGGCTTGAAATGGATGGGGATGGTCGGGGTGCCGCCCTGGGCCTCGATGTTTGCGAAGTCGAAGAGCGATCGGTCGAGCAGGTGCGACGGCGCGACGTTGGTGAGCGCGCCGAAGATGGATTCGAGGCGGCCGGGATGGCGGCGCTCCCATTCGCGGAGCATCGCCTTCACCTGCTTCCTCTGCAGGTGCTCCTGGGAGCCGCACAGGTCGCACGGGATGATCGGGAAGCCGCGGAGCTCCGCGTACGCCTCGAGGTCGCGCTCCTCCACGTAGGCGAGCGGGCGGATCACGACGTGGCGGCCGTCGTCCGAGGCGAGCTTGGGCGGCATCGCCTTCAGCGTCCCGCCGTGGAAGAGGTTGAGGAAGAAGGTCTCGACGATGTCGTCCCGGTGGTGCCCCAGCGCGATCCTGGTGGCGCCCAGCTCGTCCGCGACCCGGTAGAGCGCGCCGCGGCGAAGCCGCGAGCACAGGCCGCACATGGTCTTCCCCTCCGGGATCACGCGCTTCACGACGCTGTACGTGTCCTGCACCTCGATCCGGAACGGCACGCCCAGGCCGCGCAGGTATTCCGGGAGGACGTGCTCCGGGAAGCCGGGATGGCGCTGGTCCAGGTTCACGGCGACGAGCTCGAAGGGCACCGGCGACTTCTCGCGCAGACGCATCAGGAGGTCCAGGAGCGCGTGGCTGTCCTTGCCGCCGGACAGGCACACCATCACCTTGTCGCCCGCCTCGATCATGCCGTAGTCCGCGATCGCCTCGCCCACGAGCCGGCGCAGGCGCTTCGCGAGCTTGGCCGACTCGAACTCGGCCTTGCGTCGGGCCAGACCCTGGTTCACGCCTTTTCTTGGTTCAGGGTCTGTCCCGGGTTCTGGATGCGCCACGGTGGGATTCATAGATGAAGTCCGCGCCCGCCATCCACCGCCAGGACCTGGCCGGTGACGAACGGGGCGTCGAAGAGGAAGTATTTTACCGCGCCGGCGATGTCCTCCGGGTTTCCGGTCCTTCCCAGGGGCGTCTGCCCCGTGATGCGGTGCTTCTCGGCCGGATCGAAGTGGCGCCCGTCGTCCGGCCAGAGGATCGCGCCGGGTGCCACGCCGTTCACGCGCACGTCCGGCGCCATCTCGAGGGCGAGCGCCCGCGTGAGGCCCGCGAGGCCGGTCTTCGCGACGGAGTAGACGAGGAAGTCCTGGAGCGGCCGCTCGGCGTGGATGTCCACGACGTTCACGATCGCGCCGCGCGCCGCCCGCAGGTGGGGCGCCGCCGCCTGCGCGAGGAAGAGGGGCGCCCGCAGGTTCGTGCCCACGAGGTCCTCCCAGTCGCGCTCGCCGATCGCGCCGAAGGGCGTCGCGTAGAAGGACGACGCGTTGTTCACGAGCCCGGCCAAGCCGCCGAAGGCGCCCGCGGCATCCTCCACGATGCGCGCGAGGGCCGCGACGTCCAGCAGGTCGCCCTGCACGATCGCGCACGAGCCGGGCCGCGCGGCCTCGAGCTCCGCGGCGAGGGCCTCGGCTTCGGCGCGCGAGCGGTGGCAGTGCAGCACCACCCGGGCCCCGGCCGCGTGCAGGCGGCGGGCCACCGCGGCGCCGATGCGGCGCGCCGCGCCGGTGACGAGGACCGCTCCAACCTGCATGCTATAGTCGGCCGCGACGGAAATAAGGATAAGGAAGTGTAGCCCAAGGCTCCACGATGACGATCTCCGCCGACCCCGTCCTTCCGCCGCCTTCGCCCGAGGCCGCCGCGCATTCCCGCCTCGTGGGCGAGTACGTCGCGCGCGAGATCCTCGATTCGGGCGGGTGGATCCCCTTCTCGCGCTACATGGAGCTCGTGCTCTACGCGCCCGGGCTCGGCTACTACTCCGCGGGCTCGCGCAAGTTCGGCGCGGAGGGCGACTTCGTGACCTCCCCCGAGATCTCGCCCATGTTCGCGCGCTGCCTCGCGCGGCAGGCGCGCCAGGTGCTGGACGCCACGGGCGGCGACATCCTCGAGCTGGGGCCCGGCTCCGGCGCGCTCGCCGCGGACCTCTTCGAGGACCTGAAGGCGCAGGGCGCGCCCCCGCGCAACTACTTCATGCTCGAGGTGAGCCCGGACCTGCGCGAGCGCCAGCACGCGCTCCTCGCCGAGCGCTTCCCCGAGGACCTGGGCCGCTTCACCTGGATCGGCGAGCTGCCGGTGAGCTTCCGCGGGCTCGTCCTCGCGAACGAGGTGCTGGACGTGGTCCCCTTCTCGCTCGTGCGGCGCGAGGCGGGCGAGCTCCTCGAGCGCGGCGTGATCCTCACCGAGGCCGGGTTCGCATGGGAGGACCAGCACCTGCCGGAGGGCGATCTGCGCCGGCGCGCGACCGCCGTGCTGCCTCCCGGCGACTACGAGTACCTCACCGAGGTGAGCTTCGCGGCCGAGGGCCTCGTGCGCACGCTCGCGAAGGCGCTCGACGCGGGTGTGGCGATCTTCATCGACTACGGGTTCCCGGAGCGCGAGTACTACCATCCGCAGCGCTCCATGGGCACGATGCGCTGCCACTACCGCCATCGCTTCCACGGCGACCCCTTCTTCATGCCCGGCCTGCAGGACATCACGGCGCACGTCGACTTCACGGCGATGGCGCGCGCGGGCGAGTCCTCGGGCGCGGAGGTCGAGGGCTTCACGACGCAGGCCTACTTCCTCATCTCGTGCGGGCTCGCGCTCCTCGTGCAGGAGACCGATCCGGAGATCACGCTCTCGCGGTTGAAGTCCACGAGCGCCGTCCACCGCCTGATCAGCCCCGCCGAGATGGGCGAGCTCTTCAAGGTCCTCGCGCTCGGGAAGGGCGTGGAGGGCCCTCTCCTGGGCTTCCAGTCCGCCAGGCCCCTCAGTTTGTAGAATTTTCGGGCGAAGCGGCCCATACGAGGGGCCGCCGCCCCAAAGGAATCGCACGATCGGAAGGCTAAGATCCGATCTGCGCGATGAAAACAGCCTACGCTTTCAACGCGGCGAGAACTTCGTCCAGCATCTTCTTCGCGTCGCCGAAGAGCATCCGGTTGTTCTCCTTGTAGAAGAGCGGGTTGTCGACGCCCGCGTAGCCGGAAGCCATGCTGCGCTTCATCATGATCGACGTCTTCGCCTTCCACACCTCGAGCACCGGCATGCCGGCGATGGGGCTTCCCGGGTCGTCCTGCGCGCTCGGGTTCACGATGTCGTTCGCGCCGATCACCATCGCGACATCCGTGTCCGGGAAGTCCGCGTTGATCTCGTCCATCTCCATCACGATGTCGTAGGGCACCTTCGCCTCGGCCAGCAGCACGTTCATGTGCCCCGGCATGCGGCCCGCCACGGGATGGATCGCGAAGCGCACGGTCTTCCCCTGGTCGCGCAGGAACCTGGTGATCTCGTAGACCGTGTGCTGCGCCTGGGCCACCGCCATGCCGTAGCCCGGCACGATGATGACGCTCTTCGCTTCCTTCAGGAGCTCCGCCGTCTCCGCGGCGGTGATCGGGGTCACCTCGCCCGCGGGCTGGGCGCCTGCCGCCGCGGGGGCCTTGGTCTCGCCGCCGAAGCCGCCCGCGATCACCGCGAGGAACTTGCGGTTCATGGCCCGGCACATGATGTACGAGAGGATGGCGCCGCTCGATCCCACCAGCGCGCCGGTCACGATGAGGAGGTCGTTGGAGAGCATGAAGCCCGTGGCCGCGGCCGCCCACCCGGAGTAGCTGTTGAGCATCGAGACCACGACCGGCATGTCCGCGCCGCCGATCGCCATCACCATGTGGACGCCGAAGAGGAGGGCGATCACGGTCATCACGACGAGGGGCGTCATGCCGTCGGCGATCGAATGCGCCTGGATGAACGCGTAGCCGAACCAGAGGACGACCGCGAGGCCGGCCAGGTTCAGCCAGTGCCGCCCGGGCAGGAGCACGGGCTTCCCGGTGATGCGCGCGGAGAGCTTCCCGAACGCGATCACGGAGCCGGAGAGCGTGACCGCGCCGATGAGGACCCCGATGTAGACCTCGATCTCGTGGATCTTCAGCTCCGCGGGCGACATGCCGGCCGCCGCGGTGGGGTCGATGTAGCTCGCGTAGCCCACCAGCACGGCGACCAGGCCCACCAGGCTGTGCATGAATGCGACCAGCTCCGGCATCTGCGTCATGAGCACGGTGCGCGCGAGGTAGAGGCCGATCGCGCCGCCGGCCACGAGCGCCACGGCGATCCAGCCCAGCCCCGCGGGGGTCACGCGCGGGCCGAAGACGGTCGCGGCGACCGCGATCGCCATGCCGATCATGCCGTAGAGGTTCCCGCGGCGGGAGGTCTCGGGGTTGGAGAGCCCGCCCAGGCTCAGGATGAAGAGGATGATCGCGGCGATGTAGGAGACGGCGGCGAGGCTCGAGGACATGGCCTTCTCCTATTTCCGGAACATCGAGAGCATGCGCTGCGTGACCGCGAAGCCCCCGAACATGTTGATCGCGGTGAGCGCGATGCCCGCCACCGCGATCCAGCGGATCACCTCGTCCGGCCGCGCGCCTTCCCCGGCCATGGCCGCCACGGCGGGCGGCGCGATCTGGATCAACGCGCCGATGATGATGATGCTGCTGATCGCGTTGGTGACGCTCATGAGCGGCGTGTGGAGCGCCGGCGTCACGTTCCAGACCACCATGTAGCCCACGAAGACCGCGAGGACGAACACCGTGAAGTGCCCGAGGAACGCGGCCGGCGCGTAGGCCCCGATGAGGGCGAAGACGACCGCCGCGGCCGCGAACATCGCCGCGAGCCGGCCCGCCGGCATCGGCGCCCCCGCGCCGTGGCCGTGCCCCTTCTTCTCCGCCGCCGGGGGCGCCGCCTTGGCGGGCGGCTTCGCGGGCGCAGCCGAGAGCTTCGGCGCCGGCGGCGGCCACGTGATGGTCCCGTCCTTGATCACCGTCGTGCCGCGGATCACCTCGTCCTCCATGTTCACGTCGAAGACGCCGTCCTTCTTCTTGCAGAGCTCCTCCGAGAGGCGGAAGAGGTTGGTCGCGTAGAGCGTCGAGGACTGGGTCGCGAGCCGGCTGGGGAGGTCGGTGTACCCGATGATCGTGACGCCGTGCCGCACCACGACCTTGCCGGGCTCGGTGAGCTCGCAGTTGCCGCCCTGCTCGGAGGCCAGGTCCACGATGACGCTCCCGGGCTTCATCGACTCGACCATCGCCGCGGTGATGAGCTTCGGCGCGGGCTTGCCCGGGATCAAGGCGGTGGTGACGATGATGTCGACCTCCTTCGCCTGCTTCGCGAAGACCTCGCGCTGCGCGCGCTGGTAGCCCTCGCTCATCACCTTCGCGTACCCGCCCACGCCGGTGCCTTCCTCCTGGTAGTCGACGCCCACGTACTCGCCGCCGAGCGAGCGGATCTGGTCCGCCACCTCGGGGCGCGTGTCGTTCGCGCGGACGATGGCGCCCAGCCCCGCCGCCGCGCCGATGGCCGCGAGGCCCGCCACGCCCGCCCCGATCACGAAGACCCTGGCCGGCGGGACCTTGCCCGCGGCGGTGATCTGGCCGGTGAAGAAGCGCCCGAAGTGGTGCGCCGCCTCGATGATCGCGCGGTAGCCGGCGATGTTCGCCATGGAGGAAAGGGCGTCCAGCTTCTGCGCGCGCGAGATGCGCGGCACGCTGTCCATGGCGAGGACGGTGGTCCCCTTGGCCGCGAGCGCCTGCATGAGATCGGGGTTCTGCGCAGGCCAGATGAAGCTCGCGAGCACCTGCCCCGCGCGCATCATCTCCACCTCCTCGCGGCCGGGGGCGCGCACCTTGAAGACGATGGCGGCTTCCCGCCACACGGCCGCGGCGTCCGGGACGATGCGGGCGCCGGCGGCGGCGTAGGCCTCGTCCGCGATGTTGGCCGCGTCCCCCGCGCCGGACTGGACGATCACGCCGAAGCCCAGCTTCCCGAGCTTCTGCACCACGTCCGGCACCGTGGCGACCCGCTTCTCGCCGGCGAAGGTCTCCTTGGGAACGCCGATCACCTGGGCCATGCGCGGGCCTCCTCTTTCCGTTGTGTTTGCGCGACGTCGGATTCTACTTCGTCGCGAGCGCCACCTTAGGCCGCCCGGCCCCGCGCGCCGGTTGAGCCGCGTCAAGAAAGGCGGGGATCGCGGCGGCCCGGCCGGTGGGCGGCCGATCGGGGGCCGGCCGCAAGTCCTTGATTCGCCAAGGCGGGCATGGGCCGGGCGGCCTATGCTGCGGTGCAATATATTTTAGCGGTTTGGGGTTGACTCGGGGCGTGGAAGGCCTAAAATAGGTTTGGTGCAGTGCAGCAAAAGCAACCCAACCGCCGCCTCCATAGGACAACCATCATGCTGAAGATCGACACGTTCACCGCGGCCAACGAGGCCGCCATCGAGCAGTTCACCCAGCTCGCCCAGCTTTCGCTCGCGAACGCGCAGCGCTTCGCGGAGCTCGGCCTCGGCGCCGCCCGCGAGTCCGTCGAGCAGGCGGCCGCGCACGCGCAGTCCCTCGCCGGCGCGAAGGACGTCCACGAGGTGATCGCGCTCAACTCCGCCGTCCTCGAGCCCGTCATGAAGCGCGCGTATACCTACTCGCGCACGGCCTACGAGACCGCCGCCGAGACCAACGCCGAGGTGAAGAAGGCGTTCGAGAAGCAGGCCGCCGAGTTCAACCGCGCCGCCGCCGCCGCGCTCGAGGAGGCGTTCAAGTACGCGCCCACCGGCTCGGAAGCGATCGTCGAGAACATGAAGTCCGCCGTCGCCGCCGCGCAGGCCGCGTACGGCAACTTGGCCTCGCTCAACAAGCGCGTGTACGACAGCGTCGAGAAGTCGGTGCAGGACGGCGCCGCCACGGTGAAGTCCGCCGCCAAGGCCCGCGCCCGCAAGCGCTGAAAGTCGGTAGCCGCCCGCGGGCCTAGTGCCCGGTGGGCGGCTGCAGTCCGGCGATCGCGGCGAGCCGCGCGCGCCGGACCGCCCCGGCGATGTCCCCGGGAAACTGGCGCGCCACCGCGCCCGCATCCACGCCCCGCGCGGCTTCCAGCGCCCGGGCGAGCGCCTTCCGCGGCGCGAAAGCTTCCGTCGCGACCCCCGCGTCGCACTCCGCCACTTCCAGCAAGCGATCCAGCCGCTCCGGCCTCCTGAACGCGTCCGCGCGCTCGAGGAGCTGCAGCGTGTCCTCGGCGTCGATCTCCGCCGACTCGGCGAGGTCGCGCTCCCGGCTCGCGAGCGCCGCGAGCTCCCGGCAGTCGTTGGGGGCGTTCACGCGCGCCGCGAGCGCCGCGGCGTCGCCGGGCTCCAGGTCGATCACGAGGAGCGCGTAGCGCACCGGCAGCCCATAGCCGCGCAGCGCCGCGTGCTCGAGGCGGGCCGCGAGCCGCTCGGGCACGTCCACGCGGTCGAACGAGCGGTCGATCTCGGGAAGAACGCGCGCGAGCGCGCCGCACTCGCGCAGCACCGCGACCATGCGCGACGGGCTCTTCTCGAGGAGTCCGCGCGCGAGCTCCTGCCACACGCGCTCCGGCACGAGGGCGTCCGCCTCGCCCGCCTCCACCATGCGGCGCATGAGGGCCAGCGTCTCCGGCGCCACGGCGAAGCCGAAGCGCGCGGCGAAGCGCGCCACCCGCAGGATGCGCACCGGGTCCTCCGCGAAGGCCTCGCTCACGCGCCGGAGCACTCCCGCGCGCAGATCCGCCTCGCCGCCGTACGGGTCGACGAGGCGCCCGTCCTCCCCGCGCGCCATCGCGTTGATCGTGAGGTCGCGGCGCACGAGGTCCTGCTCGAGCGTCACGTCCGGCGCGGCGTGGAAGGAGAAGCCCTTGTAGCCGGGGCCGGTCTTGCGCTCCGTGCGGGCGAGCGCGTACTCCTCGTGCGTCTCGGGATGGAGGAACACCGGGAAGTCCGCGCCCACGGGCCGGTAGCCGCGCCGCGCCATCTCCGCGGGGCCCGCGCCCACCACGACCCAATCCCGGTCCTGCACCGGCAGGCCCAGGAGCTCGTCGCGCACGGAGCCCCCGACCTGGTAGACCTTCATTTCGCGTACAGCTCGTCTTCGGGGACGAACTCCGTCTCCGCGAGCGCCTCGCGGATCCACGCGTCGACTCCGCGCGCGCCGCGCATCGCCTCGCAGTAGGCGGCCGCTTCCGCGCCGGGGCCCACGCCGTAGGTGCGGAACCGCATCACGACCGGCGCGTACATCGCGTCCGCCGCGCAGAACGCGCCGAAGAGGAAGGGGCCGCCCGCGCCGAACCGCCGGCGCGCCTCGCCCCACAGCGCCTCGATCCGCGCGATGTTCGCGCGCGTGGCGGGCGTCATGCCCTTGCCGGGATGCGAGGCGCGGATGTTCATGGGCATCGTGGTGCGCAGGTCCCGGAAGCCCGCGTGCATCTCCGCGCTCATGCTCCGCGCGAAGGCGCGCGCCGCCGGATCCGCGGGCCACACGCCCTTGTCCGGGTGCCATTCCGCGAGCGTCTCGAGAATGGCGAGCGTGTCCCAGACCGCCTCCCTCCCGCGCCAGAGCACGGGCACCATTCCCGACGGCGACCAGCGGCCGATCTCGCGCGCCCATTCCTCGCTCCCGAAGCGGAGCTTCCTCTCCTCGAACGGGATGCCCAGCTCGCGCAGGAGCACCCAGGGCCGCATCGACCAGGACGAGTAGTTCTTGTTGCCGATGACGAGCGTGAGCGCGGCCACGGCGCTCACCTCTCGGCCCGGTAGCGCGCGTAGCGGGCCTCGGAAGCGGCGGGCCCGAGGTACTGCGGGATCACCGCCTCGACCGGGGAAGGCGCGAACGCGCAGATCGCGGGGGCGCGGCCGGTGCACACGTTGTCCACGCTCATCGAGCGCAGGTTGTCGCGCGTCATGAGGCGCCCGGGGAGGTGCTCCAGCACGAAGGCCTGCATCCGCGCGAGCGGGCCGGGCAGCGCCACCACGCGCCGGCGCTTGCCGATCGTCGCGGCGACGAGCTCCACCAGCTCCGCGAGCGTGTAGGCGCGCGGCCCGCAGAGGTCGTACGTCGCACCGAACGCGCGCGGCTCGCCCAGGGCGGCCATGCAGCAGCGCGCGACGTCCTCCACCCAGACCGGCTGGAAGCGCGCGCCCGCCCCCGCGAGCGGGATCACCGGGAAGACGGCCGCGAGGCTCGCGAAGAGGTTCAGGAACCGGTCGCCCTCGCCGAAGATCACCGAGGGCCGCAGGATCGTCCACGGCACGGAAGCCTCCCGGACGGCGGCTTCGCCGGCCGCCTTCGACCGCAGGTACTCGCTGGGCGCGTCCTGGGCCGCACCCAGGGCGCTCACGTGGACGAAATGCTGCACTCCGGCGGCGCGGCAGGCGCGCGCCGCGCGCCGCGGCAGCTCCGCGTGCACGT
>Ga0105238_10004073_pt1 | contig 14490 bp, 14 predicted proteins | sample KBSC34metaG_FD_81526 | JGI IMG/M metagenome (GOLD analysis project Ga0105238, IMG submission 81526) | Corn rhizosphere microbial communities from Kellogg Biological Station, Michigan, USA - KBS C3-4 metaG | ecosystem: Host-associated > Plants > Roots > Rhizosphere > Soil | place: Michigan, USA... | reverse complement strand
CGGCCATGCGCCTCGGTCAGCATCTTGGCGCGCGACTTGCCGAAGCCCATCGCCTTGCCGGCGCCGCCCTGCATCTGCCGCGACAGGAAGATCCACACGCCGATCAGCGCGATGAACGGCAGCCAGGAGACGAGCAGCGACACGAACCACGGCACGTTGTCGCCGGGCGGCTTGGCGGTGATCTGGACCTTGCCGTTATAGAGGCGGGTCACCAGCGTCGGATCGCTCGGCGCATAGGTCTGGAAGCTGGAGCCATTGGTGAACGTGCCGTGAATCTCCGGCCCCTGGATCACGACGTCGCGGACATGGCCCTGGTCGACTTCGGTCAAAAGCTGCGAGAACGAAATGTCTTGCGAGGACGCGCGTTGACCGGGATTCTGGAACAGCGTGAACAGCGCCAACAGCAACAGGACAATGATGACCCAGAGGGCGAAATTGCGCAGGTTGGCGTTCATCGATCTTCCTTCGTGGTCGCGCGGATCGCGGCCTTTAGTCCTTTTGGACCTATCTCAGGGTAACCACGAGGGAATTTCCCCCGCTCCACTGTATCACAATCTAGGTGCCGCTGGTGGCGATGCCAAGGGAACCGCCGGGGACTATTTAACGCATCCTAGCGCGATTCCCGTTGAAAAAATGGCAGTTCAGCAATGTTTTCCGGGGTGGTTAAGGCCTTCCCTTGATCATGACACACACGTTACGGCATTCGTTTCCCGTCTCGGCGTCGTGGCGGCGCAGGCGTGATGCGAATTCGACCTCGCGAAAGGGTCACGACTGCGCCTGCCAGGGTCTGTTTCAGCCCACTCCGGCTGACCATGGCCCGGTCAAGCGCCGCCAGCAAAGCCTCGACCTTGCCGAGTTCGGAGGGCCCCTCATGGCCGACCTGATCGAGGCCGCGCCTGAGCAGCCGTAACCGGATTTCCTCGGGCAGGCTTGCGAAGGCACGCGCGTCGAACCCGGAAAGCGATGCGCCATCCCGGAGCGCCAGGTAGCGCTCGGCGCCGTCGGCGAGCACTTCCACCGCGGCGTTGGCCCGCGCCAGCCGCGATGCAAGCCGCGCCAGCCCCCGCGCATCGCCCCCTTCTGCGGCGAGCAGCGGCAGCAGCGCGCGCAACCGCGGCCGTGCGAAAGCCGTGTCGCGGTTGGTCGGATCATCGGCAAAGGCGATCTTCGCCTTGTTCAGCGTTGCGATCAGCCGCGATTTGGGCACGTCCAGAAACGGGCGCGCGAGCCGGATGCCGTCGCGCTCGCTCTCGCGCGCCATCGCCGACAGGCCGGCGATGCCACTGCCGCGCAACAGCCGCATCAACAGCGTCTCGGCCTGATCGTCACGGGTGTGGGCCGTCAGCACATGGCTCGCGCGCGCCGCGCGCGCGGCGTCCGCCAAAAGACGATATCGCGCTTCACGGGCCGCGGCCGGCACGCCGCGCCTCGGCTTGTCGCCGGTCCAGCGCAGCGTCCGATGCTCGACATCGAGCGCGCGCGCCAGCCGCTTGACCTCACGCGCCTCGCGCGCGGCTTCAGTGCGCAGGCCATGATCGATCGTGACCGCGACCAGCCGCGGGCCCCGTGCGAAACTCCTGCGCCAGCGTGCGGCGAGCCACATCAGCGCGACCGAGTCCGGGCCGCCGGATACAGCGAGCACGAGCGCGGGCAGGCCCTTCCAGTCGGCGAACAGCGCTTTCGCCTCAGTGGCCGAGATCGGTGAGTTGTCGTCGTCACGCATGCGGGCGATTATGCCATATGCACGGCTTGATGCCATTGAAGGAGCGAGACAAGATTGCGCCTCGCCCGGGAGAAACGCCGCGATGAATGCACAGAAATCACCGACAGAGGCGACCTGGTATTTCGACGTGATCTCGCCGTTCTCCTATCTCGCGCTTGGCGAGATCGAAGACCTCGCAGAGCGCGTTACCATCACTTATCGGCCGATCCTGTTCGCCGCGCTGCTGGAGCACTGGAAGCATCTGGGCCCCGCGGAGATCCCGCCGAAACGGATTCACACCTACCGGCTCGTCTTGTTCGAGGCGAAGCGACGCGGATTAAGCTTCCGCTTTCCGCCATCGCATCCCTTCAATCCGTTGAAGCCGCTGCGCCTGCTCGCCGCGCTCGATGCCGACCCTCAAGCAGTGCGCATCGTGATGGACGGCATCTGGCGCGATGGCCTCGATTTGTCGCTTCAGGAGAACTGGACAGCGACCTGCGCGGCGCTCGGGCTCGATCGGGAGCGCGCATTGGACCTGATCAATGCCGCAGAGACCAAGGCGAAGCTTCGCGCCAATACGGACGAAGCGGTCGCGGCCGGCCTGTTCGGGGTGCCGACCCTGCGGATCGGAGACGAACTGTTCTGGGGCGCCGACGCGCTGCCGATGGCGCGTGCCTATCTCGATGATCCCGCCATGTTCAAATCCGGCGAGATGCTGCGCGTCGCGACCATGGGAACAGCGGCCTCGCGAACGCCGGCCGCGCGCGGCTAGGGCATGATCCGGAAAAGTGTGAAGCGGTTTTCCGAGAAGATCATGCCTAAAAAAGAAGAGCCCTCAGCACTTTTCCTTCTTCTGCTCGCGATCGACCGCGGATTTGACGCCGGCTGAGGCGCGCGGATATTTGCGCGTCACTTCACCGAATGCAGCGCAGGCCGCTTCCTTCTCCTTTAGCGCCGCGAGCGACTGGCCAAGCCGCAGCAGGGAGTCGGGCGCCTTGGGCGACTTCTCGTACTTGCTGGTGACGTTGAGGAAGGTTTCGGCGGCGTCGCGATATTGCTGGCGCTGGAAGTAGCTCTCGCCGAGCCAGTATTGGGAATCCCCGACCAGCGGGTCGCTCGGATATTTCTGCGCGAAGTTGCGCATGGTCTCCTCGGCGAGCGCGTAATCCTTGCGCTGCATGTAGCCGATACCGAGATCGTATTCGTCGCGCGGCTTGTTCGACGGCGGCGCGGTGACGAGGCCGCCACCGGTGCCGTTGAGATTGCGCGGCGGCGGGGGCGGCAATGCGGCTTGCGGCGCGCCGCCGGCCGGCGGCACTGCCGCCTGTTGGGGCGGCACCACGCCCTGTTGTTGATAGCGCGAGCCCGACAGCTCGAGCGGCTCGCCGGGTGCGCGCCCGCCGGGCGCACCGGCCGAAGCGTCTGCCGGCATCGTCATCGGCCCGCCACCGAGCGCCCTCGGAGCACCCGGCGCAGTCGGGTTCTGGTTGGGATCGAAGGCATCGCCGCGGCGGCCGCGCGGCCCCCCGGGCTCCTGGAGGATTGGCGCGGGGCTTGCGATCTGTGGCGGCGGATAGCCCTGTTGCGGCGGCGGATAGCCGCCTTGCGGCTGCTGCTGGCCGTAACCCGGCTGTGGCGGCACGTAGCCGCCCTGTTGTGGTTGTTGGGCCGGCGGCTGGCCATAGGCGGGGCCGGCTTGCGCCGGAGGCACTGCCGCTACACTGGGCTGACCGGCAGCCGGCTGACCGGCAACGGGCGCGCCCGGCGCCGGCGGGACGCCGCCGCCCATCTGCCGCAGCCGCTCCTCGAGCTGGCGGTTGCGATATTGCAGTTCCTCGTTCTGGCCAGTGAGCTGGCGGACCTGGTTCTCCAGCCGCTGGATCCGCATTTCGGCATCCGCATCATCCGATTGCGCGAGCGCCTGCGAAGGAAGGACGAGCAGCGCGGCAATCGCCGCAACACCGGAAAGCCTGTGAAGTCTGGATGACATTTTGCCCTGACGAAGAACTCAATCCGACATCGATGAGCGCGACACATTGAGAGCCGGAGTACGCCAAAAATGTGACTGATACAAACCGCCCACAGCGGCAAATCGGCGTGAACACCGTCAAACAAAACCGGCGCCCGCAGGCGCCGGAACAATTCTATTCATCAACACGAAGCTTACGAACTCGCGTTCAACACCGTGACCGCGCGGCGATTCTGCGACCAGCAGGAGATATCGTTACAGACCGCGACCGGACGCTCCTTGCCGTAGGAGATCGTGCGCATGCGGCTCGGATCGATGCCCTTCGAGGCCATGAAGGTGCGAACCGACTGAGCGCGGCGGGCGCCGAGCGCGATGTTGTATTCGCGGGTGCCGCGTTCATCCGCGTGCCCTTCGATGGTGAAGCTGTAGCGCGGATAGGCCTGCAGCCACTGCACCTGTTTTTCCAGGGTGGCCACCGCCTGTGGCGTCAGATCGGTTTGATCGCTCTCGAAAAACACGCGGTCGCCGACATTGACCACGAAATCCTGCTGGCTGCCGGGTACAGCCGCGCTTGCCATCGCATCGTTGCCGACGCTCTTGTTGGCGCAAGCGCCCATGGAGAGCGCGACCGCGAGCACCGCGGCCAGCTTCAATCCCTGGAGGATACGCTTCTGATGTTTCATTCCGGAGCCTCCACGCTCACGTCTTGGTACTGCCATCCGGTCTACAGGGCGATGGTTAAACGAACGTTCCGTCAACCTTGATGGGGTGTTGCAGAACCCGATCAAATGCCGACAAACGGCGAAAAGCGACCGCGATAGTTAATCAGTTGTAAATGTGGCGCGAGGGTGAAGGCAAGCCACCCTCCCCGTCCAAACGGCGCGATTTTACGCAGATTTCCCACGGCAAATCGGGCGGTGTCGCCTTCAGGCGACACCATCTCGGCCCGATGCGGGCGGGAACACGGGGTCAGGAGTGCGGGACGATGGTGGTCTGCTCGGGCGCGGCCACCAACTGGTCGGAGGCGGGCAGCGGATCGGCGGCGCGTTCGAACAGCATGCGCCTTTCGAAGGCGGTCGAGCGCATGATCGGATAGCGCTGGAATACGCGCTCATGCAGCGCGGGGAAATCCGCGGCCATCAACCCGAAGGGCTTTGCAAGGCCCGGAACCAGGCGCGGCTGGGCGATGGTCTCATGCAGGAAAACACGGCGATAGAATGCCTGATGCTCCGGGCGCACGATCGCAAGGCCAAAATCGGCCTTGAAATATTCGCACGCCATGTAGGCGAGGCGTAGCGTCAGGTACGGCAATTCCGGGAACCGCCCGGCCTTGTCGGGATCGGCCACGAAGCGCGAGGGATCGACGATGACCTCGCCGCGATCAAGCTTCGGCATCAGGATTTCGCCGAACACGTGCGCCGAAGTGGATTGCCGCCACGCGGAATTGAGCAGGCTGATCCGGACCGAGCTGAAGAGCTCCCCGAAGAGACAAACGCCAAAGGTCCAGGTGTTGGGCAGATCGTCGAACTGGTCGGTGATGCGCCGTTCGGCGGATTCCTTGACCATGCCTTCGCGCAGATAGGCGCGGTAGCGGAGATTGTAGATCTCTTCCTTTTCGGCCGCCGTTTGCGTGAGGCGATAGTCCACCCGCTCCAGCAGGCTCAACGACCGTCTCATGGCCGCAGTCGTGTTGTCAGCGGCCGGCCTCATTCGATTCCCCATAGAACGCCCAAGCAACCCCCACGCGAGTCTTGGACCATTAACACCTCCTTAACGAAGATGCAAAGAGATCACAACGTTAGGGTTAACCGACCGTAGATCTACGGGACTCGGCCCCGCGGGCCGGAAAGAAACTTCCACGCTAACACTCTTCAGGGTTGTCTTCAGGCGATCGAACGGGCCGCAACGATATGCAGCTCGTCCTCGGGCACGCGGCGGCCGTGCGAGGCGTTCAGGAGCTGGCGCACCCGGACGGCGGGCACCGGCCGGCTGAACAGATAGCCCTGCGCCTCCGTCACCGTGCCGTCGGCCGAGATCAATTCCAGCTGCTCGTTGGTCTCGACGCCTTCCACCACGACCGACATACCGAGATCGGCGGACAGCCGCGCCACCCCACGCAACAGGGTGAGCGGACGATCGCTGTCGATGCCTTCGAGGAAAGAGCGGTCGATCTTCACCTTCTGCAACGGGAAGTTATGCAGATAACTCAGGCTCGAATAGCCGGTGCCGAAATCGTCCAGCGAAATCCGCACGCCGATGGCGCGCAGCTGCGACAGCGCATCGTGGGTGAGCTGGGTGTTGTGCAGCAGCGAGGATTCAGTGATCTCGATCTCAAGCCGGTGCGCGGGCAGGCCCGACACTTCGAGCGCATAGCGCACTTCGCTCAGCACGTCGCGCTGATGGAATTGCTGCGGCGAGAAATTGACGGCGACGCTGACGCCCTCCGGCCACTTCATGCACTCCATGCAGGCCTTACGCAGGATCCAGCGGCCGAGATCCACGATCAGTCCCATGTCCTCGGCGACCGGAATGATGTCGACCGGAGAGACCGTGCCGCGCACCGGATGATTCCAGCGCAGCAGCGCCTCGCAGGTCGTGATCTTGCCGGACTTGAGGTTGACCAGCGGCTGGAAATACAGCTCGAACTCCTCGTTGGCGAGCGCCTTGCGCAGGTCGAGTTCGAGGATGCGGCGCGCCTCGACGGTCTGCGCCAGTTCCTCGCGGAAGAAGCAGAAGGTGCCGCGGCCGTCGGCCTTGGCGCGGTACAGCGCCATGTCGGCATTCTTCAGGAGCGTGTCGGCGCTGATGCCGGGCGAAGCCATGGCGATGCCGACGCTGGCGCCGATCTCGACCAGGTGATTGTCGATCTTGTAGCGCTCGCTGAGGTGATCGACGATGCGGCGTGCCAGCACGGCGGCATCCTCGTTCGACTTGATGTTCTGCTGGAACACGACGAACTCGTCGCCGCCGAACCGCGCCACGAAATCCTCGGGCCGCAGCATTTCGCGCAGGCGCTCGGCAACCGCGCAGAGCAGCTGGTCGCCACAGGGATGACCGAGGGTGTCGTTGACCTGCTTGAACTGGTCGAGGTCGATGAACAGCAGCGCCGAAAGCTGGTCGACGCCGTGCGGCACCCTGAGCAGGCGCTCGATCTCGTCGCGGAAATTGACCCGGTTGGGCAGTTCGGTCAGTTCGTCGTAGCGCGCCAAATGGCTGATCTTGGCTTCGGCGGCGCGGCGCTCGGTGATGTCTTCCACCAGTACGACGGCACCGCCCCCGGCCATCGGCTGGAATTTCCACGACAACGAGCGGCCGCGGGCCGGATCGGGATCCGTGGTGATGACGTCGCGCGCCTGCGAATCCTCGATCTCGGCCAGGATGATCCTGCCGCTCGCGGCCGAGATCGAGCCTGCGAGCACGCAGGCGTCGACGATATCGGGCGTGGACACGCCGCGCTCCACGAAATCGTCGGGCAAGCCCATCATCTCGCTGAAACGGTGGTTCATCACCGCGAGCTTGCCGTCGGCTCGGAACATGCACAGCCCATGCGGCATGTTGTTGAGCGCGGTGTCGAACTGGCCGGCCAGCGCCGCTTCCCGGAAGCTCGACGTCAGCGCCTTGACGAAGATCTGGTGCAGGCTGAGATTGATGCCCTTGAGCGCGATGAAGAACAGGCCAAGAAAAAGGGCGAGCGCGATGTAGTAGAAGCCGCCGTGGAGCGCCAGCGCCAGCGCCAGCGGCGCGCAGGCGAACAGAATGTGAAGCTGCGGCAGCCAGGGCCGCCCGTAATTGCGCGCAGCGCCGCCGGCGGTATAGCCGACCGTAACGACCACGACGATCATATGCGCAATCGCGTCATCGCTGCCGTAGATCGTGATGAACGACCAGATGCCGACGATTGCCGCATAGGAGATGCAGCCGATGGCATAGCGCGGCTCGAAAGCCCTGGCTTCCTCGTAGCTCAGCACCGTCGTGCGCCGCTCGTGCTTGCGCATCTGGAAAGCGCGGGCGGTGCCGATGCCGATGATCAGCACGACGCACGGCCACAGCGCCTCATTGCCGGTCTTCACCAATGTCATCAGCGCAGCGGCGAACGTGCAGATCGTGCCGAACATCATCGGCCAGAAATTCTGACACATGGAATCGACAAGCGCCGCGTAAAGTACGGGCTCGAGCTCTTCCTGATCGCTTGGCTTCTTCTGGTTGACCAACTGCATGGGCAGGGTACGCGTCCTCTCCGGCCCGCGTACTCTTACTGATGCCAGATGAAGTCTTTCTGAGCGAACATCGTTACCGGGAGGTTGTTGTTCCCGATCACGAAGGAAATTCCGCCTGTAAGATCAGCGCGCTAGGCAAGCCTTGCCGGCGCGCCGAACTGCCGCAGCCGCCGCAAACCCTCAGGAGAGAAGCGGTGACCAGGCCGGGTCGGAGGCGAAGCCGGGTGTCGGCACCCGCTGCTCGTTGCGGCCGGACACGTCGACGGTGAAAAGCGACGGTCCGCTGGTGCCGCCGGGGTCGCGGAAGAACATCAGGACCCGGCCGTTTGGCGAGAACGTCGGTCCTTCATTGTGGAATCCGGAGGTCAGGATGCGCTCGCCGGAGCCGTCGGTCTTCATGATGCCGATGGCAAACTGGCCGCCGCCTTGCTTGGTGAAGGCGATGTAGTCGCCGCGCGGCGACCAGACCGGCGTGGAATAGGTGCCGTCGCCAAACGAGATACGCTGCGCCTGACCGCCGGCCGCCGGCATCACGTAGATCTGTGGCTTGCCGCCGCGGTCGGACTCGAAGCAGATGCGGCTGCCGTCGGGCGCGTAGGACGGCGAGGTGTCGATCGCCGGCGTATCGGTCAGGCGCGTGGTCGATTTGGAGCGCAGGTCCATCACGAACAGGTTCGAGTTGGCCCCCTGCTGCAGGCTCATGATGATGCGCTGGCCATCGGGAGAGAAACGCGGCGAGAACGACATGCCCGGAAAATTACCGACGATTTCGCGCTGGCCGGTTTCGATGTTGTAGAGATAGACCTTCGGGTCGCCCTGCCCGAACTCCATGTAGGTGATCTCCTGGGTCGACGGCGAAAAGCGCGGCGTCAGCACGAGGTCGGCACCCTTGGTCAGATAGCGCACATTGGCGCCATCCTGGTCCATCAGCGCCAGCCGCTTGACCCGCCGCTCCGAGGGTCCGGTCTCGTCGACGAACACCACGCGGCTGTCGAAATAGCCTTTCTCGCCGGTCAGACGCTCGTAGATCTGGTCAGAGATGATGTGGGCGATGCGCCGCCAATATTCCGGCGCGGTGAAATATTGCTGGCCGGTCAGTTGCTGGCCGGAGGCGACGTCCCACAGCCGGAACTCGGCCTTCAGGCGTCCGTCGCCCTGGCGCGTCATGCGGCCGGTGACGAGCGCCTGCGCGTTGATGGTTTTCCAGTTCTGGAATTGCGGCGCGACGTCGATGTTGGTGATGCGTTCGATGAAGGCGGCCTGGTCGATCGGCGCGAAAAGTCCGCTGCGCTTCAGATTGTTGGTGATGACGCCGGCGACGTCGCCGCCGACCTGGGCATCCTGAGGCGACCCCGGAACGAAATTGGGGATCGCGATCGGCAGCGGCTGGAACGCGTCGGGATCGATACGAATGCGCTGCGCCAGCGCTGGCGCCGCACCCCATGCGGCGAGAGCAGAGCCGGTTGCCACCATGAAGGTGCGTCGCGTCAGGACATTGCTCATCGGGACGATTGGTTTGATCAAATCGCTCACATCAAGTCTCGCAGGCCGAAGGTCATGGGGATGTATTTCCAGGTCTGGTATTGGTCTTTCGGTAGGAACGCATAGGCCTGACATTGCTGGACAGCGCGCTGCGCGCTCTCGCCCATCGCGTCGGCAACCGATCTTGAGGGCCCGCGCACGGCAACGACCACGGGGGTCGAAGCAAGGGTCCCGTCGAGCTTCATGTTGATGTCGATATCGACTTCGAACTGATCGGCGTCCTGTCCATTGTAGGGGAAACTGAAACAGCGCCGGACCGCGGCGACGAACGCACCCTTCCAGGTCGCAACCCTGGTGTCGGAGTTGCCGGTCGCAGTGCCAAGCGAGGACGTCGGATTGAGCGCGGCGCCCGTGATCGACTGCCGCGTCGGATCGCGCTTGTCGAGCAGATTTGCGATCTTCGACTGATCGAACACGCGCTCCTGCTTAGGCTTCGGCGGCTGCGGCGGCGCAGCCTTGGCTTCCTGCTTCGGCTTGGGCTTCTTGGCCTCGTCGGACTTCAGGGCTTCGGCGATCGGATCTTCTTTCGGCGGCTCTGGTTTCTTCTCGGCCTGCTTCGGCTCTTCCTTCGGCTTGGCTTCGGGCTTGGGCGGCTCGGGCTTCTTCTCGACCGGCTTGTCGACCGGCTTCGGCGGCGGCTCGGGCGCAGCCGAGGTCACGACTTCCTTCTTGTCGGTGATCTTGCCGACGGCTTCATCGACGGGCTTCGCGTCGGCGACCTTCTCCACCAGCGGCTTCGGCTTGTCCTTTTCGCCGTTCTTGAGACCGGCAGTCATCTTGCTGAGGTCGGCGGACGAGATGATGTCGATCGGCAGCGCCTCCGGAGGAGCCTCGAGCGAGCGCGCGGAAAAGGAGATCAACCCCCATCCGATCACGAGGACGTGGAGTGCGACCGACGCAACCAGTGTCTTGTCGACCTTGAGCTTCACCTTCGCGGTTACCCTTGATCCACTTCCGTCACCAGCGCCACGCGGCGGAATCCGGCCGCCGACAAACGTCCCATCACCTTCATGACCGTGCCGTAGTCGACCTTCTTGTCGCCGCGGACAAAGATGCGCTCATCCATTCCGCCACGGGACTCCGTGATCGCCTTCAGCTTCGGCACCAGATCGTCGAGTGAAATTTCGGTGTCGTTCAGGTACACCTGACCCTTGATGTTGACCGAGAGCGTCAGCGGGTTCTTGTCCTGGTCGAGGCTCTTGGCCTGGGTCTGCGGCAGGTCGAGCGGCACGCCGACGGTCAAGAGCGGCGCCGACACCATGAAGATGATCAGCAGCACCAGCATCACGTCGACCATCGGCGTGACGTTGATCTCCGCCATCACGGGCTTGCGCCGGCCGCGGCGGCCTCCGCCAGCGGACGAACCAGCTACGTTCATCGCCATGTTCTGATGCTCACCGGTCCGCTCATGCTATACCGTTCCTCACGCCCGCTCGTCGATCTGGCGCGACAGGATGGCTGAAAATTCGTCGGCAAAGCCCTCGAGCCGCTGGGCCTGCCGGTTCACCTCGGACGTGAACTTATTGTAGAAAATAGTCGCCGGAATTGCGGCGATCAGGCCGACCGCGGTGGCAAACAACGCCTCCGCGATGCCCGGTGCGACCACCGCCAGCGAGGTGTTTTTCGACGCCGCGATCGACTGGAAGCTCGTCATGATGCCCCACACGGTTCCAAACAGGCCGACGAAGGGGCCGGCCGAGCCGACGGTGGCGAGTACCAGGAGCCGCCGTTCCAGCCGCTCCACCTCGCGCGCGATCGACACGTTCATGACCTTCTCGATGCGCATCTGCAGGCCGGCGAAAGAGCGCGAGTGGCTCTCGAACGAACGTTTCCACTCGCGCATTGCGGCGACGAAGCAGGCGGCCATCGATTGCGTCGGCTTGGCGGCGAGCGTGCGGTAGAGTTCCTCGATCGACTCGCCGGACCAGAATGCCTGCTCGAAACGATCCATCGCGCGGCGCGTGCGCGCGTAGAGGAAGATCTTGTCGATCGCGATTGCCCAGACCCAGACCGAGCATGACAGAAGGCCAACCATCACCACCTGCACGACAAAGCTTGCGTGCCAGGCGAGATCGAACAGCGAGACTCCGGAGCTGATCGCGGGAAGCGATCCACCGTCGGGATTCATAGGCAATATCCCCTCAACGCAATGGTCCCAAATCCTCCGGAGCCATCGGCTTCCGGTTCCACGGCCGCGCGTTCAGCGCGGGCGGTAAGCCTGCACGAAGGAGCCTGGTTTGGTCGCATGGGAGGCCCGCCGAAGCCTGGCCCTGCATTCCCCTGTCAACATGTCAAAACGAGGGCTGTTCGCGCGACTTTACGCCCCTAACCAGACGCTAATCAGGGTTAAAACCCGGTTACCAAACGAGAATCCGGATGGGGGAAATGGCGGCCCGGCAAGCCCTTGGGAACCCTTAAAATCCGGGATTTCACGGTTGAAAAGCAAACCGCCCGCCTGCGTCTGTCGCAGGCGGGCGGTTGATGCCGTCAGGTGATTTGGGCGTCAGGCCTTAAAGACTCAGCCTTGCGGAGGCTGGTCGTTCGGCGGCGTCGGACGGTTGCGGTGCTGCGCCATGAACGCGTCGAACTCCTCCTTGTCCTTGGCGTGCCGCAGACGGCTCAGGAAGTCCTTGAACTCCTGCTGTTCCTCTTCGAGGCGCCGCAAGGTCTCCATGCGGTACTCGTCGAAGGCGCGGTTGCCGCTGGACGATGGGCCGAAGCCGAAGCCGGCGCGCTCCACGCGGTTCTTCATCCGCTCCATCTTCCACTGCATCCGTTCCATCTTGTTCTGCCAGCGATCCTGGTGACTCCAGCAACCCATGCGTCTGCTCCCGAGTGTGAAAAAGAGAAGGGCTAGTCCGATCGGCCACCAGATCAGGAAGCCGACGATGGTCACGGCGATCCAGCCGGGATGCCAAGGCGTTTCCAGCATATGCGGGCGGTATGGTTCTTCCACGGGGCCGCGCCATCGATTGACATCTGCGGTGTAGGCCATTTCCCTCTCCATGACGGCATCACGCCGTTGTGAATGTAAATAACATTTACATAGGTAACCCAACCGGCGTTTTTGTCAAGCTGGCGGGACGCCGCTCCGTCCAGATTATTTTCGCAATTTTATTTCGCCTTGCCCCAGGGACCGGACGGAGAACCGGCCGCCTTGTCGTCCGCCTGCGCGTTCGGCTCGGGCCTGCGATCGGTCGGGAAGCCAAGGCCGCGCAGATAGATCAGCACTTCCGCTTCCAGCAATTCATCCGGCGTCATCGGCAGCTTGCGCCGAGCCGCATCGCCGCGCGCGAACAGCGACGCCACGCCATGCGACATCGACCAGATGTGCAGCGCCATCATCATGGCCGGCGGGCGCGGCGTGCCGGGCGGCGCCAATGCGGCAAGGCGCTCGGCGGCAGCGCGGATGATGGCGAATGCGCGCTCGCTTGCAGCCATCAGCGCAGGGTTTACATCGGCCGGCAGGCCCGATTCGAACATCGCCGAATAGAATGCCGGCTCCTCGCGCGCAAAGGAGAGATAGGCCCTGCCGACACGTTCGAACGCGGTGAGGGTGTCCGGCCTTCCGTCGTCCCAGGCAGCCGTGAGCGCGGCCTCGAATTGCTCGAAGCCGCGCTGTGCAATCGAGGACAACAGCTCGTCGCGGTCGCGGAAATGGCGATAGGGCGCGGCGGGGCTGACGCCGGCCATGCGCGCGGCATCGGCGAAGGTGAAGCCGGCCGCACCCTTTTGCGCAATCAGGTCGAGCGCCGCCTGCAGCAGCGCCTCGCGGAGATTGCCGTGGTGATAGCCGCGCTCGGCGCGGCGCTGATCCTTGCGCCAGCTCATGTGAACAACTCTTACATGAGCCCTGCGCAAAGGTCACTAGTGGCCGCGGCGTGACATTCACGTGAATGAACGCCGCAGCTTCGAGCCGTTAACCAGCCGGAATCGGCAGCACCGGCATGATTTCGACGGCTTCGCCGGGGAAGATCGCAAAATGCGGATGGTTCTCGAACATCTTCGCGGCTGCCTCGTGGGACGCGGCGCGAACCACGGTGAAGGCACCGAGTTCGTTGCTGTAATCCGCAATACCTCCGGCATCGACCCGCTTGGTCTTGCCGAGCGGCCCGCCCATCTCGGCGAGCGCAGACTGATGTTTCTCCACCCACGCCTTCCAGGCGGCGACGCCCTCCTTCTCCTTGGCCTTGCGCTCGGCCTCGGACAGCGCATTCCACGCCGCAAATTCTGTGCTGTTCTTGCTGCCGACGAAAACGGCCAGATAGGTATCGGTCATCCCATTCTCCTTGGTTGCTGTTGAGGACTAGTTCTTGCGGTGCTGCAATTCGTTGAAGCCGGCGGCAGCCCGCTGGACGTCGGGCGGGAAGTCGGCCATTTCCTGCACCTGACGGATTTCAATGATCTCGTTGTTGGAGGCCGGACACTTCTTGGCCCATTCGATCGCCTCCGCGCGCGACTTCACGTCGATCATCCAGTAGCCGCCGAGCACTTCCTTGGCCTCGGTGAAGGGCCCGTCGGTCACGACCGGCTTGCCGCCGGCAAAGGAGACGCGCGCGCCCATCGACGGCGGATGCAGGCCGTCAAGCGTGATCAGCACGCCCGCTTCTTTCAGCGCCTCATTGTATTTCATCATCGCCGCGACGGCGTCTGCCGGCGGCATGGTGCCGGGCGCCGCAGCCTCGTAGCCCCGCGGGATCATCAGCATCATGAAGCGCATTGTCTCTCTCCATTCCAATTTCCGGCGCCTGTCGGCCTTCATACACAAGACGATTGGCCTTTTGCGGCACCGACATGTTGTTTGAAATTATTTGGGAGGTCATGGCGGCAAGAAAAAAGCGCCGCTACGCATCCTCCTTCGGAAACATCGCGAAATAGGGCTCTGCCTCTCTGAGTACGCGCGCGAAGGAGGAACGCGCCTTCAGGCGCTCAAGATAGGCGGGGAGTTTCCGGCGTCCTCCGAATGGCTCGATCTGGCTGCAGTAAAACAGCGGCGGCGCCGCCGCGCAGTCGGCAAGGCCGAAATCCTCTCCCATGGCCCATCCACTGCCGGTCAATTG
>Ga0105238_10004070_pt1 | contig 14498 bp, 8 predicted proteins | sample KBSC34metaG_FD_81526 | JGI IMG/M metagenome (GOLD analysis project Ga0105238, IMG submission 81526) | Corn rhizosphere microbial communities from Kellogg Biological Station, Michigan, USA - KBS C3-4 metaG | ecosystem: Host-associated > Plants > Roots > Rhizosphere > Soil | place: Michigan, USA... | reverse complement strand
TCGCCGGCGCAGCTCGGCACCCGCTCCGGCTGCATCCTGGTGCCGGTGCGAAACCCACATGCACTCGATCACGTCGCGGCGGCGCTGAAAGCGGCGGGCGATCGCGACGTCGTGGTCATGACGATCCGTGTGCTCGATCCGGACGTCGAGGCGCCCGGCACAGACGTCGATCAGGGCACGACCGCGCCCGAGCGGCGGCTGTTCGAGGCCACCACCACGCTGGCCGAGCGTTTCGGCGTCCGAATCCGCCCGATCATCGTCGAGGCGCGCAACGTCGTGGACGCGATCGCCACCACGATGCTGCACCTGCAGGCCTCCGAGGTGTACGTCGGAGAGTCGTCCACGCTCTCGAGCGTCGACCAATCCCACCTGCTCGGCGAAGCGTGGGAACGGCTCGACAAGCCGGCGCCGCTGACGGCGCGGCTGGTCATCGTGCACCGCAGCGGGCGCACGGACACGTATCACATCGGCGCGCATCCTCCTTCACTCACGCCGGTCGATCTCGATCTCATTCACCGGGTGTGGCTCGACGCCGTCAAGGCCGTCGGACCGCACGTTCACCACCACGACGTCGTTCGCGCGGCGCTCACGAAGATGGAACAACAACTTACCGGCCCAGCCCGGGACGAGGCGCTCGCGGCGATCCGCGACGTGGCCCGGCCCGCCGACGAGCTCGCAGGCATCCTGCACGCACGCGACTACGGCCGCCTCCGGGACGTGCTCCGCAATCGGCACGCCGGCGAGGTGGCCGAGCTTCTCGCGTCGCTCACCCTCGAAGATCAGGTCGTCGTGTTCCGCGTGCTGCCGCGTAAGGACGCCGCCGCGGTGTTCGAGTATCTCTCGCAGGACGCCATGGAAAGCCTGCTCAAGGCCATGGCGCAGGAGGACATTGCGGCGCTGCTCAACAACATGGCGCCGGACGATCGCACCCAGTTCCTCGAAGAGCTGCCCGCCACCGCGACGCGGCAGCTCCTGTCGCTGCTGACGCCGGCTGAACGTTCGGTGGCCTCGGCGCTGCTCGGCTATCCGGAGCGGTCCGTCGGCCGCCTGATGACGCCGAACTACCTGGCGGTGCGCGAGCACTGGACCGTGCAGGAGGTGCTCGAATACGTTCGCAATCACGGCCAGGACTCCGAAACGCTGAACGTGATCTACGTCGTGGACGACCAGGGGCTGCTCATCGACGACGTCCCGATCCGGCAGTTCCTGCTCGCGCCGCTCGACAAGCGCGTCGTCGAGCTGATGGACCGCCGCTTCGTCACGCTCACCGCCACCGACGATCAAGATGCGGCCGTCGCCGTCTTCCGCCAGTACGACCGCACGGCCCTGCCCGTCACCGACACGGCGGGCATGCTCATCGGCATCGTCACCATCGACGACGTGCTCGACGTGGCCGAGGCCACGGCGACGCGCGAGATCCAGCGCATCGGCGGTTCCGAAGCGCTCGACGAACCGTACATGGAGACGCCCTTCTGGCAGATGGTGCAGAAGCGGGCCGGCTGGCTCACGGCGCTGTTCATCGGCGAAATGCTCACCGCCACGGCGATGGGGGTGTTCGAAGTGGAAATCTCGAAGGCCGTCGTCCTGACGCTGTTCATTCCGCTCATCATCTCGAGCGGCGGCAACTCGGGTTCGCAGGCCTCGACGCTGGTGATTCGCGCCCTGGCGCTCGGAGAAGTCGGCCTCGCCGACTGGTGGAAGGTCATGCGCCGCGAGGTGTTCGCGGGCCTGGCGCTGGGATCGATTCTGGCGGTCATCGGCTTCAGCCGCATTGCGTTGTGGTCGGCGTTTTCCACGATTTACGGCGAGCACTGGCTGCTCGTGGCAATTACCGTCGCCCTCTCGCTCATCGGCGTCGTGCTCTGGGGCACGCTGAGCGGATCGCTGCTGCCGCTGCTGCTGCGCCGGCTCGGCTTCGATCCCGCCACATCGTCCGCGCCATTCGTGGCGACGCTCGTCGACGTCACGGGTCTCGTGATCTACTTCTCCGTCGCGCTGATCATCTTGAAAGGCACGTTGTTGTGAACCAGACGGCTCAAGGCTCAGGGCTCAGGGCTCAGGGAAAACCGCTCGCTGGAAAAGTCGCGGTCGTGGCGGGCGCCACGCGCGGCGCGGGGCGGGGCATCGCGCGGATGCTCGGCGAGGCGGGCGCGACGGTGTACTGCTCCGGCCGCAGCGTCGCCGGACAGCCGGCCACCGGCACGCGACCCGAGACGATCGACGAGACCGCCGCGCTCGTCACCGCTGCCGGCGGCCGTGGGATCGCGGTGCGCACCGACCATCTGCAGGCCGACCAGGTCGAGCGGCTGTTCGCCCGTGTCAAGCAGGAGTCCGGCCGGCTCGACATCCTGATCAACGACATCTGGGGCGGCGACGACCTCACCGAATGGGGCAAGCCGTTCTGGAAGCTCGATCCCGTCAAAGGCTTCGCCATCCTCGACAGCGCGATCAAGACGCACATCCTGACCAGCCGCTACGGCGTCCCGCTGATGATCGAGCAGAAGTCCGGCCTGGTCGTCGAGGTCACCGACGGCGATCACAGCGGCTACCGCAGCGTCCTCTACTACGACCTCGCGAAGATGGCCGCCATCCGGCTCGCCTACGACATGGCCGAAGAGCTGGGCGGCACGGGCATCACGGCGCTCGCTCTCACGCCGGGATTCCTGCGATCCGAGGCGATGCTCGAACGTTTCGGCGTCAGCGAGGCCAACTGGCGCGACGCGAAGGAGCAGGGTTTCGAAGCGTCGGAGACGCCCTGCTTCGTCGGGCGCGCTGTGGCTGCTCTGGCTGCCGATCCGAACGTCCATCAGAAGGCCGGCGGCGTTTACGCCAGCTGGAACCTGTCCGACGAGTACGGCTTCGAGGATGTCGACGGCGGGCACCCGCACTGGGGGCGTTACATGCTGGGGCAGACCACCGCTATCCTCGATCGCGGCGGCCCGAAGAATCCGGAAGAGGAGTTCTGGATCCAGGCGGTCTACGGCCAGTTCAAACGGGACGCGCGCTACGCCGACATCAAAGCGCGCATCGACGCCGTGATGGGCCCGCAGGATCCGCTCGCGACTTCGCTGTCGTGACGGCGATTTAGCACTCGGCTTCCCCCGGGGTTCCCAGCACGCGCGTCAGGGCGCGCGTCACGTCGATCAACTGGTCGCGCTCCCCCGCGGTCAGCCCGGACAGGCTGTGCCGCACGTGCATCTCCGTGCGCTTCTTGATATGGGCCAGCACGCGGCGGCCTTCCGCGGTGAGGCGCACCATCGTCTGACGGCGATCGTGTGTGTCGACCCAGCGTTCCAGCCAACCGCGCCGGACCAGCATGTCCACCGATTTCGAGACGGTCGGCAGGCTGACCGAGAGATGCCGCGCCAGCGTGCTCATCGTGCACGGCCCGACGGACACTTTCATCAGCGTGCCCATCTGCGCCGGCGCCAGCGAGTCGGGCGATCGCCGCATGTCGGCCGCCACCGTCCGCATTACGAGCATGACGACGTGCAGCAGCTCCCGCGCCGCGGTACCGGCGTCGACTCCGTGGCCGCGAACGGGTTTCCGGACTGCCGGCATTCGTCCGGCGAGTCTAGCACGATCATTTGCACGGCTAACTATTTGCTCCACTAAGTTTCGCTGCGCGAAACCCTCACCCACGGTCAGACTTCGCGGCAGTGGAAGGTTTTTCTTCGCCCTGCTAATATCTGGCGCTCACCATGCTGAAACTCGCGCGCTTCCTCGCTCCCCACCGGCGGCAGCTCGCCCTGGTGCTGGTTCTGGCGCTGGCGCAGTCGATGGCGAACCTGCTGCTGCCGCGTCTCACGTCCGACATCGTCGACCAGGGCATCGTCAAGGGCGATCAGTTCCACATTCTGGAAATCGGCGCCCTGATGCTGCTCATCTCGCTGGTCGCCACGACGTGCGCCGTCGCCGGCAGCTACGTCTCCGCCAAGGTGTCCACCGGCTTCGGGCGCGATCTGCGCTCCGCCCTCTTTGCGCGCAGCGAGCGGTTGTCGGTGCACCAGTTCGCGCGGTTCGGCTCGGCGTCGCTGATCGTCCGCACGACGAATGACACCACGCAGGTGCAGCAGATGGTCATCATGATGCTGACCATGGTCATCGCCGCACCGATGATGGCCATCGGCGGCATCATCCTGGCGCTGTCGCAGGATACGCAGCTGGCGTGGGTGCTGGTCGCGGTGATGCCGGTGATGGCGCTGGTGTTCGCGCTCATCATGCGCGGCGCCGTGCCGCTCTCCACCGCCATGCAAATGAAGATCGAGCGCCTCAACCTGGTGTTCGGCGAGGGGCTGAGCGGTGTGCGCGTCATCCGCGCCTTTGACCGCGGCGCGCGCCAGCGCGAGCGGTTCGACCACGCTAATCTGGATTTGACGAACACCGCCATCGCGGTGAACCGCCTGCTCGCCGTGCTGATGCCGGCGCTGATCCTGATGCTCAACTTCACCAGCGTGGCAATCATCTGGGTCGGCAGCCACCGCGTCGACGCGGGCGTGATGCAGGTGGGCGCCATGTTCTCGTCGCTGCAGTACGCGTTTCAGATCCTGTTCTCCGTCTTCATGGTCACCGCGATGTTCGTGATGCTGCCGCGTGCATCGGCATCGGCCGCGCGTATCCACGAGGTGCTCGATCTCGAGGCTGAGATCGCCGATCCCGCCGGAGAAGCGAACCTGCCGCCTTCGCAGGAGCTACGGCGGACAAGCCAGGGTCGCCTGCCTGGAAAAGGCCACATCGAATTCCGCAACGTCAGCTTCCAATATCCGGGCGCGGAAGAACCGGCGCTCACCGGCGTGTCGTTCACGGCGCATCCCGGCGAGGTGACGGCCATCGTCGGCGGAACCGGCTCGGGCAAGTCGACCCTGGCAGGGCTGATTCCGCGCTTCTACGACGCCAACGACGGCCAGGTCCTGCTGGACGGGGTGGACGTGCGTGACATGCCGCAGGCGGCGCTGCGCGCGCGCATCGGGTTCGTCCCGCAGACCGCCGTACTGTTCACTGGCACTGTGGCGGCCAACATCCGCTATGGGCGCGAAGACGCGTCGGACGACGAGGTGCGCCATGGCGCCGCGGTGGCACAGGCGCTCGAGTTCATCGAGGGCATGCCGCAGCAGTTCGAGTCGCCGGTCTCGCAGGGCGGCACCAACCTGTCGGGCGGCCAGAAGCAGCGCCTGTCGATTGCGCGCGCGGTCGTCCGCCGGCCGGACGTGTACGTATTCGACGACAGCTTCTCGGCGCTGGACTACACGACCGACGCGAAGCTGCGCGCCGCGCTGCGTGCGGAAACCGGCCACGCCACCGTGTTCGTCGTGGCGCAACGCATCAGCACGGTGATCGGCGCCGACCGCATCGTCGTGCTCGACGACGGACGCGTGGTGGGTATCGGCACGCACGCCGAGCTGCTCAAGAGCAACGAGGTCTATCGCGAGATCGTTTCGTCGCAGGTCTCGCTCGACGAGGTCGCATGAGCACGCCGCCACGCCCCCAGCCATCTGGTGCGCCTCCGGCCGGCGCCCCGCGACCGCCCGCACCGCTGTTCGGCCCGCCGCGGCCGATGGGCGGTCTTGGCGTGCCGACGCAGAAGGCCAAGGACTTCAAGGGCACGCTCCGCCGCCTCCTCGGTTACCTTCGGCCCCACCGCGGCGCGCTCACGGTGGTCGTCATCGCCGGCGCCATCGGCACCGTGTTCGGCGTCGTCGGTCCGAAAATCCTCGGCCTGGCCACGACGAAGATCTTCGAGGGCTACCTGGCGAAGACGTCGGGCGTTCCCGGCGCCGGCATCGACTTCGCGGCGATCGGCCGGCTCCTCGTATGGCTCGTCGCGCTGTACGTCGTCTCCAACGCCTTCCAGTATTTGATGCAGTACCTGATGGCCAACGTGGCGCAGCGCACCGTCTACACGCTGCGCCAGGAAGTGGAGGCGAAGTTCGATCGGCTGCCGCTGAAGTTCTTCGACTCGCGCACGCGGGGCGAGGTGATGAGCCGCGCCGTGAACGACCTCGACAGCATCAGCGGCACACTGCAGCAGAACCTCACGCAGCTGCTGACGTCGGTGCTCACGCTGATCGGCGTCATCGTCATGATGCTGACCATCAGCTGGATCCTGACGGTCGGCATCGTCTTCACCCTGCCCATCAGCCTCGTCATCGTGGCGCGCATCGCCAAGCGCTCGCAGAAGTTCTTCATGCAGCAGCAGGCGGCGCTCGGCGCGCTCAACGGTCACGTGGCCGAGATGTACGGCGGGCACACCATCGTGACCGCGTTCGGCCACGAAGAGCGCGCCATCGCCACCTTCGACACGCTGAACGCGAAGTACTACGACGGCGCCTGGCGGGCGCAGTTCGTGAGCGGCATCATCATGCCGACGATGATGTTCGTCGGGAACCTCGGATTCGTGTTCGTCGCCGTCATCGGCGGTTTACTCGTGACGCGGCAATCGATCGCCATCGGTGACGTGCAGGCGTTCATCCAATACGCCAGGCAGTTCTCGATGCCGATCATGCAGTTGAGCGGCATCGCCAACATGATCCAGCTGACGATCGTCGCCGCCGAGCGTGTGTTCGAGCTGCTCGACGAGCCCGAAGAAACGCCCGACGCCCCCACGGCCAAGGTGATAGCGGCGCCGCGCGGTGCGGTGCAGTTCGACGCGGTGCATTTCCGCTACAAACCGGACGTGCCGCTCATCGAGAACCTGTCGCTCGACGTCGCGCCAGGCCAGACCATCGCGATCGTGGGGCCGACCGGAGCCGGCAAGACCACGCTGGTCAACCTGCTGATGCGGTTCTACGACGTCGATGGCGGCGCCATTCGCGTGGACGGCGTGGATATCCGCGAGGTGAAGCGCGGCGCGCTTCGCCGCACCTTCGGCATGGTGCTGCAGGACACGTGGCTCTTCTCCGGCACCATCCGCGAGAACATCGCCTACGGGCGCGAGGGTGCATCCGAGGCTGCCATCGTCGAGGCTGCGAAGGCCGCGCAGGCCGATCACTTCATCCGCACGCTGCCGGAGAACTACAACACGGCCATCAACGAAGAGGCGAGCAACCTGTCGCAGGGGCAGAAGCAGCTCTTGACGATCGCGCGCGCATTCCTCGCCGATCCGGCGGTGCTGATCCTCGACGAGGCTACGAGCAGCGTGGACACGCGTACCGAAGTGTTGATCCAGGAGTCGATGCACCGGCTGATGCACGGGCGCACGACGTTCGTGATCGCGCACCGGCTATCGACGATTCGCAACGCCGATCTGATCCTGATGATCGAAGGCGGCCGGATCGTCGAGCGCGGATCGCATCACGACCTGCTGGCCGCAAAGGGGCACTACGCGGCGCTCTACGAGAGCCAGTTCGCCGGCCGGGCGGTGCCGGCGTAGTTGCAGGCCTTCAGGCCTGCCCCTTTGGCCACACGATATCCGCGCGAGCGGCGACGAGCGGGCTGCGGCGGCTGACGGCGGCGAGATAGCACTTCCCCGCCTTCAGGTCGGCCAGCTCCGCGTCGAGCAACGTGACCGTTCCGGACACACGACCGGTCAGCTGCTTCGCGAGGACCTGCGCCACACCGCCGTTGGGCCGATTCGCACGCCGGTGCAGATACACGCCGGCGATCTCGCCGCGTGAATCGCCCGCAGGCGACAGCGCGTAGAACAGGCGCTTCGTCGACTCGTCCACCACGAGCCGCGCCGACACACGGAAGGGCCCCGTCGCTTCGAGATCGATCCGCACGCCTCCCGGCGGCGCGGCCGGCGGCTCGCTTCGGGCATTCGTCGCGACAGTCTGCGGAGCCGAAGCCGGCGGACGGCGATGATGCGTCGCCTGCTCGTACGAGTACGCCAGTGCCAGCAGCACGAGCTCAGCGAACGGGCGGCCGAGCAGCTCGACGCCGACCGGAAACCCGCCGTCAACGAATCCGGCCGGCACGCTGATCGCCGGGCACCCCGTCTGTGCCGAGAGCCCGGCGTTGCTGCCGCCCTGATTGCCGCCAATGAGCGGAGCAATGCGCCGCGCAGTGGGATACGCGAGCACGTCGAGGCGATTGGCATCCATCACCGCAACGATCGCCTGGCGGAGCGTGTCGCGCGCCGCCAGCCGCTTCTTGTAGTCGTCGCTCGACAGGTAATCGTCCGGCAGCGCATTGGCGGTTTCGAGAAAGCCCTGGAGCTGCGCCGAGTGCAGCCCGGACGCCAGCAACGTCTCGATCGAGCTGACCGGCGCGGCGGGCGGACGGCTGAAGTAGTCCCGCAGATCGGACTTCAGCTCCTGCGCGAGGAGATTCGACGCGGCGAGCAACGCGGTGAGATCAGGCACCGTGACCTCGATCGCGGTGGCACCCTGCGCCGTCATGTCGCCGACGGCGCGCCGCACGATCGTCGCCACCGGTTGATCCTCCGGCGCGTTGCCAAAGAACTCGGTGAGCACACCGATGCGCGCACCGCGCAGCGCATCAGCCTGGAGCGCCGACGAGTACGACGTGGCGGCCTTCGCCGCAGACGTCGTCGTCACCGGATCGGCGGGATCGGGCCCGGCGGTCGCGTCGAGCACGAGCGCGACGTCGGTCACGGAGCGCGCCATCGGTCCCGCCGTGTCCTGGGTGTGGCTGAACGGGATCACCCCGCTGCGGCTCGACAAGCCCGCGGACGGGCGCAGACCGACGATGGCGTTGTGCGACGACGGAATGCGGATCGATCCGCTGGTGTCGGTCCCGATCGCGAACGCCGCGAAGTTGGCCGCGACGGCGACGCCCGACCCGCCGCTCGACCCGCCCGGCGCGCGCAAGAGATCATAGGGATCGCGCGTCTGCCCGCCGACCGAACTGAACGTCGTGAGACCGAGCGCGAGCTCGTGCAGGTTCGCCTTGCCGAGGATGACGGCTCCCGCCTCGCGCAGACGACGCACCTGAAACGCGTCCTCGCGCGGCACGCGTCCCCACAACGCCAGGCAGCCGCCCGTCGTCGGCATGTCGTTCGTCTCGAGGTTGTCCTTGAGCAGCACCGGGATGCCGTGCAGCGGCCCGCGCGTCTTGCCTCGCCGTCGCTCCGCGTCGAGCGCGCTCGCGAGCGCCTCCGCCCGGGGGTGCAGCGATATGACCGCGTTCAGCGCCGGACCGGCCTGATCGAACGCCTCGATGCGCCGCCGGTAGTAGCGCACCAGCGCCACCGCTGTAGTCCGCCCTGCAGTCATGTCCGACTGCAGCTGGAGGATGCTCTTCTCGAACGCGTCGTAGTCCGCCGGTCGTTGGGCGCGCACACCGGCCGACGCGACGAGCACGGCTCCAGCCGTCTGCAGAAAGTCGCGGCGTCTCATTGGAGGGCCAACGCCGACGCGATCCGGCCGCCGACGCGCGCATTGTTGACCAGGAAGGCGACGTTGGTACGGCGGGCGTCGCCCGCGGTCAGCTCGGTGACACGCGCGAGCACGAACGGCGTCAGCGCCTTGCCGTGGATGCCCTGCGCATCCGCCTCGCGTGTGGCTTGCTCGATCGCACGCTCGGCGATGTTCGGGGGCAGTTCGTCGCCCTCTGGAACCGGCACCGTGAACAGTATCCCGTGCGAGGCTCCCAACCGTGCGTGCGCGGCGATGATGCGCGCCGCATCCTCCGGCGTCTCGATGCGCGCATCGATCGGCAGGCCGCTGGTGCGCGCATAGAACGCCGGCAGGGTGTCCGTGCCGATGCCGATGATCGGCACACCGTGCGTCTCGAGCACTTCGAGCGTCAACGGCAGGTCGAGAATCGACTTCGCGCCCGAACAGACGACCGCCACCGGCGTGCGCCCCAGCTCGATCAGGTCCGCGGACACGTCGAACGGGTGGCCGCGATGCACGCCGCCGATGCCGCCGGTGGCGAAGACGCGGATGCCCGCCATGTGCGCCGCGATCATCGTGCCCGACACGGTGGTGGCGCCGTCGGCGCCGAGCCCGACCACGATCGGCAGATCGCGGCGGCTGCACTTGCGAACCTGTCCCGCCGGACGGGCGGCCAGCGATTCGATGTCGTCCGCCGAGATGCCGACAGTGAGACGACCCTCGAGCACCGCAATCGTGGCCGGCTGCGCGCCGCTGTCGCGGATGGCGTCTTCCATCGCCAGCGCGGTTTCGACGTTGGTGGGGTACGGCAGGCCGTGGGTGATGAGCGTGGATTCCAGCGCGACGACGGGCCGCCCGTCGGCAAGTGCCGCGGCGACGTCGGGTGAGAGGATCAGTTCGGGGTGCGGCCGAGCGGGCAACTACGGGGTGACTTTCACTTTGACGAGCGCGGTGGACCAGCAGCACAACTCGCCCGATCCACCTTCACCCGAGAAATCGTTCGCGGTGACGTGCAGCACGTAATCACCGGGCTCGCTGAAACGCGCGGTGACGGTAGCCTTGCCGCGGAACGGCGTGTTGATCGGCCCGCCGGCCAGCACCTCGAACACCGGCGGCAGCTTGTCGAACGTCACGGTTCCGGGTCCGCGATACTTCGACCACACGAGCTCCACCGGCACCGGCAGCTTCGTCGGCGGCGCCATGGTCCCACTTGCGAACCTGCCGTCGTCGTCGGCCCAGAGCGCCAGCGCGAGCGACGCGCCCTTGGCCACCGTGCGCTCGGGCGCATTCGCCAGCTGCGCCAGCGGTCCTTTTGTGACCGGGCCGTTCTCCGCGAACCGGATCGACGGCGGCGTGTTCTTCACCGCCACGTCGCTGAACGGGGTGATGTTGTAGTCGGGATGCAGCCGCAGCGGAATCGACGTCGGCTGCCCGTTGGCCACGATGGTCCACGTGAGCCGCTGGTCCGCGCCGGTGAACTCCTTCGGCGCCGTCACGGTGAACATGCCCCACTGCCGTCCGGCCAGGAAGTGCGCCGGTTGCCCCATGTCGGGGCCGCCGGGCTCGATGCGGTTGTTCGGACCAATCGGCACGTCGATCGCCTGCGAGCTGTTGCGATTCAGATAGCCGATGAGGAACGTGCGGCTGCCGTCGGCATTCTCCCACCAGCCTTCGTAGGCGCCGGTGACGCTCGTGCCGAACTGGCGCCGCGGCTCGTTGGGCAGCTGCTGCGCCGCGAGCCCTGCGCACAGGAGAGCCAGCGCGGCGCTCGCGCCGAGAACGCCCGGACGCACGGTCGGCATGCGGTTAGTGCGTACCTGTGGTCGGCACGACGCCGACGCGACCGCCGCGCGTCTTCACCATGTCGGCGTACTCGGCGTCGGTGAGATACACCACGTTCATCCACGCGTGGGCCATTTCGTCGACCGTACGATCGCCGTAGCCCACCCACTGATCGGGATCCGGATTGAACTTGTTCGCCTTGGTGTTGTCGTACACGGCGCTCACGTGAATGACGGTGCCCTTGGGGAACACCGGCGCCGCGTCGTCGGCGTAGATGTAGTTCGTCATCCAGTTGAAGTTGAACCGGCCCACGTAGCTGACGATCTGGTTGCTGCCGTCGGGCAGGATCGCCTCGACCTGCATCGCCTTGCCGCGCAGATGGAAGTGCGGCTGGAAGTTGGTGATGAGCGTGTTCTCCTTCAGCACCGTGAAGCCGTCGGTCGTCGCGATCGAGTTCGGCGGGATGTCCACGAACTCGCGCTGACGCAGGCCGGTGAAGCCCACCAGATAGCTGCGCTTCTTTGGCTCCTGCCCTTTCGGATACAACCAGATGCCGATCTCGGAGCCGGCCGTGATCTCCTCGCCGACCGCGTGCAGATGCTGATCCCACGAGATCTTCTCGCCAGGCACGATCAGCTTGCCGGTGCCTTCACGGAACAGGTCGTAACCCTTGCCGATCGCCCACTCCATCAACTGGGGCCGTCGGTTGACGAGATCGGTGAAGTCGCGCACGCCGCCGTTGGCGGTGCCGGTGTTCACCGCCTCAGGATCGTTGTTCAGGACCAGATACGCGATCGAGTGGTGCACGATACGGCGGCCCTTCATGTTGGTGGGCCGGATCTCGACCATCCTCGCCCAGCGCGGTTCGGTGAGCGGGATATCGCTCATCGGGCGGTACCACACGTCCTGATGCCGGGCCGGCATCGTGTACTCGGACGAGCGGATCACGAGATCGGGCGCGCCGAAGCCGTCCTTCACGCCCTGCCACTCGTTGTCGGTGACGAGCGCCTTCGGCGGCGGCATGTCCTTCGGGTCGCCCTGCGGCGCGCCGGCGTCCACCCATTTCACGATGGTGTCGATCTGCGCGTCACTCAGCGACATGTCGTTCTTGAAGTGCTGCACGCCGACGCTCTGGTCGATGTGCCACGGCGGCATCTGCCGCGCCGCGACGCGTTCCTTGATGGCGCGCGCCCATGGCCGCGCGTCCTGATAAGTGATGAGCGCCATCGGCGCGATCGAGTTCGGCTGATGGCATTCCTGGCACTTGGCCTGGAAGATCGGCGCGACGTCTTTGGAAAACGTCACCGATGCGGTGATGGATTCGGCAGCGCGCGTGGGCACGGACACAGCCGCATAGACCAGGAGCCCGGCGACGGCCAGGGTGCTGCGGAACGCCAGCGAGCGGGAACCAGCCATAGTGCCTCCCTGGTGGCAGATCCTAAATCAGGTGCGCGTCCCGGGTGGGGCAAATAAAGCGCGTCGACTGGCAGGTTCTTAGCGAGACCAATTACCGCCGTTTCAACTGCCTTTTAGGTCCTACAGCCGGCCGGCGCCGTGTTCTTTCGGACGCATGCTAGAGCGCGAAGAGCGGACAAACTCGGCAGTGGGGTGTGCGTTTCGGTCCGCTTGGACGTTAGTTACTGAACACGAACGCCCGGAGAAATCGGCGTCGATGAACGATCCGTCGCCTCGGATCGTGGAATCGCGTGCAACAGCGGTGTATGCTACGCGCCTTTGCGAGCCGGTTAGACGAGGCGCCAAATGCAGGCGTATTCAGAGCTCTCAGGGCTCTTTCTGGCGGCAATCCACGAGGCGGCGCGCGCCGACGACCCGTCGGAGGCGCTTCGTAGCCTGCTGGCGAACTGCGTCGCGCAGACCGCATCGACGGGGGGCGCGCTCTACCTGCTCGACCTCGCAAATCACCGTCGCTCCATGGCTCATGCCACTGAGTGTGGAACGGAGAGTCTCCTCGAGCATATCTCCGTCCGTCCATCGGCTCTTTCCACCGCGTCTCCGGCATTTCGACAGGTATTCGAAACGAGGCAGTCGGTTTGCGTCGATGCCGCCGAATCGGTTTCGGGCGTGGCGACTCTACTCGTACCCATCCTTCGGGAGGATTCCTGCATCGGTCTCGTGCTGCTGACCGCCGCGCGAGACGCGTTAGGGGCCGACGTCATTGCGCACACGCAGTTAATCGCCCAGTTCGCCGCGTTGCTCATTGAAAAGCAATACAGTCTGCAACTTCTCGCGGTCATGGAAAAGCCGATGAACTATGGCCAGCCGCGCGAGGAGTTTCTCGACGAACTGATGCTGCTTGCGGCCGAAGCATCCGGATTCCCTTACATCGTGCTGCGCGAGCTCGACAGAGACGCCTCGGCGCTCGAGTGCGTCAGATCCTTCGGCTATTCAGACACCGACCCAGCCTCCCTGACGCTCTCGCCCTTGAGCGAATATCCGCTGTTCGAGGCCGCGGTCAAGGAGCGCGTCACTCAGTTGATTGAGCGAGACGTCGCCGATTCAGACACGGTCATCACCAGCCTCGCACGCAGTGAAGAGCTTCAGCGTGTCGTCATTGTGCCGGTGGTCGTCGGAGGGGAGGTTTTCGGCACGGCGTCGTTCTCGATCGCGTGCAATCACAACATCACCAACCTTGAGCGACGCGGGCTCGAAGCGGTTGCCGGTGCACTGGGAGGAGCCGTAGCGAATTATCGCAACGTGGGGCTAGCGCATGAAGTGTTTTTCGAACGTGCGAAGGCGGCTGCGGCGTTCACGACCGTTGACGTCGCTCAAGCGGCTCGCCACGAAGCACGCAACTACGTCCACACCGCGCACACGAACATGGCCACGTTGTCGCGGCTGTTGACGAAGCTGGGCGGCAAAGGCCGTGTCGACGTCGCCGAGATCATCAACTCAGTGTTCGAAGATCTCGGGCGTATAGACATCGCGCTCGACAAGATCAAGGCCATCACCAAACCAGTCGACAACAGCGCTGAGAACTACGAACTCGGCCAGCTTTGGCAGGAGGCGCTGGAACTGGTGGGCGGCCGACTTCGCGCAATGAACATCCGGTCCGCCGTTCGGGGCAAGGTCGTGATGGTCTGCATGCCCGAGCTGTTGCGGCATGCATTTCTCCAGCTAGTGCTCAACAGCGTGGATGCCTTCAAGGATTCCGGAAAGAAGCGGGGCCATCTGATTACCGTGGCCATCGAAGAGACTAACGACAACGTCGTCACAATTCGCTACACGGACAACGGTCCTGGCCTGGACGTCACGAAGCTTGTGTCGAAGGATGGCCAGAGCACACGAAAAATCGCCGACATATTCCTCGCCGGCGTCACGACCAAGCAGGACGGATCCGGATACGGCTTGTATCTGGTTCGACGGGCGCTCGACGCCCATCAGGGTTCAATCGATCTCGTC
>Ga0105238_10004066_pt1 | contig 14501 bp, 12 predicted proteins | sample KBSC34metaG_FD_81526 | JGI IMG/M metagenome (GOLD analysis project Ga0105238, IMG submission 81526) | Corn rhizosphere microbial communities from Kellogg Biological Station, Michigan, USA - KBS C3-4 metaG | ecosystem: Host-associated > Plants > Roots > Rhizosphere > Soil | place: Michigan, USA... | reverse complement strand
GTCTTGCCGATGAGGTCTTCGACCGAGGCAGCGCGCATCATTTCGGCGGTGGCCGGGTTTGCGACGACGAAGCGGCCCTCGACATCCTTGACGTTGAGGCAATCCGGCAGTTCGCGAACCATGGCGCGGTAGACCATGTTGGACATAGCGAGATCGCGCCGCCGCTGCTGCCGGTCAAGCAGCACGCCGATGATGAAGGTGCTGATAAAGCGGAACACCAGGGACGGGATCGTGCTCTGCTGCACAAAGCCGGTAACGACTTGCGGAGGGATGACCAGAAGCGTGAGGAGCCCGGCCATCGCGACCGACACGCCGAGGCCAAGTATGTCGAACATGGTGCGCGACCGGACCGCGACGATGTGATGCCAGGCCAGGCCGACGACGGCAGTGATCAGGATGCTCATGACGCCGACGCCGGCACCCTGCCCGCCGAGATAGAGCCGATAGGCGATGGAGCCGGCGGTAGCGATGGCCATCGCCGGCCATCCGCCGAAGAACGCGGCCGCGCCAATAAAGGCGGCGCGCAGGTCTATGACGAAGCCGGAGACGGACAGCGCCGTCGCCATCGAAATGATCGAGCCCATGCACATGACCAGGCCGAGAAGCAGCGATTGTATCCGCCGCGGGAGACGCCCGGTGAAATCCGCCACAAGGTCCCAGGCGACGACCAGGATGGAGACCAGGGCAAGATTGGCGAGGAGTGAATGCCAGATGTCGGTCATGACTTTTCTGCTCCCTTTTTCCGATAAATATCGGCAAAACCTATCCGAGGTCTAAAGAGGCCGCGCGCCAGCCAAAAGTCTCCACGCGAAGACCTCGCCGTCACCAACATGGTTGATCGCCTATTCTTGCTGATTCAAGCGCAGATCCAGTGCCTTACGTTATCGCGTAAGGCAGCACTGCGCGCATGTCGGGATCGACGCGCTGGCGCCGCTTCAGTGGCGGCACCGCGCGCTGGCCGCAATTCAGCCGCTCGCAGATGCGACAGGAGATTCCGATCGGCTGAAAGGCGGCGCGGCCCGCCAGGCTGAGTCGGTCGGCAAGATCGAAAGTCCATGTGGTGGGCATGTCCTCGCTCGCCGCCGGCCACAAGACACCGGCGCCGCAACTCATCGAAGCGCTGAAGGTGCGAGGTGCCAAGGACGTGGTGGTTGTGGTCGGCGGCGCAACGCCTGACAAACCGTCCGCTTTGGAATTGGACCGACAACGATCCCGGCGAGGATGCCCGGGTTTAGCTGGGCATCCTCGGACAGGATCCTGCTTGGCCTATTTATTTCTCCGCGTAAGTCGGCTTGCCGTCCGCGCCCTTCTTCCACTCGTAGATGACATAGTCGGGACGGGTGATGTCGCCCTTCTGGTCATAGCCGATGTCGCCGATCGCCGTCTTCCAAGGGCCGCTCGCCTTGATGGTCGCGGCGACCTTCTGCGCATCGTCGGTCGAGCCGGTCTTGTCGATCGCCGCGGCGACGATCTGGACCGCCGCGTAGGAGTAGAGCGTGTAGGCCTCCGGCTCGAAACCCGAGGCACGGAACTTTTCGACGATGTCCTTGGCGGCGGCGTTCTTCCGTGGATCCGGTGAGAAGGTGTTCAAGGTACCGATAACCGAATCGCCCGCGATCGAGGCCAGCTCGTTCGAGACCATTCCGTCGCCCGAGAACAGCGTCGCCTTCAGGCCCTGATCCGCCGACTGGCGCATGATCAGGCCCGCCTCGGTGTGGAGACCGCCGAAATAGATCAGCGTGACGCCGGCCACCTTCATCTTGGCGATGAGCGCGGAGAAGTCCTTGTCGCCGACATTGATGCCTTCATACATCACCTCTGTGATGCCGTCGGCGTTCAGGTCCTTCTTCGCGACGTCGACGAGGCCCTGGCCGTAGGGCGTCTTGTCGTGGACGATGGCGATCTTGGCGTCTTTGAAGTTCGCGGCGATATAGTCGCCCGCCACCTTGCCCTGCTGGTCGTCGCGGCCACAGGTGCGGAACGTGTTCCAAAGGCCGCGTTCGGTATATTGCGGATTGGTCGATGCCGGCGATATCTCGAGCACGCCGTTCTCGGCATAGACTTCAGAGGCCGGGATCGACACACCCGAGTTGAAGTGACCGACCACGTATTTCACGCCGTCCGCGACGAATTTGTTGGCGACCGAAATGCCTTGCTTCGGATCGGAAACATCATCGCCGATCTCGATCTTGATCTTCTGGCCGAGCACGCCGCCGGCCGCATTGATGTCCGCCGCCGCCTGCTCGGCGCCTTTTTGAAACTGCGCGCCAAACGCGGCGTTCGGGCCGGTTATCGGCCCGGCGACGCCGATGACGATGTCCGCCCAGGCATTGCCCGCGAAGGCGACAAGCGCGGCCCCTGCTACCGCCGACAAGAGATATTTCTTCATATGGAGCTCCCATTTTCGTGGTGGGCACTGGTTGAAGCTTCGATGCGATGCCCACGTCCGGCGCATCGAGCAGACTTGACTGGAGCAACGTGCCGTTGGGGTGGCCGCCACCCGGTTGCGAGCAGTTCAGGACATGAGTTCCACCGCCAATGCCGTGGCTTCGCCGCCGCCGATGCAAACCGCGGCGATCCCGCGCTTGAGACGATGTTTGCGAAGCGCCGAGACCAGCGTGACGATGATGCGCGCGCCCGACGCTCCGATCGGATGACCCAGCGCGCATGCCCCGCCATGGATGTTCACCTTATCGGCCGGCAGGTCGAGCTCGCGCATCGCCGCCATGGGCACCACGGCGAAAGCCTCGTTGATCTCGAAGAGATCGACGTCGCCGACAGTCCAGCCGATCTTCGCGCATAGTTTCCGGATGGCGCCGATCGGCGCCGTGGTGAAATGACCCGGGGCTTGCGCCTGTGTGGCGTGACCGCGGATTGCCGCCAACGGCGCAACGCCCTTCTTGCACGCATCGGAACCACGCATCAGGACAAGTGCCGCCGCGCCATCCGAGATCGAAGAGGAATTCGCCGCCGTGACCGTGCCGCCATCCCGGAAGGCCGGCTTGAGCAATGGGATCTTGTCCAGCCGCGCCTTTCCGGGCTGCTCATCCTCGTGGACGACCAGGCCGACCCCGCCATCCCTGACCATGACCGGAGCGATCTCGTCGGCGAAGCTGCCATCGCGGATCGCCTTTTGCGCTTTTTCCAGGGAGGCGATGGCAAATGCGTCCTGGTCGTCGCGGGTGAACCGATAAGCCTCGGCGCAGTCCTCGGCGAAGGTGCCCATCAGACGGCCTTTGTCATAGGCATCTTCCAGGCCGTCGAGGAACATATGGTCGACAATCCTGTGATGCCCCATGCGGTATCCGGAGCGCGCGCGATCCAGCAGGTAGGGCGCGTTGGTCATGCTCTCCATGCCACCGGCCACGGCGACTGCCGCGCTGCCGGCGACAATACGGTCATGGGCAAGCATGGCCGCCATCATTCCGGAACCGCACATCTTGTTGACGGTGGTGGCCGGCACGCCCAGGGGCAGCCCTGACGCGAGCGCCGCCTGGCGCGCCGGCGCCTGGCCCTGGCCCGCGGTCAAGACGCAGCCGACGAAAGCCTCGTCGACGGATCCCATGCCGACCCGCGACCGTTCCAGCGCGGCGCGGACAGCGGTGGCTCCGAGTTCGACGGCCGTCGCGTTCCTGAAAACGCCCTGAAACCCGCCAAGCGGCGTCCTGGCAGCTCCAGTGATTACGACAGGGTCATCCATGTTGGCGCAAAAACTCCTCCGTTGTCCGGGCCGGGCTAGCGCGGCGCCATGCGCAGCGCCCCGTCGAGGCGGACGACCTCGCCGTTGAGCATGGTGTTCCCGCAGATGTGCTTGACCAGGCCGGCATATTCATCCGGGCGGCCCAGGCGCGGCGGGAAAGGCACGCTCGCGCCCAGGGCATCGCGCACTTCCTGCGTCATGGCGGCCATCATCGGCGTTTCGAAAATGCCGGGTGCGATGGTGACGACGCGAATGCCGTGCCAGTTCCCGCGCGGCCGGCAATGTCAGCGCGGCCACGCCGCCCTTGGACGCCGCGTAAGCCGCCTGGCCGATCTGCCCGTCGAAGGCGGCAATCGAAGCCGTGTTGACGATCACCCCGCGTTCGCCGTCGGCATCGGGTTCTCCTTCGGCCATTGCGACGGCTGCGAGCCGCAGCATGTTGAAGGTGCCGACGAGATTGATGGCGACAGCGCGGGCGAAAAGATCAAGGGAATGCGGAGCGTTGCGTCCCACGATCCTTTCGCCGGGCGCCACGCCGGCGCAGCTCACCAGTCCATGGATGCGTCCGAACACATCCATGGCGAGCTTGATGGCGGCGACGCCATCAGCCTCGCTGGTGACGTCGCCCTGCTGGAAACGCACCTTGCCGCCCAAGCCGGCGGCTACCGCCTCGCCGGCACCGGCGTTGATATCCACGGCGAGCACGCTGGCCCCCTCGCCCACGAGCATGCGGGTGACCGCCGCTCCCAAGCCGGAGCCGGCCCCTGTCACCAGAAATGTCTTGCCTTCGATCCGCATCCAACATGCCCCGGCGCGGCTGCGCTGTCAGGCATATTGGCTGCAAGCGACGTGGCATACGATGACCGTAGGACCCAGATTTGGTGATCGATTTTGCCATGTTCGGGAAAGGCGCGATCCGCGCCGGCCAGCCGCTAGAACGGCTCACCGTTTCACGGGAGCGGCGAACCGCTCTATCCTTTTTTTGTCGCAATTTCCGGACGGATGGCCACGGCGAAGCCGCCGAGCGCCAACCGCTCACACTTCTCTTGGAATTGCTCTAATTCGCGGACGCGTTGTCTCGCGCATCGACGTCGGACGACGCCTCGCGGCGGAACAAGGCCGGGCTCTTGCCGGTCCATTTGTGGAATGCGCGATGGAATGCGCTTGGCTCGGAAAAGCCGATGTCGGCGGCCAGGTCGGCGACACTGCGGCTGCCGTTGAGCAGGGCCTCCATCGCCAGGGCCCTGCGCATCTCGTCCTTGATCGAGCGATAGTTCTGGCCCTCCGACTGGAGCCTGCGACGCAAGGTCGGCGCCTGCATGCGCATGCCGGCGGCCAGCCCCTCGAAGCTCGGCCATGCCGCTGGCGCAGTGGCGTGCAGGCGTCCGCGTATGGCCGCCGATAGCCCCTCGTCATGGCGGTAGCGCACGAGAATGTTGGCCGGGGCCCTGCGCAGGAATTCCCGCAGGGCGCAGGCGTCGCGGATAACAGGCAGCTTCAGGAATTCGGCATCGAAGACCAGGCGGCTATCGGGCTGATCGAACCGCACCGGCGCGCCGAAGAACAGCCGGTAGTCGCTTCCCGTCGGCGGGATGCTGCATTTGAAATCCACCCAGCGGATGGGAAGGCGCCGGCCCACCAGCCAGCAGTTCACGCCATGGACGATGATCCAGAAGGTGCGATAGGCGAAAGCCGACCGTAACGGGCCTCGATCGCTAAGCCTGATTTCGGCGAGGCCGTTCCTGACGATCAGCTCGCCATGCGGATCGTCGAGCACAGCACGCAGGAAGCGCAAGCCCCTGCGCAAGGCGTGCTCCAGCGTCTCGGTGGAAAGCAGCGCCTGGCAGAGCAGCGCGAAGCTGCCGGCCCGCATCGGCCGGGCGCCTTCGCCGAAGAACTCATCGTCCATCGTCTGCGCTACGGCATGCCAGAGCGCGCCATATTGTTCGGTCGAGATCGGCTCGGAAATCACCGGCGGCAGCCCGACGCGAGCCAACAGGGGCTCCACCTCGACGTTGTGGCGGCGAAGGCACTCAAGCGTGTCGTCCATGAAACAGGGAGCGATCATCCGGCGCTGCATCGCGTGGGGTTCCGTCCTCCTCCTGACCTCGCTAGCGCTCGCCGCGATCGAATGTGGCGGCGCCGACACCCTGCTGCCGCAAGGCGGTCCTGGCGATTTTCTCCGTCGGCGTACGCGGAAGCGGCGTGTCGGTGATTTCGATGTAACGCGGCACCATATGGCGTGGCGCCGATGCCCTGAAATGCGCAAGCAGCTCGGCCGCCTCCAGTGTTGAACCTGCGCGCCGCTGGGCGACGACCATGATGTCCTCCTCGGTGAACTCGGATGGGATGCCGAATGCCGCGCTCTCGACGATGTCGGGGTGCTTCTCGGCGACGGTCTCCACCTCGTAAGCGGAGATGTTCTCGCCTCGCCGCCGGATCGCCTCGTTCAGGCGGTGCTTGAAGTAGAGCCAGCCATCCTCATCGAGGCAGCCGGCGTCGCCGGAGTGATACCAGAGGTTTCTGAGCGTCTGCACCGTCTTGGCGTCTGCCCGGTAATAGCCGGAGAACATGCTCCAGTTCTTGCGCGGGCGCGACACGATCTCGCCGATGGAGCCGTGTGGCAGGGGCCGGTCCCTGTCATCGACGATCGCGACTTCCCAGTCCGGATGCGGGCGGCCGCACGAACCCGCTTTCGTATCTCCCACTGTGTCGAGGGTGACGAAGCCGGTCTCGGTCTGCCCGTAGCCCGTGACGAGCCGCATGCCGAAGCGACGCTCGAATGCTTCCTTGTCCGGGACCATGGGGATGCACTGGCATATGCGCACCGGGTTGGCGCCGTCGGCATCGGACGGCGACTGGCGCGACAGGATGACCGCCATGGCGCCGAGCAGGTTCGTCGCCGAGGCGCCGCTGGCGCGGACCTGATCCCAAAACCGCGAAGCGCTGAAGCCGTCGACCAGCGTCGTGCGGGTGCCGTAGATCAGCGGCAGGTAGACGCCGAACATCTGGGCGTCGGTATGGAACAGCGGCAATGCCGAGAAATAGCTGTCGCCGGCCGTGTAGCCGAGATTGAGCGCCATCGCCGTCGCCCAGGAATAGCAGTGATGATGGGACATCAATGCGCCCTTGGCCGGGCCGGTGGTGCCCGAGGTGTAGAGGATCGCCATCGGGTCGGAATAATGGATGTCGGCGAGGTCGAAATCCGGCTGCTCGGCCATGCACTCCTCGAAGCCGACGATCCGGCCGATCCTGATGCCGGCCGCCCGGGCTTCGCTTGGATCGACGCCGACGAGGATGAGGGTGCGCAGGTCCGGCAGCCGGTCCTGGACCCTGGCGAGCTCGTCAAGCGCATTGGCGTCCGCGACCAGGACTTCGGCGCCGCAATTGTTCAGGTTGTGACAAAGCAGGTCGCCCTTCAGGCCCGGATTGGCGGGCACCTCGATCGCGCCCAGGCTCGATACGGCGAACCACATCGCGACAAGCTCGAAACAATTGGGCAAGAGCATCGCCACGCGGTCGGACTTGCCGATGCCCAGGCCGCGCAGGCCTCGCGCCAGCCGTGCTGAGACGATCTGCATTTCCTCGAAGCTGGCGGCGCACCCGCAAATGTCGATGAACGGGCTGCTGCCCAGGCGCTCGGCCTGCTTGAGCAGGATTTTCGGCAGCACCCGGCTCTCCAGATCGTCGTCGTGCTGGCCGGGAATGTAGAAGGAAGGGGCGACTTCAAGCATGGTCATGGATCAGAAATTCTTTGCCCGTGCCTGCGCATCGGGAGACAGGAAACCGCTCACGGTGGCCCGGGTCTCGAGCGCCATTGCGTCGGCGAGAGAGGAGTGGAAGCCGTTGTTGATGGCGTGCTTGATGTCGGCCACGGCACTTTGCGGACGCTCCGCTATCGCCAAAGCGAGTTTCCTTGCCTCGTCCAGCAGTTGCGCCTCGGGAAAAAGCTTCCACGCGATGCCGACCTCGAGCGCTTTCCCGGCGTCGTGCTTTTCGCCCAGGATCATCAGCTCCTTGGCGACCTGCGGGCCGGCCTGCTTGGTCAAGAGCGCAGTGACGCCACCGGTGACGAACAGCCCATAAGTGACTTCGGGGAAGAACCAGCGCGCGTTGTCGGCGAACAGCGTGAAGTCGCAATTGACCGCCCATTCGAGCGCGCCGCCCACGCACCAGCCATGCACCGCGGCAATCACGATCTTGCGCGACTGCATGATCTGCAGGGTAATGTTCTGGATAGCGTCCACCCAGGCCTGCGTCGTCGCCTCGGAGGTGGTCTGCTCGTCGAGGTCCTTGAGATCGTCGCCGGAGCAGAAGGCGCGTCCTTCGCCGTGCAGGATGACGGCGCGGACCGACCGGTCCGCTTCGGCTCGCGCCAACGCCTCGGACAGACCGTCGACAAGCTGCCTGTTCATGGCGTTCAGCCGTTCGGGGCGGTTGAGCTTGACCCAGGCGATTGCGCCGTCGTGCCTGGAAATGACCGCGCCTGTCTTGATGTCTCCCATCTTGGCGTCCCCCGACTTGGCGTCCCCCATCTTGGTGTCACCTGTCATGGCGTCCTCCTCAAACGATCATCGGTTCGGCATAGGAGCCCCAGACCTGGCGCAGCGTGGCGCAGATCTCGCCAAGCGTTGCCCTCGCCTTCACGGCTTCGATGGTCTTCGGCAAAAGATTGGTCTCGTCGGATCCTGCCTGTTCGGCGAGTTCCTTCAGCAGTTGCTGGACGCGGGCGTTGTCACGCCCTGCCCGCACCGCGTTGAGGCGGTCGATCTGCAACTGCGTGCACTCTTCATCATAGGGGTGGATGTGCACCTCGGCCGAGCGGCTGGTCTCATCGACATAGCGGTTGACGCCGACCGAGATCTTCTCGCCGGCATCGATCTTGCGGAATGTCGCGTAGGCCGAGTCCGCCAGCTTCTGCTGGAACCAGCCTTCCTCGACCAGTTTCACCGCTCCGCCGCGCTCATCCACTTCGTCCAGCAGCTTCCAGATCTCGGTCTCCATGTCGCGGGTGAGGCGCTCAATGAAGTAGGAACCGCCGAGCGGGTCGATGACGGAGGTGACGTTGATCTCGTCGCGGATGATCTGCTGGGTGCGGATGGCCAGCTTCATGGCCTCTTCGGTGGGGATGGCGAAGGCCTCGTCGAGGCCGTTGGTGTGCATGCTCTGGCAGCCACCCAGCACGGCGCCCAGCGCCTGGATGGCCGTCCGCATGAGGTTGTTGTGGTGCTCGACCTTGGTCAGGCTCATCGCCGCGGTCTGCACATGCACCCGCAGCCGCATGGACTCCGGCTTCCTGGCCTTGAAGCGCTGCGCCATGATCTTGGCATAGACCCGTCTGGCCGCCCTGAACTTGCAGATCTGCTCGAAGAAATCCTGATGGCTGATGAAGAAGAACGACAGCCGGGGCGCGAAATCGTCAATGTCCATGCCGGCGCCGGTGACCTCTTCGCAATAGGCGATGGTGAAGGCCATGATGAAGGCGATCTCCTGGAGCGCGTTTCCGCCGACATCCGAAAGATGATAGCCGCTGAGGCTGATCGGATTGATCTTCGGCGTCGCCTTGGCGCTGTACATGATGAGGTCGCGCAGCAGGCGGACGGCCGGGCGCACCGGATAGATCCACTCCTTCTGCGCGACATATTCCTTCAGCGGATCGGCCTGCAGCGTGCCGGCCAGCTTGTGAAGGTCGTAACCGCGGCGCTCCGCGACGGCGACATACATGGCGTAGACCACCCAGGCAGACGGATTGATGGTGAGCGAGACCGAGATTTTTTCCAGGTCTATCCCGTCGAACAGCCGGTCGACGTCGTCGACCGTGTCGATGGCGACGCCGACGCGCCCGACCTCTCCGAACGACTTGGGATCGTCGGAGTCCAGGCCGAGCAGCGTCGGCAGGTCGAAATCGGTCGAGAGCCCGGTCTGGCCAGTTTGGATCATGTATTTGTAGCGTTGGTTCGTGGCTTCGGGATTGCCGAAGCCGGCGACCTGTCTGATGGTCCAGGGCCGGCCGCGATACATCGTCGGATAGGCGCCGCGGGTGAAAGGATAAGCGCCGGGGAAACCCAGTTCGTCGGCAGGAATGTCGGCGATGTCGGCGGCCGTGTAGACGCGCTTCAGCGGAATGCCGCATTCGGTCTCGTAGACCGGTTTTTCCTCTGGCCTGCTGCTGAGCGCGGCGGCGAGTTCCGTTTCCTCCCACGCCGCCTGTTTCTCTCGGATGTGCTCGATCGCGGTTTCGGAAAACAGGTTCATGTCGCTCGCACCTCGTTCGCCCAGCCGAGCATAAGGTAAGCCGCGCCGGAGGGGTCCATGTCCCTGTTCACGACGGCCTGGATGTGCCGGTCGATCTCGTCGGCCCGTTCATCGAATTTGCGCTGGAAAAGATGTTTGGCCGCGCCGAGGATCCGCGTCCGGCAAATGCCCCGCCGCCGCTCGGCTAGCTCGCCGCTTTCGTGCAGATGCGCCCAGTGCCTGGAAATGGCATCCTTCAGCTCGCCGATCCGCTCGCCCGAGACCGCACTGACCGGAAGGACCGGCGGCGTCCATTCAGCCCCCGCCCTTTCCGAACCGAGGGTCATCATCCCACGCAGGGCCGAAACAGTCGCTGCCGCCTCCGGCTTGTCGGATTTGCTGACGGCATGGATATCCGCGATCTCCAGTATGCCGGCCTTGATCGCCTGGATGTCGTCGCCGAGCCCGGGCGCCGAGAGAACGACGATGCTGTGCGCCGCCGTCACCACTTCCACCTCGTCCTGTCCGACGCCCACAGTCTCGATGATGACGGGCGAATAGCCGGCGGCGTCGAGGACATCGACCGCCTGCAGCGTCGACCGGGCAAGACCGCCGAGATGGCCACGCGTCGCCATGCTGCGGACGAAGGCCTGGGAGGATGAGGCCGCCTCGCTCATGCGCACCCTGTCGCCGAGGATCGCGCCGCCGGAGAACGGACTGCTCGGATCGACGGCGACGACGCCGACCTTGCGCCCCTCCGACGCGAACGCCCGGATGAGCGAAGAAACAAGCGTGGACTTGCCCGCCCCCGGAACGCCGGTGATGCCGACGACATGGGCCTTGCCGGTGTGCCTGAAGATCTCCGCCAGCGCAGGCGCGGCTTCCGGATAGCCGGCCTCGGCACGCGTGATCATGCGGGCGATGGCGGCAACGTTGCCCGCGAGTATCTCGGGCACGAGCTCAATCGAGGGCCTGTATGCCGCGCGCCTTACTGGTCTGGGAGGTGTAAAAACACTCATACCCGGCCACGAGCGGCAATCAGGTTCCTGATCGTCGTCACGATCAGTTCGGCCCGCGCCTCCTGCGGCACGATCGCGTCGACGCCGCTGTCCCACAGGGCGGCATAGTCCTGCTCGGGAATGACCCCGCCGGCGACGACGAAGATGTGGTCGGCCTTCTCTTCGCGCAGGCAGCGTCCCAATTCCCGGAACAGCGGAACATGCGAGCCGGAAAGAAGACTGACGCCGATGACGTCCACGTCCTCCTGGACCGCCGCCGCCACGACGTCGTTCGGCGACTTGTAGAGGCCGGTGTAGACGACTTCCATGCCGGCATCGCGCAGGATCCGCGCAACCACCTTGGCGCCCCGGTCGTGTCCGTCCAACCCCAGTTTGGCGACAAGCACGCGGATGGTGCCGGTCATCGCGTCCCGGTCCGCCGCGTCGCCCGAGGCCTGTTTTGTCGTGCTCGCTTCGTTCATCGGTTCCTGCCCGTCACTCGGCGGCCATGCCGGCGCGGCCGGCGCCGGTGGACAGCACCGCCTCGATGGCGTCGGAGATCGTCCGCAATCCAAGCTCGAGCTCTGGCTCGGAAATCGTCAGCGGCGGCGCGATGCGGAACACGCCGCCCATGCCGGGAAGCTTGACGATGTTCATGCTCAGCCCGCGCCTGAACGCCTCGGCGGCAATTTTTGCGCCGAGCTCGTGATCTGGCTCGCGACCCTGGCCGTCCTTGACGATCTCGACCCCCAGCATCAGGCCGCGGCCACGCACATCACCGATGCATTCGTAGCGCTGCTTCAGGCTCGCCAGGCCGTCGAAAAGCTTGTCCCCGAGATGGCGTGCGCGCTCGACCAGGCGCTCTTCTTCCACGACATCGAGCACGGTCAGGCCAACGGCGGCCGGCAGCGGATCGGACACATGGGTGGTGTAGAACAGGAAGCCTCGCTCATACGCCGTTTCCTCGATCTCGGCGGTCGTCATGACGGCGGCCAGCGGAAGGCCGGCGCCGATGGTCTTCGACAAGGTGAGGATGTCTGGCGTGACGCCGTCGCGCTGGAAAGCGAACATGTCCCCGGTGCGGCCGACGCCGGTCTGCGCCTCGTCGAGGATGAGCAGCATGCCGCGTTCGCGGCACTTCTGCTTCAGCGCCGCGAGGTAGCCCTGCGGCAATTCCAGCATCCCGCCGCTCGACAGGATCGGCTCGGCGATGAAGGCCGCGAGACTGCCGGTCGACTGGCTGTCGACCAGGGCGAAGGCGTCATCGAGTTCAGCCAACCAGTCGAGCGAACCGTCGGCTTTCTTGAAGCGCGGACGAAAGCTGTTCGGCGCGGGTATGGCAATCGAGCCGACCGCCGCAGGCCCGTAGCCCTTGCGGCCCGCGCTATAGGTAGCGGAAGCGGCAACTCCGGTCATGCCGTGCCAGCTCTTGGAGAAGGCGACGATTTCGTGCTTGCCGGTCACCAGCTTCGCCATGCGGATGGCCGCCTCATTCGACTCGGCCCCTGTCGAAAGCAGGAGCGACCTGTCGAGGCCTGGCGCCAGCGCGGCGAGGCGCTCGGCAAGCTCGACAACCGGGCGGGACAGCATGCCGCTGAAGAGATGCGCGACCGTTTCGACCTGACGGCGGACCGTCGCGACGATCCTCGGATGGGCGTGTCCGAGCAGCGCGCTCATCTGGCCGGAGGTGAAGTCGAGTATGGGCCGGGAATCGGCGTCGTAGACGAACGACCCTTCGGCTCGCTCGATGATGGCGGGCTCGAAGGCGCCGCCATATCTGATGAGGTGCTTTCGCGCCGCCGACCAGAAGGCATTATCCAGATTTCTTGACATCTCGCAGCCTCGCCAAAAACACAGGCTTGAAGATTAGCGTCTGGTGTCACAGCAGTAAAATTGATAGATATTGGACTCCGATATCAATGGAATTGATATGCCCGCACCCCTCGATCTCAGATTGCTGGCGACCTTTGTTCGCGCGGCGCATTCGGGAACGCTCAGCGCGACAGCGGTGCAGGTCGGCCGTACGCAATCGGCGGTGACGATGCAGATACAGCGGCTCGAGGATGCGCTCGGCGGCCAGAGCCTGTTCCATCGAAGCGGCAGCGGCGTCCGCCTCACCGGCAGCGGCGAGCGCTTCCTCGCCTACGCCGAGCGCATTCTCAAGATCCACGATGAAGCGGTTTCAGCTTTCTCCGGCAAGGGCCTGCAGGGTTCGATCATCTTCGGCAGTCCGGAGGACTACCTCAGCGCCTTCTTTCCCACGCTCTTGAGAAGCTTCGGGAGCCTCTATCCGGACATCGAGATCAAGGTCGTATCGGCGCCGACAGTCGAACTGCACAATCTGCTGCATTCGCGCCAGGTCGATCTGGCGCTTGTCTCCATTCCGGATGCGAGCGCCTCCAGGGAGGTCGTGCGGACGGAGCCGATGGTCTGGGTCGGCAGCAAGCCGACATTGGAGCTCCACGACTTCGGCGCGACCGTTCCGCTGGCCTTGCCGGCATCGAATGCAATGGACCACAAGGCGGCCTGCGATGCCATGTCGCGCGCCGGGCTGCGCTACAAGATAGCCTATGCCAGCAACAGCCTTACCGGCCTGATAGCCGTCGCGCGCTCCGGCCTGGCGATAAGCGTGATGACGCAGAAAGCGGTCCCGTCGGATCTGTTCGTCCTCAACGCGCCGCTTCCGAAATTATCCCGCCTCGGGGTTTTGATCGCCTTTGCCGAGACGACGCGATCGCCGGCCGTCGAGGCGTTTGCCAGTCATATCCGGGGCGTCCTGCCGTCGCTGTAATCGACTTGCCGCCGTCAAAATGGGGCGAGCCAATGGTTCCTCCCATCGATTAGCTCTCCCCAGAGGTAACCAATCCCCGCTAGATAACGCTCGCGATCGGATGAAATATCGGGAAGCAAAATGATCTTACTGACGAGAGCTGTGGTTCAGCCTTGGAACTGCGACATGATGGGCCACATGACGACGCGGTTCTACGTCGCGTTTTTCGATGACGCCATCAATATCCTGCTCGGCCAGGCGACCGGCTGGGCGCCGACGACACCCGAGTGGGCCGACAGGGGATGGGCGGACGTCCGGCATGAGATCGACTTTGTCGGCGAGGTGGCGTCCGGGGTCATCGTGGAAATCTATGGCACGGTCCGCAACGTCGGCCGCACATCCATTCAGACGGACTATGAGATGCGCAGGCTCCATGGCGGCGAGCTCGCGGCCAAGCTGGCCGCCAAGACGGTCTTCTTCAACCTTGCGGAACGAAAATCCACCCCGCTGACGGAGCCGATGCTCGAGTGCCTGAAATCCTGGATGACCGCGCCAGGCCAGGGTGGTGGCGCGTGAAGTTGATTTAAGTGCCCCCAAGCCTGATCAGGACTCCAAACGGGATGGAACCGGCGGCGACGCTGTCGTGGGAAGTTCCCGGGTGAGCAGAAACACGCCAGCCCTTTGTTTCTACGCAATTCCTGACGGAAAACCGCTGCGAACTTTTCCCCGGAATTGTTCCAGGCGTTGCAAAAGCGGCACTCACTTGTACACTTGCCGGCAGGAAGCGCCGCGTGGATAG
>Ga0105238_10004062_pt1 | contig 14507 bp, 31 predicted proteins | sample KBSC34metaG_FD_81526 | JGI IMG/M metagenome (GOLD analysis project Ga0105238, IMG submission 81526) | Corn rhizosphere microbial communities from Kellogg Biological Station, Michigan, USA - KBS C3-4 metaG | ecosystem: Host-associated > Plants > Roots > Rhizosphere > Soil | place: Michigan, USA... | reverse complement strand
TCATAAAACCACTCCAAATCCTCAAGTGTCGGTTCAATATAAACAGTCCGCTCCGGTCGACGGATTTCAGGGAACTCGCTTTCGCGTTTGGCCTTCGCGAGGTCGAGGACTGTTACTGGTCGGAGGGACCAGTCCCTTAGTATTGCGGCGGGATGAAAGGTGGGAAGGACTTTTTGCTGTTCGTAACCGATCCGTCCTCCATTCGTAACTGTACCTCTAATTCTGGATATACCGCTGCTACCGATGATGGCCCAAGCCGCTGTATTTCCGAGAGCAATGACGATATTTGGTCGAAGCTCGCTAATTTCTCTTCGGAGCCGATCCATCTCGGGTAAAAACTCAGGGCGAATATATTTCCCGAGCGCAACAGGTCCAAGTCCAACGACACCGTTATCTTTATCTGTGCAGAGGTTGGTAACATCATTTCCTCCAGGTGGGCGCAGGTTGAATACGTTTGTGAGATAACAGTCGGCGCGGTGGATACCGGCCTCGGAAAGCATTTGGTTTAGTTGCCAACCAGCGGCACCCACGAACGGCACTCGCTGGGCTTCCTCTTCGGCTCCGTAGGCTTCCCCTACAATAGCTATTTTCTGGCCCATTCTTTATACCTCCGCACTACATCAAGAGCCTCTTCTTCTGTTGTGAACGAGCCAAGGTTTAATTTAACTCCATTAATTTGTGGTCGAACTCGAAATTTATTACCATGTCTTTCAACGATTTTAGCATTGTCGCTTAGTTCTTTATTAAGTCCATTTATTCTTGGTGTTTCAACCCTTAAATTAAACTTTCGGTTATCAATGCCGTTCCTGTTTATGTGATCCACTGGAGTTTTCGTATTTGGAATTATGCGAAGGATAAAATGATGCATAAATTCTGTTTGTCCACAAGCGTCTTTTCTCATAGCGTGATAATTACCACTCGGCCTACGAATAGCACACCATCTAAACTGATTTACGCGCTCGAAATCTTCAAGATCGACTAACGCTTTTTGATCGAGCGTTAATTTAATCTCGCCCAAGGCCTCACCAACTATACAAATTTTATACTGCCCGACCAATTGAAAGTTGCTCCCATTCTTGCAAGGTCATCACCGGGAAAATCTTTTCAATAACCTCGTGCGGTGTTTTCACAACCACCTCGGCTTCAACCCGCTGAAGAGATTGTCGTGTTAATTTCCAGTGTCCGTCCTTCGTTTTGGTTATCACCAGCTGTGCTACTTTTTCCATTAGCTTTCCTCATTTCTCTTGATTTTCGGAGCGCGGCGTTGGCGCGGCTGGCGAACTCGGGGTCTCGTTCGAGGCCAATAACGTGGCTAGCACCCATTCCTTCAGCCGCGCGCAACGAACTTCCACTTCCAGATGTCGGGTCGAGCATAATAGTGTTTTGGTCAACGAACATTCTGAAGAAAGTTGATAGCATGGCCTCTGGCTTGATGGACATATGGTCGTCTCTTTGGGACGGGCTACTAACCGAGTTGGAAATCGAGCGAACAATCTTACGGTCACCTCTTGATCCAAATAGACACGTCTCATAGATTCGTCTTGGTCCCCGCTCGGGGTCTGGGAGGATTCCGACATTATCGTTCTTAGTCCATATTAGAGGGAAGGGATCGATACGAAAATCGGTATAGGTCTCAAAGAATAACAAGGTATCGTGATAATAATTCATCGAGAACCAAAACATAAGGTGCGCGGACTCTGTGCAAAGCGCATTGAGATTCGCGGCTAAGGTGTGGCAGAGCCGCCAATAGTCGTCCTCTGTGTCGGAGTAACCTCCGTGGGAGGCGGCCGATCCTTGATTAAAAGACCCAGCGCCAATACCGTAAGGAAAGTCACAATGAATAAAATTAAATCGCGGGCCATCATACTCAGGTGCCCATTCGTTGAAGTCAGCGACGAGGATGGAATCTGGCTCGATGGTTGAAGTCGGAGCGCGCTTGGTGAGAGCGAATAGGGCCTCGTCGTCTTTACGGGATTCCGCGCGCTGGACTATTCCGCGCGCTGTTGAGAATAAAGGTGCATCGAGCACCATTTTATTACCAGCTGTCATTTCACGCGCTACGGCTAGTTTTTGTTTAATGGCCATGCTTGTTAAGCCGAGAGCTATACCAGTTTTCTCGGCTGACCATTCAGGGTCCTCAGCAAGGCATATTGAATGATATTCAGCTATGGCCTTGCACTCATCTTTCCACGGAATATCTTCACGCTTTATATTTTCTTCGAGTTCTATAGCGCGATGAGTGACAGGATCAAGTTCGTCAACGAACTGACAATTAATATGAGTCCAACCCAAAGCATGAACCGCTGATAGTCTGCGTTCACCAGCGACAAGTATATTACTGCGGTCAATAACAATAGGATGAATAAGACCTAAGCGCTTAATACTGTCTGCCAGTGCGTCAATACCGAGTAACTCACGCCGTTGGCGTTCGGACCTGTTGACAATGATATCTCCCACAGCCATAGAAATGAAATTGCCTGATGTCATTATTTAACCTAACTGTATTGACGTTGAACGGTGTTTCACGTATTGCCGAATGACTACCCCCGCGCCACGGAGTCTACTCACAGCGCGGGGGAGCCGAGGGTCTAAGACGAGCGGGCAGCCAGTCTCAGACCTTTGCCGTACCGCCGACGTTCGCCGCGATATCGGGCTCGCCGGTGGTCTTGTTGGTATAAACAGCGTGTTTCACGGTAACGAGCACCTGCTTGCCGGGGATTTCCGACAGCATTTGTGCGAGTGACTTGCCAGCTTTCTCGATCCCAAGGTGGTTCTCGAGGAAGTTCAACAGTGGCCACGTTGATTCCTGGCCGTCGTTGTTGGTCAGGAAAAAGGTCTGCGAGATCATGCGACCGATCCCACCGGCCTCGGCCAATGCGGCTTGATCCACGTCGGCCTGCGCCTGCGCGGTTTTGTAGGTGATATCGATCACCGGCTTGTCGTTGACCTCGCGCTGTTTATGTGGGCCGTTTATGATGGAGAGGTAAGTGCCCGGAGGCAACGGCTTTGGTTTGGTGATGCTTTCGGCTGGGGTGTTGAGAATATCAGAAAAATTAGCCACTGGATTGTTCCTTTTGCTGTGGAGTTGTCACGACTAAACTTGCGATAGCTTCCTCTTTGGTGTTAAATCTTCCGATAAACACCGTGTCGAATCGGGCGAGCCATTTATTTCGGCTGGCGTCGAAACATACACCCCTGTGTCCGCTTATGTTATCGGATCGAAGTCCTGAATTGAGGATATTTTCAGAACGAGATAACAAACGGAGATTCGTTATTCGGTTATTTGCTTTGTTGCGATCCTCGTGATCGATATCCTTCTCAGGCCGCCGCCGAATAAGTATACCATTTTCAGCATCGTAAATAAAAGTTTGATGCAGCAATTCGATCGAACATGTTTTCATAGTTCTCATTTACGAAGCGCCTCAAAGAACGTAGCCAGCCCTGTTTCAAGTGGGAGCGTTGGAGCTATTCCAAACGACGGATGCTTCAGATCAACGAGTGCTGTTGGTACAGTTTGAATTGTCCGTTTATTCCCAGCTCCAGTTTGGCATAAAATCATGGAGTCAAAATAAGCTGGGATCGTCGGACCTAAAGCCTGTCCAACTGCAGATGGATAACCTTTACATGTGCCATCGGGCCGGTTCTGCCAGTTGACGTGTGCGAGAACGAGGACGTTCGTCTGGAACGAGTCCGCAGTCAGCATCGCGATGGTGTTTTCAACGGCCTGCTGCGCGGTATAGAACCATTGGCGCGGGTCTTTCACGCCAGGATTCAGGGATTTGGCCCAGTTATAAGCTGAATCGCTAAAGAAAGTAAGGCTGTCAAGTACAAAGATATAATCAGGACCCCACTTAGCTGGGATTGTACCGTCTGACCACTTGTCCAAAAGCTCCAAAGAGCGTGTGAAAGACTTAGGCATCCCATCAAACACAGGGCCAAGAGCAGAAGCTTTGAACCTATCCCTAACTGCTTCATAATCAATGTTCCTCATCTTGTCTGGGTGGTCGCGCTTCAGCACCTGGGGCAAAATGCCCGTTTGGAGCTTGTTATCGAGATCGAGAACTCGGAGCTTGTATCCTGCGCCAACGAGTGAGGCGAGCGCTCCGGTCTTTCCGGTGCCACTGTCGCCAAGGACGAGGGCCTTGGTGATGGTCGATTTTTCATCGGTGAGAGCGACCATCACATAATTCTTTCGCTGAAGACGATAACGACCAAGGTCACAGATATTGACGCGAGCGCGATGATTAAGAGTTCCATCACTGAGCCTTTCTAATTGAAAGAATAACTGGATCATCGATCTGAAAATCTGGACGCTCTTCACCAACGAATATCGAGAACGCTCCGTCGATCTGGATGTACCAACCGACTGACGATGTTGAGAACACTGCGGCTGGCCCCGCGCCGCGATGGTGCTTTTGCACCTTGCGCTCGAAAACGTCGGTGATGGTGCATGGAAAAGTCAAAATCATCTGGACTCCAACGGATTCCAGGGCCGTTTCTCAAAATCAGTTTCGAGGAACTTCTGCCGAACCTCCGGCGACTTCGAGCATACCTTGCGGAAGGTGCAACCACCGTACTGATGGCACGATTTGTCATTCATGGGCCAAAAGCCTTTCATGGCGTAGTCTTCAGAGAGCTCGAGCCACTCTTTAGTGTTGGTGAGCCACTCTTCCGTCTGCGCTTCGGTTCTGAACGTGAACCCGCGACTGAAGCGTGTGAAACCGACAGCGATTTGGGCGGCGTCGATAATGACGCCTTTAACAGGAGTTGAATATATGACTTTGCTTGCGAAGGTGTACAACGACATCTGATTGTCAGGATTGAATCCGTCAAAGTAATATCCCCCGATGGTGGTTGATGAAGTCTTGCGATCCATAACGTAAATGCCGTCTTGGAAGGAGACGACGCGATCGAGGTGGCCGGAAAGGATATAGGGCTGCATGTGCTGATTTCGCACGTCAGGAGAAGCGCTTGGATATTTCGGTCCCCAATCCATCTCCAATCGAAATGACAGTTCCACCGCTGGTTTTCCGTTCTGGAGAATGACTGTTTGGGCCGCGTCGTTCACGCCGAACTCTTCAAGATACCAAATGACGGAGCGGACAAGGGTTTCGCGGGTCTTGAGGTTGTGGCTCCAGTCTAGAGGACCCAAACTGTTTTTCGACCATTCGCCTGTCGCAGGGTCCTCAAGTTCTACATAGGTCCACGTCACTTCAAGGCAGTATTTCACCGCCTCATAAAGCGCCTCGTTATGGTCAACTCCGAGCGCCTTGTGTCGGTCGTATAGTTCCAGCGCGTGGTGATAGTACTGTCCGAAATCGAGGTGGACGTGCTGGCCACGTGAGCGCCAGCCTTCGATCATGCTGTATTGGTAGAGGCGCGGACACGTTTTTAACCAGCCTAAGCTCGTGGAGTCCCACGCGAATTGGATATTTGTTCCAGAAAGGAATGGCGACTGAGACTCCGTTTTTTGATCCATCACAGTTGCTTTCCGAGCAAGTCGTCCAGGTCCAACTTATCAAGCTTCTCAGCCTTCGGCGCTTGCGCCTTGGCCTTCTTCGTAGAACCTGCGGACTTCTCACCGAGGTTAAAGGCGGCGCGGGCCTGCCGATAATAGACGATGATCTCGTCTATGGACTCGCGCGTGTGTTTGAGGGGATCGCGGGCGAAGAGTTCAGCCATGTCGCTCATCTGCTTACCCTCCAAACCCAAACCGCGGTTGGAATTGCTATCGCTAGGAGACAGATAACTGTAAATATAAGTACCTTTGACATATCTACATGAGATAGATCAATCCCTTCACCTGATGAGGTGCCGAATAAAAACCCAATAATAAGTTTATTCATGATCGAGACTCCTAATCATCGAGTTCATCCACTGCTTTTTCGAGGAAGTTCGAGGCGCGGCGCAGGCGATCGATTTCGGCTTGGTTGTCGATTACTTCAGGCTCGTCGGCTTTTGTTGGGCCGTCTTCTTCGTTTTCCCAGTCGGCGTGAGCGTCCTCGCTGTCCGTTTGCTCCGCCTCGAGGTTTTCAATCCCGGTTTCGAGCTTCGAAATAACCGAACTTAACAGGCTCCGAATTTCTTCCATCAAAGTATCTCCTTCAGTTCCACGTTTGCTTCTGGAATCGGTTCGAACCGTTGCGCTGCGCCTTCGGCGACTGAGCGGATGTGGTCCTCGATTAGGGTACGGATAACCTTCGCGGCGCCGAGGCGCGGGTGAAGCTCCTGGAGTTTGTCCAATTGACCAGCATACAAATTCAGTGTATGCTTGCTAATCGGACGATCCTCTTTCCGTTTCATTTAGGCGGTACCTTCACTATCCACAATTGACTCGGGACCGAGGGAGATTGTACGATGCTTAAGCATTCCAGATCAGGATCATTGTGCTCCTTGCGGAGCGCGTACAATTTCGCTCGGACCTTCACGGCGTCGCCTTCGCATTGGATGACGACGCCGTGTTGGGAGCCGAGTGCCTCGTACCACAAATTAAGTGAGACACTCGGCATTCACTTACTGCGCAGCCTCAGCAACGGGGGCGGCGGCCTCCGGCTTCGCAGCAAGACCGGACAGGATATCGCCGAGGTCCTGCGAGGCCAGAGCCTGTTGCTCGGCGACGCGCTGCTTGGCGAGTTCCATAATGGCGGGGTCTTTGGCGAGAAGGGCCTTAGCGGCGCCGTTGATGGTCTCGACGGTGTAGTCGCCGACCTTCTTGCCGGACTTCTTGAGCAATTCCGCGATCTGCTTCTTCGCGATCCGCATAGCCTCCGACATGACCGGATCGCGTGTGACGCCAGCACCGGCAGCGCGGATACCGAACTGGTATGAACCGGCGTATTCGTCCACCTTCTCCTGGGTGAGCAGGCCCTCCTTGGCCAGCTTGGCCAAGTTGTTACGGATATTTTCGTGATAGGTCTGGTTCAGAGCTGAGGCCTCGCCCGCGGTCAGTTCGTGACCCTCTTCGTATCGGACTGGGACATTGAATGCAGAACCGGCGATTGTAATCTGTTCCATAGTTTCCTCATTTGGTGTTAATGGCATCCGGGGGCGGGATGCCGCGCCGGTACGGGGATCATACGCACCATCAATACAATTGTCAATCGTTATTTTGGTTCCCTCCATTATTTATTCAGATCGTGGTCGGTGTGGTATGGCCCGATTACTACGTAATCTCCTCCAGATCAAATTCCACGCCCTCCAGTTTAATAATCGCCACGGTGCAGGCATCGACGGTTTTCACCATCAGCGGATCGTAAGCGGAGCGTCCGTACATTGGGTCTTTGTCGGAATAGATTTTAGTGTTCTCCTTGCGATCGAGATATCGAAGGGAGTGGACCCGGCCCTTGAAAGTCATCGCCGCTTTTTCGTCGGAGAAGCGGAGGCGCACGCCCTTGGCGGACTCGAGCGCCTTATCGAGAGCGGCGCGGATGTCGGGGTACGACGTGATACTGGTGTTATAGGCCACAACTTACTCCAGTTTTTTCTTTACATTTGGGACATATACCCCAATTTGACCATGGGATATAAATTCCGCACTTAGGGCAGTACCAGTCTTTAGTTTCAAAATTCATCCAATGTAGCCCTCCATCTCGATCAAGGTCAGTGTCTTTTTTGCACGGGTCTCGATCACGTATTTTACATTTAACTCCTGATCGAGTTCCTCCGGCCCCTCGGCATAAGGTGAGGGGATTCGGCTTGGATCAAGATGGAACACATGGTTCCACTCGAGACCTTTCGCCTTATGTCCTGACAGAAGTTGAATAGGCCCGGCACTTTTGAAAATGGATTCTGCATAAGCGATAGCTCCTGCGAGAGAACCTCCCACGTTAAGAAACACTCGTAAGCACTCAGCCTTATCTTTAGTGGCGGCCTTACCCTTCGCCTTGCGGAGGCGCTCCGTTTCCCAGGCGTCGATGGCTTTGTTGGTTTGTTCATAGGTCATATCCTCCGGACCGAGTTTTTTCAGGGCCTTAACAAGAGCAGGACCAATATCGCTGCCGACGACAGTGACACCGCGACCCGCTCGAATAAGGGTAAACGCAAGTCTAAAGAGGGGAGCATTGTTGCGACAGATAATAGCAGCGCCGTCGCTAATATCAGAAGCAGTCCATTCTGTAGGGGCATTGACGGCTCCTTCTTCGGCCCAGTCGGGCCATTGCATGTGCGGAGCGCGGAATCGCGCCCGCTCTACTATCGCTTTTGGGCACCTGAATGAAATTGAAAGATTCATCTCCTTCATCGCAAATCGATCGCGGAGAGTTGCCATGCTGGTACTGAGGGCTCCACGAAAAGCGTAAATGCTCTGCCATGGATCACCAACTGCGATGAGACGTTGTACCACGAGCTTTTCCAGCATCGCATGATTGATGGCAGACAGGTCCTGCGCTTCGTCAACGAGAACCAATGGAAACTTTGGAAATGTTCCTCCGAACAATGTGGACATATAAATCTGATCGTCAAAGTCAATGAGCCCTCGATAGGACTGAGAAATTGACTCCATGAGTGTTCTGTCCACCAAGTCCCTGGCAATAGCCTCCGCGTCCTCGTCAAGGGAAGCCCAAAAATCGTCACAGGAAATGAGACGACGGCCTGCTGGGGATTTTTCAGGAATGTATCCTGCCATTTTGGCCGCGCCGATGAGCTTGAGGGTTTCCGAGAATGATTCATAGGCCTCGGTTTTATCAGTGCGGCGCAGGCCATCGATGAGTCCTTTCAAGATGTTGTATGACTTCTTAGTGTCGAGGGTTAAACGGCCGGAGGCGGCCTGCTGCCACACGCCATGCCCTATAGCATTCAATGTTTTACACATGACGTGGCCGGGCAGGCGCGAAGCCATCTCAGTGGCGATGCGCTTGTTAAATGCTAAACTGAGCATTGGTGTGGCCGGGAGCGCGTTGGCGATCATAACCAAGGTGCTGGTTTTAGCAGCCCCGGCCAGCGCATTCACTAGTAAATTGTCGGTTGTGGTGCGAGCGGCTTCGATAATTGCCGCCTGCTCAGCGGTGGGGATGAGGCCGCCAGTGGGTTTCGCCAATATCTCAGCGAGAAGTTCGCTCATGAAAGTGGTGTCCCCTTATATTTGCTTGCTGCCTCATCCATCAGTTTCCAGGCACTTTGCGCCGCAACCTCATAAACCTCTGCCATTTTGCCCCACATGTGGGCTTTTTCCGGCTGGTGGTAGGCGAGTGATGCTGCGCCCGAACCGGCGAGCCGGAGGCCGTCGATTACCCGCTCGAAGGCGGCTTTCTCGGTGAGGATAATCACTGAGTTTTCTCCATCAACTCGCGCGTCCGATCAAGATCGTCTTGAAGTTCGAGAATCTTGATACGAAGTAGCATGATGTATTCTTGCGTGCAGGGGCCACACCCCTCGATTTGCGCGGCTCGGCGTTTGCGTTCCATATTGCGAGGGTTTGCGACGCTCGTCATTGCGCGGCCTCCTGCTTCGCGAGAAACTTCGGCGGATCATCCTGGCGCATTCCCTCCAGCTGTTCGGCACGATTACTTTCGTGGAACTTCTGAATCCCCGCGACGAGGCTCGCCCCGCACTGGTCGAGGAGCGTCTTAAGCTCTGCTTTCTTGACCATGTGATGGTCCCGCTCGCCTTGAGCTTTCTCGAGCGCGCCTCGCAACTGCGAGTTCTCAAACTCGAGGATCGCGTTGTGGTGCTTGAGCGTCTCGGTCGTGGCACGGAGGGACTCGAGTTCAGACTCGAGGGTGGAGATTTCGTTTGCGAGGTTCATCACACCACCTCCGATTCAGGAAGATTTGGGTCATCAATTTGTTCGGCGTCGAAGCTCAGCGCAAGTGGTTGATTGCGCTGATCCCAACCAAAGCGGCGCTTGTACTCGAGCACGACCTTCTCGAGGTCGCCGCTTTTGACCTGGCCGCCCGCGCTGTAAGTCGAGCCGAGGCGGAACTCGATCTTCAGTTCGCCGTCGTGGTTCCGGCCGTCGATCGCGAGTTCGAAGTCGATCGAGTGAATCCCCTCTACCTGATTGAGTTCGGAACGAATGTAGGCGGCCATTTCCTTAACACATTCTCGATAAGACATGTAGACTCCTCCGGTTAAAGGCCAAGATCGGCCAGGTCTAGTTTGGTCAACTTCCCAGATTTGTTATCTTCTTTGGGAAAAACTGGGCTTCGTATGCTTTCATCGGGAATACACTGTTCGGCGGTTGGAATGAAACCGGCGATTTCTTCAAGCGTTCCCACCTTGATAAGATCGAGCGCGCCTGCGCGGTAATGTGTGAGAAGGGCGAAGTTGCCGGATGAAAGTCGTACAATTCTGGCGACGTTCCACTTTATTGAATGGGCTTCTTGCTCATCAGCTTCCCGCATTGCATCTGTCGGGTTGTTGGTCATGGCGCACCAGCGGCAATGTGGTAACCACACATGGCGCAGTAGCTCCACCATTGTTCGGTGACTGCATCGCATGTCGGGCAGCGGCAGGACTCGATGGGAGATGGACGGCTAAACCCGAGAGCTTGTTTCCATGCGTCGAGATTTCCGCTGGCCAGTTCGGCATCAATGATGTGTTCGCGCGGTTCATATCGTGTCATCGTCTATTCCCTCTCTGCCGGGGCGGGGGATGGTTGGGGTGATCTGCTGGAATCTATTTTAGTACGGATAGCTACGGCTAAATCGCGAAGGTGATCAGACTCCTGGCGAATGCTGGATGCTACCTTTAGTCCGATCGGACCTTGCGACGCGTATTTCTGAGCGCGCGTATCAAGAGAACAAGCGCATTCCAGAAAAGCGGCCGCTCGTATAATTTCACGCGCTGCGTTGTCCATCGCCCCTATCCCTCCCTTGCCGAGAGGGCGAGAGCAACGGCAACTGCGAGAGCGTCAAGAGACAGGCCGGAGTAATAGATGCGCTCAACGCCATCTGATGACACCGTAACCACGTTGGCGCCTAAACTTTGGCAAAATGTTCTGATAGCGTTTGCGGCGATCTTCCGCAGCGCTCCGGCTGGTACATCGGCGGGACGGGCGACGTTGCCTTCTTGGCGAGGAAACACGCGGTTGATAAGCTTATCGGCGGTTTCGGTGAAAGCATCGCAGGGGGCGCAATACCAGCCACCAAACTTGCTTGGGGCCTCATCGGGGTCGCCACTCGCTGAAACAAAAATGCACGGTTGACCACAAACAGCGCAGGACATTTAATCACTCTCCAGTCATGATGCTTGTGCTGCGCGTGAGGGCGGCTTCTGCGGCGATCACCGCTTCGTATAGTCCGGTGGTTTTGTAGCCCATCGCGTGAATTCGCGAGTGAAGGCTGTCTGGGCCACTAAACGGCAATTCGCCACGGGCGCACGCCTCAACCAATTCGCCAACTCCAGCGCGCGGTATCATGACAATTTCAATATCGCTCGGCATTTCGTTCTCCTATGCGGGGGCTTTCAGGGATTTTAGTTCCATCCGCGCGAGATTAACTTCAGTTTCAGCGTCGCGCGGGCTTATGCCAATCAGTTGTAAGCTGACAAAGAACGTCACAGGGCCAATTTGGCCTGCGATGAAGGCCGCGCGGACGCGGGAATAGGTCCACTGGTTGCGCTCGGTGAGTGGTTCAGATACTGTTGGCATGTTTACCGCCTGTGCAGTTTTTGATGTTCGTTCCAGGTGCGAATTTGCTCCTCGCGCGCCGACTCAGGAGGCGACTCGAGATCGCGCGCCTGTTGACGGTCGTAGGCGGCCTCGGCTTCGTTCTGCAAGCAGCTCTCGCACCAGTACTCATCAGTCGCCTCGTGATAGCAAAGAGGATCACGCTGAGTATGATTACAGTTGTCGTTCTGACATATATAGGTAGTTACACGCTCGCGTCCGGGTTCGTGGGTCATTTAATCCTCACCAGTTGTGCAGCCAGTGACTGGCACTCGGCGACGACGTATGACTGATTGCGGTAAATATCATCGCGCTGAAATTCAAATCGTTGCTCTGCAAACGATGGGATTAGATCGCCTGCATGAGCGCAATCAAAGCCGTACCACCACAAACCATCGGGCTCGCCAAATGGCTCGTGATCCTTGCTGTAGGTGAGGCCTCCATGAACGCGCATTGCGAGGGAAATTGGCATTTCCTTTTCAATGTCCTTAGTTGAAAAGGCCGCGCACAGCAGATCGATCGGCCCATAGTCCTGACGATCGCGCGGGCCGAGCATGTCCTTAGTTGGTTTGATTGTGGCGTTATAAGTAAGGCCAAACCAAGGATGGCTCGATGGAATACCGACATAGCCACACCATGAGCCAAGCGGCCCGCGACGCATTGCACACTTGAGGCCATCAGCCTCGAAATCGAGACTGTTTGCCTCGCGAAACCAGGGGCGGTTCATGCGGCGAGCCTCCCTGCGATTAGCGCCACCGCATCATCGCGCGAGCGAAACGGCCCTCGATGCACGCTGTGCCCGGCCTTCATCAGTACGTCGATGTACCACTGACGGCCGACAAGCGCGATTGCGACGATCTCGATGAATGAGTCATCGTCGCGCGCGCAAAGCTCGTAAAGGGATGGGGAAAAGACCTTGAATTGAAGGCCCAATATAGTTCTGTACGTCATGATTAGACTCCGTTATAAGCCGAGTTCGGCCAGTTCCATTTCCGCCAGCGTCTTATTCAGCCGCTTTGCCTCCGCGTCCTCTTTCATGGCCGCGAGGATTGCGCCGTACTTTTTATCTTGCTCGAGTTCGTACTGCGTCGGCGTGCCTCGGTAGCCGAGTTTGAGGCTCGGCGCAACGGCGCGCTCTTTCAGGATGTTGATTGCAGTTTGCAAACCGGCGACACTGGCTGGGAGCCGCACGCTATGGCCTCGTTCTTGAGGCCCTTGGCCAGGGAAGGCGATCCACAGGTCGTCGCCGGTGACCCACAGGTTGACTGCGTAAGATGGGGTTGGATAGGCTTCAGGCATCCTCAAACTCCCTGTTTTGCCCAAAATTCATCAGCTTTCTTGCGCTCAATTCTGTTAAGGTCTGTTATGACCAAACAAATATTATCAAGTGCTTCTTCATTCGTTCGATCGTGAAGATATAAATTCATGAGGCTATTTAAGGCCTCGCCGGGCGATAACAACCCAGCCTCGTATTGCTGAAGAATTGATTGCATAATATAGACTCCGTTTTTAGAATTGACGTTACCAGTCTAGGCCTTCGGCCCTTGCTTGCTGTGACCAGTAGACCTAGCGCCCCCGATACTGTGCGAGTTCGAGCCTGCGAAGCATGAGGATTATGGCTGGGTGTGGTTGGCGCATTGGTGAGACTCCGTTGATTGTTAGGCTGAACGCCAGCCCGTGAAATAACCATACCATACCGCCCGAACAATGTCAATCATTATTTCATGTCAGGCGAAATGTTTATTCAGCCCAATCGGGCAACCGCCGTGGATCGGCCCGAAACTGAAGGCTGATGGGATACCGATGATGTGAATGAACGCACCACGGCGCGCCGTATGGTCATGGCGGCGGGCCATGCAAAATGGCCGGGACCATTTACGATCCCGGCCATCCCGATTGGGGCTGGTTACAGCCCAATATCCGCGAGCGATCCCACGTCAACGGCGCGGTTTTCATCAACCCGCTTCCGCGCGAGGGCCAACAATTCCGGTGTGACGCGCGCGACGGCCTTCTCGCGGATTGCCTTCGCGTCGTAGTCCGCGACTTTCTTCCCGGCCTTTTTGATGATGGCCTTGATTTGATCGGTCGCCATGCGGATGGCCTCGGCCCGTACAGGATCGCCCTCTCGCGTGCTTTGTACGCGAACTTCGCCGGACATTAGCGCGGCCAGTTTCTTATCGACCATAGCCTCGGCGGCTGCAGTACGTTCGGCCGTGTTTGGGTATTCATCGGTTGTGATGGATGCGTGACTGTCCATAAGGACATTTCGCAGCCCGATGTATACCGCGTGATCCAATGCGGCCTGTGGCAATTTTGCCACGTCGATTTCGCGTTCAATACCTTTTCCAACATTTACCAACATTTTAGACTCCATTGCGGCGATGCCGCGTTATCGTGGCGTGATTGCCGACCGATTTGATGAATATAACTCGATCATTTAGAATTGTCAACTCCAGCCCGATCACAATTTCGTGATTGTCCAATAAAATTTTGTTTTCCCCAGGTTTCGATATGTTTGCAATTCGATTTTGTGTGGGAGTGCTGAAGCATTGATATATGCGATCACATACCCGATGTATGATTTTGCAACTGCAGGTGACACCTGTTTGAACCGCGCCGATTGCATCCCGCGATATATTCGGGCCTTGGTAAAATTAGGCGCGGAGTCCAGTATCAGTTTATAAATCAGCGGCCCATATCGTTGCACTGCGCTTTCGCCATGTGCGTGATTGCAGTCATAAGCCGCGCGTAATCCTGCCTCGTCATCGAATATCATTTCCAGCCTCTATTGTTGGCCGCGCCGACCATAACACGGACCGTATATCATGTCAATGGTGATAATAACATTTCCTAGCAAATCTGGCATATGCCTAACAATGTGACATGTTGTGGGACCGTTCAT
>Ga0105238_10004061_pt1 | contig 14507 bp, 14 predicted proteins | sample KBSC34metaG_FD_81526 | JGI IMG/M metagenome (GOLD analysis project Ga0105238, IMG submission 81526) | Corn rhizosphere microbial communities from Kellogg Biological Station, Michigan, USA - KBS C3-4 metaG | ecosystem: Host-associated > Plants > Roots > Rhizosphere > Soil | place: Michigan, USA... | reverse complement strand
TGCTCGACGAGGTCACGGCCCTGGTGGAAATGCCGACCGTTTATGCCGCCGCCTTCGAGCAGGATTTCCTCGCGGTTCCCGCGGAATGCCTGGTGCTCACCATGCGCCAGAACCAGAAGTACTTTCCGCTCTTCGATAGGGAAGGACGGTTGAGCCACCGGTTCCTCATCGTGAGCAACATGAAGCTCGCGGATCCGGCCAACATCGTGCAGGGCAACGAGCGCGTGGTGCGGCCACGGCTCGCCGACGCGCGCTTCTTCTTCGAGACGGACCGCAAGACGCGCCTCGCCGACCGCGTCTCCCAACTGGGCTCGCGCACGTACCACAACAAGCTCGGCAGCGACCTCGACCGGGTGGAGCGCCTGCGCAAGCTTGCGAGCCGGATCCAGTCGATGCTGCCGCGGGGCGAGAAGGGCAGGGCCTACGCGGATCGCGCGGCGTTCCTCGCGAAGGCGGACCTGGTGACGCTCATGGTGGGCGAGTTCCCCGAGCTGCAGGGCGTCATGGGCAAGCACTACGCGGAAGGCGACGGCGAGGAGCCCAGCGTCGTGCGCGCGATCGAGCAGCACTACTGGCCGCGCTATTCGGGCGACCGGCTCCCCGTGGGCGACGCGAGCATCGCGGTGGCGCTCGCGGACAAGCTCGAGGCGATCGCGGGCATGTTCGGCATCGGCCAGCAGCCTACCGGCGACAAGGATCCGTTCGCGCTCCGCCGCCACGCGATCGGCATCGTGCGGATCCTGATCGAGGGCGACCTCGACCTGCCGCTCGACGCGCTCGTGGGCTTCGCGTTCGAGGTGTTCAAGCCGGGGATGCTGGGCGACGCGAAAACCGACGTCCACGCGTTCATCCTGGAGCGCCTGCGCGGCTACCTGCGCGAGAAGGGCTACACCGCGAACGAGGTCGAATCCGTCCTCTCGATGAATCCCGTGCGCCTGCACCCCGTGCCCCGTCAGCTCGCCGCGGTCCGGAGCTTCATGAAACTGCCCGAAGCCGAAAGCCTCGTCGCCGCGAACAAGCGCGTCGCCAACATCCTCCGGCAGGCGGCGGGCAAGGGCGAGTCCTTCGAGGCGGTCGATGCGGCGCGCCTGAAGGAGGGTGCGGAGGTGGCCCTCCACGGCGCGCTTTCCTCCGTCTCGGAGGTCGCCAAGGCGAAGCTCGACGCGGGCGACTACAGCGCCTACCTCGCCGCGTTCGCCGCGCTGAAGGAGCCGGTGGACCGCTTCTTCGACGAGGTGATGGTGATGGACAAGGACGATGCGCTCCGGCGCAACCGCCTGGCGCTCCTCTCGGGCTTGCGGCGCGAGATGAACCGCGTGGCGGACATCGCGAAGCTCGCGGCATGAAGCTCGCGATCCTCGACCGAGACGGCGTCATCAACTTCGACAGCGACCAGTACATCAAGTCGCCGGCGGAGTGGCGGCCCATCCCCGGCTCGATCGAGGCCATCGCGCGCCTGAACCAGAGCGGCTACCGCGTGGCCGTCGCGACCAACCAGTCCGGGATCGGGCGCGGGCTCTTCGACATGGCGACGCTGAACGCCATCAACGACAAGATGATGGAGATGGTCTTCCGCCACGGCGGACGCATCGACGCGCTCTTCTTCTGCCCGCACACGGCCGCGGAGGAGTGCGCGTGCAGGAAGCCCCGCACCGGGATGCTGGAGGAGATCGCCGCGCGCTTCCACGCCGATCTCAAGGGCGTGCCGTGCGTGGGCGACAGCCTCAAGGACGTGCAGGCGGCCGATGCCGTGGGCGCGCAGCCGATCCTCGTCCTCACCGGAAAGGGCGAGCGCACGCGCGAGGAGGGCGGGCTCCCGAAGCGCACGCTCGTCTTCCAGGACCTGGGCGAGGCCTCGCGGCACATCATCGCGCATCCATGACGACGCTGCGCTCGGTCCTCTTCCTCGCCGGGGGGATCGTCCTCACCGCGATCTTCGGGATCCTCGTCCCCTTGAGCCGCGTCCTCGGCAGGGACCCGCCCTTCGCCGTCGCGCGGACGTACGCCCGGCTCATGCTCGCGTGGATCGAGGCAAGCCTCGGCATCCGGAGCGACGTGCGGGGATGGGAGAACGTGCCCGCGGGACCGGCGATCGTCATGGCGAAGCACCAGTCCGCGTGGGAGACGATCTTCCTCGAGGCGCGGCTACCGGACCAATGCTGGATCGTGAAGCGCGAGCTCCTGTGGCTTCCCTTCGTGGGCTGGGGGCTCCTCGCGATCCGCTGCATCGCGATCGACCGCTCGAGCGGCACGACCGCCCGCGAGCAGGTGGTCCAGCAGGGCCGCCAGCGCCTGGGCGAGGGGCACTGGGTCACGATCTTCCCGGAGGGCACGCGGGTCGCCCCCGGCAAGCGCGGGCGCTACGGCATCGGCGGCGCGCTCCTCGCCACGCGCACCGGGACACCCATCCTTCCCATCGCGCACAACGCCGGCGAATTCTGGCCGCGATACGCCTTCCGCAAGCGCGCGGGCTGCGTGAAGGTGGTCGTGGGCCCGCTCATCCGCACCGAGGGCCGCGACGCGATCTCCGTGAACCAGGAGCTCGAGCGCTGGATCGAGGACCGGATGCGCGAGATCTCCACGGTGCCCCATGCCGGCGCGTGACCTCGTCTCGCGCGACGTGCGGCGCCTTTCGCTGGGCGCCGATCCGGTCGAGTACGTGCTGGTCCGCCGGCGCGGGCGCCGCGGCGTGGGCCTCAAGGTGGACGAGAACGGCCTCACGGTGAGCGCTCCGTCCACGATGCCGCTCGCGCGCATCGAGTCGATGGTGCGCGAGAGCGAGCGCTGGGTGCTCCGGAAGATCGCCGAGTGGAGGACGCGCCAGGTGCCGCCCGTCCGCTGGGAGGACGGGGCGGAGCTTCCCTGCCTGGGGCTCCATGTGCGCCTGCGGATCTCCCGCGGCTCCCGCACGCACACCGAGCTGGTGGGGGACACGCTCCACGTCGCCGTGCGCACGCCGGAAGCCGCGCAGGTCCGACGCGCCGTGGTCGCCTGGTACAAGCGCGTGGCCCGCGAGCACCTCGAGCGCCGGCTGCGCGAGCTCGCCCTCGAAGCCGGGATCGCCCCGCCGCGTTTCTTCCTCTCCTCCGCGCTCGCGCGCTGGGGGAGCTGCAACTCGCGCCGGGAGATCCGCCTCGCGTGGCGGCTCGTGAAGGCCCCGCCCGCGCTCGTGGACTACGTGATCTGCCACGAGCTCGCGCACCTGCGCCACATGAACCATTCGGCCGCGTTCTGGGCCGAAGTGGGACGGCAATGTCCCGATTACCGGCGGATGCGCGCCGCGCTCTTCGCCACCGACCACCTCTACCGCGCGTTCTAGGAGGCTCCCATGCGCCTGCTCCACACGATGATCCGCGTCGGCGACCTCGACCGGTCGATCCGCTTCTACACCGAGGTCCTGGGGATGAAGCTCCTGCGGCGGAAGGACTACCCGGACGGGCGCTTCACGCTCGCCTTCGTGGGCTACGGCGACGAGAGCGAGCACGCGGTGATCGAGCTCACCCACAACTGGGACACGAAGTCCTACGACCTGGGCAACGGCTTCGGCCACGTGGCGGTCGCGGTGCCGGACGCGTACAAGGCGTGCGAGGCGGTGAAGGCCCAGGGCGGGAAGGTGACGCGGGAGGCGGGCCCGATGAAGTTCGGCGGGAGCGTGATCGCCTTCGTCGAGGACCCGGACGGCTACAAGATCGAGTTCATCCAGCGCGCTTGACAGGAAAAGGTATCTGACCCCTTTTCCTCGTTTCAGGTGAGCGCGACCAGGTCGTCCTCGCCCTGCTGCTCGCGCTCGAACTTGAGGAAGTCGTAGTAGCCGCAGCGCCGGCTGTCCGGGTACTTCCGGCACACGCCCGGGCGCGACTCGTAGACCGTGCAGCGGCGCTTCTCCTGGTCCAGGAACATGCACGCCGAGTCGAAGATCTTGTCCTTCCGGTGCCGCAGCATCCGGATCTTGCCCTTGGCGTCCGGCTTGGTGAAGCGCTCCTCCGCCTGGGCGAAGGGCAGGTCGAAGCGCCTGGCGAGGCGCTCGATGTCGCGGGCGGTCACCTCGATCTCCGTGTACGTGCAGCAATAGGCGGGGCACTTCTCGCAGTTGTAGTAGTTGCGGACCGGAACGGGAAAGGGCTTGGCGTTCTTCTTCATCGTGTGCGCGCGTGCGTCGGAATCGTCGATTGTAATGGCTCGCGCGCTGGGACACGAGCCCTTGACAACGGTTCAATCCGCGGCGTCGGCGAGCGCGATGAACTCCGCGACCGAGAGGGTCTCCCCGCGGCGGGACGGATCGATGCCCGCCCGGGCGAAGGCGGCCTCGGGCAGGCGCTCGCGGGTGGCGTTGCGCAGGGTCTTCCGCCGCTGGGAGAAGGCGCTCGCGACCACCGCCTCGAAGCGCGCCTCGTCGCGCGCCCGAAGATGCCCCTCGCCCAGCGGGCGCATGCGGACCACGGCGGAGTCCACCTTCGGCGGCGGCGTGAACGCGCCCGGCGGCACCCGGAGCGCCAGCGCCATCTCGAAGCGGTACTGCAGCATCACCGAGAGCCGGCCGTAGTCGGGCGTGCCGGGTGCCGCGACCATCCGGTCGACCACCTCCTTCTGGAGCATGAACACGCAATCGCGGATGCGGGGCGCGCTCGCGGCCACGTGGAAGAGGAGGGGCGTGGAGACGTTGTAGGGGAGGTTCCCGACCACCCGGAGCGCGGCGGGCAGCGCCGCCAGGTCGAGCTCCAGCGCGTCGCCTTCGTGCACGACCACCCGCTCGGGTGGAAAGCGGCGGCGCAGGTCCGCGGCGAGGTCGCGGTCGATCTCCACCACATGGAGCCGCTCGACCACCCGTGCGAGCTCGGCCGTGAGGATGCCCGTCCCGGGGCCGATCTCGAGCATGGCGTCCTCCGGCCGGGGCGCGATCGCCTCGACGATCCGCGCGAGGTAATGCCGGTCGGTGAGGAAGTGCTGCCCGAAGCGCTTGCGCGGAGTGGGGAGCACGCGGAGGGTCAGCGCGCCCGGGCGGCCATCTCGAAGGCGAGGGCGACCGCCTGGGCGAGGCTTCCCGCGTCGATCTCGCCGCCGCTCCCCGCCGCCCGTCCCGCGCGGTCGAGCGCCGTGCCGTGGTCCACGGAGGTCCGGATGATCGGCAATCCCAGCGTCACGTTCACGCCCGCGCCGAAGGAGGCGTGCTTCAGCACCGGCAGCCCCTGGTCGTGGAACATCGCGAGCGCCGCGTCCGCGCCTTCGAGCATCCGCGGCGTGAACATCGTGTCCGCCGGGAACGGTCCCGCGACGCCGATGCCCTCCGCGGCCATCTCGCAGACGACCGGCGCGATCACGTCGATCTCCTCGCGGCCCAGGTAGCCCGATTCGCCCGCGTGGGGATTCAGCCCCGCGACGAGGATCCGGGGCCGTGCGATGCCGAAGCGGCGCTGGAGGTCCGCATGGAGGATCCGGATCACCGAGCGCAGGAGCGGCTTCGTGATGGCGGCCGGCACCGCCGAGAGGGCGAGGTGCGTGGTCGCGAGGGCCACGCGAAGCCCGCCGCCCGCGAGGAGCATCACCACCTGCGGCGTGCCGGTGCGCTCCGCGAGGTACTCGGTGTGGCCGGTGAAGGGGATTCCCGCCTCGTTCAGCACGCTCTTCTGCACGGGCGCGGTCACCATGGCGTCGAACTCGCCGGACGTGCAGCCGTCGAGCGCGCGGTCGAGGAGCGAGAGCACGTGCCGCGCGTTGCGCGGATCGAGCCGTCCCGCGGCGACCGGCACGGCGGCAGGGATGGGGAGGAGCGAGAGGGCGGGCGCGGCGTCCCGGCCCGGGTAGTCGGGAAGGGCGAGCGGGATGCCGCGGATGCGCGCGCGCTCCTCGATCACGCCGCGGTCGCCCAGGATCACGACGCGGCCGGGAAACGCCTGGCCCGCGAGCGAGGCGCAGAGATCCGGGCCGATGCCGGCCGGCTCACCGGCGGTGAGGGCGACGAGGGGCGGGGAGGCGGGCACGGGTCCTCGCGGCGGGGCCGCGGCGCGGCCTAGCGCTCGTCGTACCGGTTCTCGACGAACGCGCGGTCGCGCTGCTGGCGCAGCCAGTCCTGGTAGGCCTCGTCGGCCTTCCGGGCGCGGATCGCCTGCTTCGCGGCGGCCTTCTTGCGCTCCGCGGAGAGCGCCTCCGAGCGCCGCTCGATCACCTGCACGAGGTGCCATCCGAAGGGCGTCTGGAAGGGCTGGCTCACCTCGCCCGGCTTGAGCCCGTTCATCACGCGCTCGAACTCCGGCACCGTGTCGCCAGGCGCCACCCAGCCCAGGTCGCCGCCCTTGGCCGCGCTCGAGTCCTCCGAGTTCTGCCGCGCCATCTCGCCGAAGTCCGCGCCGGCCACGATGCGCTCGCGGATGCGGGCCAGCCGGTCGCGCGCCTCGGACTCCGAGAGGCCTTCGCGGGCGCGGATGAGGATGTGGCGCGCGTGGGTCTGCTCGACGCCCGCGGCGGGCGCGGCGCCGCGCTTCTCCACGAGCTTCACGATGTGGAAGCCGTTCGGGCTCTTGAGGATGTCGCTCACGTCGCCGGGCTTCATGCGCTCGAGCACCTCGAGGAAGAGCGTCGGCAGCCGCCCGGCCGCGCGCCACCCGAGGTTGCCGCCCTGGAGCGCGTCCGGCGCATCCGAGAACTGCGCGGCGATCTGCGCGAAGTTGGCGCCGCGGCGCAGCGCCTCGAGCGCCTGGATCGCGCGCCGGCGGCGGGCCTCGATCTGGTCCGCGCTCGCCTGCGGCGGCACGGCGACCAGGATGTGGGAGAGCTGGTACTCGGAGTCGCCCGTCGCCTGCCGCGACTCGCGCGCGAGCTCCGTCTCCACCTCCGCGTCCGTGACCACGATGGTGTTGTCCACCTCGTTCTCGCGCAGCCGCGCAATGAGGATCTCGTTCCGGATGTCCTCGCGGAAGCGGGAGTACTTGACGCCGTCGCGCTCGAGCGCGGCCCGGAAGTCCGCGGGCGACATCTTGTTCTCGGCGGCGATGCGCTCGATCGTGCGGTCGAGCGTCACGTCGTCCACCTTGATGCCGTTCTCCTTGGCGAGCTGGAGCTGGATGCGGTCGTTGATCATCCGCTCGAGGATCTGGCGCGCGAGGGCGTCGGCGGGCGGGAGCTGCGCGCCCTGGCGCTGGAGCTGGCGGACCACGAGCGCCACGCGCTCGTTCAGGTCGTTCTGCGTGATCACGTCCTCGTTCACCACCGCCACGATGCGGTCGACGGGGACGATGCGCGAGGGCGAGGCGGCGAGCCGCGTGTCGAGCTTGCCCGCGGCGGCGGGGGGCTGCGGCGCCTGGGCGTGCGCGCAGAGCGCGGCGGCCGCGGCGCAGGCGGCGAGGAATCGGGTGGCGAGCGATCGGCGAATCATGGGGCAATCTCGTCCGTACGGCGGTATCCGGCGATGTTCTGCCGCAGGGTCTCCAGGGGATTGATCCCGATCCGCGAGAGGCCGGTGAGCTCCAGCTGGATCTGGAAGGACGTCGAATACGTCTGGGTCGCCGTGATGAAACGGTGGGCCACCGCACGCACCTGCCAGCAGCCTGCATTGTACTCGAAGCCCGCCAGCCCCTCGAGGAGCTTGCGGTCCTTCGTGCTCCAGTTCCAGCGGCCCACCGCGGAGATGGTGCTCGTGATGGGCCACTGGCTGGAGATGTCCACCTGGGCGATGCCGGCCTGGAGCGACGGGTCGGCCCGCGGATCGACGGTGCCGCGCGCGTAGCGGTAGGCCGCGTTCACGACGCTTCCCGGGACCGGGGAGTAGTGCCCCTCGAGCGTGAACTTCTCGGAGCGGTTCACGGTGGGCGTGTACTGGAAGGCGGCGTCGACCGTGACCGAGGGCGACATCTGGCTCGCGATCCCCGCGAGGATGTCGGAGGACTTGGCGCTGCTCACGGTGTCGCTCAGCGTCACGCGCGGCGGCGTGAAGTAGTACACCTGTCCCAGGGAGGCGGTGAGGCGCTCGAGCCCGGTCGAGGACTCGATGAGGCGCGAGGTGAGGCCGATCGTGAGCTGGTTCGCGTCGCCCACGCGGTCGCCGCCCACGAACCGGTTCTCCGTGAAGATCTGCGAGAAGCTGAAGTCCTTCTCCGCGGTCGTGAAGTTGGGGAGCCGGCTCTGGTCGCGGAACGGCACGTAGAGGTAGAAGAGGCGGGGCTCCAGCGTCTGCTGGAAGGCGCGCGCGCCCCACTGGAAGGGACGGTCGAAGAAGAGGCCCGTGTCCAGGCTCGCGATGGGAAGTCCCACCGAGCCGCCCTCGAGTCCCTGCGCGTTGTCCTGGAGGTTGTAGTGCGTGTAGTGGTAGCCCACCTTCGGCAGCACGTAGCCGTAGCTGCGCCGCAGCGGGTACGAGATCGAGGGGTAGAGGACGAAGCGCTGGCCGTCCGCGAGCGTGGGATGCCGGAAGTTCGAGAGCTCGCCCCCCAGCTGCCAGTCGAACCCGGAGACGTTCTGCTTCGCGCCGGAAAGCAGGACCTGCGGCACGATCCGGTACGGGATCGGCACGGGCGGTCCCAGCGGGTCCTGCAAGGTCTGGTAGGAGAGCGCGCGCGTGGAGAAGGACCACGTGTCGTCGTTGTAGGCGACGATCGCCTCGTGCGGGAGGTTCGTCTGCGACGTGAGCGCGATCTTGGTCGAGAGGTCGCGGAAGTAGTTGTTGTCCGAGACCTCCTGCGCGTTCAACGCCGCGCTCCAGCCCTGCCAGAGCTGCTGCGTGTGGTGGATGCCCGCGAAGTAGCGGTCGCGCTGCGCGATGCGGTCCGAGGGAAGGTACTCGGTGTCGATCTCGCCGGAGAGCCTGGGCTCCAGGTAGCGGAACTCGGTCCCCAGCTGCAGGCCCCGCTTCGTGAAGACCTTGGGCGTGAGCGTGGCGTCCATGTTCTCCGCGATGTTCCAGTAGTACGGGAGCGACGCCTCGAAGCCGCTCTTCCCGGAGCTCCCGAACGTGGGCGCGAGGAAGCCGGACCTGCGCTTGTTGTCGAGCGGGAAGGAGATGTACGGCGAGTAGAGGATCGGCACGCCGAGGAACCAGAGCGTCGAGCCGTGGGCGAAGCCCACGTTGCGCCCGCCGTCGACGTCGAGCTCCGAGACGCGCAGGTACCAGTCGTTGCGCGGCACGGGGCACGAGGTGTACTCGGCGCCGAAGAGGCGGCTCTTCTGGTCCTCCTCGAGCTCGGCGCGCACGGCGTGGCCGCGGGTGGGGACGCGCCGCTCCGGGGTCTTCGCGAACTCGAACACCGGCGCGTCCATCTGGCCCGTGTCGTCGTCCAGGTGGTAGACGAGCGTGGGGCCGGTCGCGGTGTCGCCGGAGCGCTCGAGGCGCACGCTGCCGGTGGCGACCGCCGTCTGGCCGTCCGCGTCGTACTCGAGGCGGTCCGCGCGGATGGTCGCGCCGCGCTGGCGCAGCACCACGTTCCCGGTGGCGACCACCTTGCGGCCCTGCTCGGACTCGAGCTCGTCCGCCTCGAGGAACTTGGCGCTGTCGCGCTCGAGGCGCGAGGGGGCCATGCGCAGCTGGCGCTCGAGCTTCAGGCGCATTCCCTCGGGAATCTGCGCGGCGGCGAGCTCGGGCGCCATCGCGCACGCGAGGAAAAGCGCGAGCGTGCGGGTGCGTCTCGGCCTCAAGGCAGCGTCGGGGTCGATGCTAGAATGAATGGCCGAAGGATACACGCAAAAACCCACGCGGATCCCCGCCCCGCTTCGCCCGATGGACGACCGAATCCGCGCGCTGGACGCGTGGCTCGCCGCAGCCCTGGCCGGCGCGCAATTCCGCCTCGAGACCGCCTCGGCCGACGCGAGCTTCCGCCGCTATTTCCGCGTCTTCCTCGCCGACCGCACGCTCATCGCGATGGACGCGCCGCCGGAGCGCGAGGACTCGCGCCCGTTCGTGAAGGTGGCGCGGCTCCTGCGCGAGGCGGGCCTGAACGCCCCGGAGATCCTCGCGCACGACCTGGACCAGGGCTTCCTCCTCGTGTCGGACCTGGGCACCCGCTCCTACCTCGCGGCCCTGCGCGAGGGCGACGCGGACCGGCTCTTCGGCGACGCGACCACCGCGCTCGTGCGCTGGCAGTCGGCGAGCCGCCCCGGCGTGCTCCCCGAGTACGACGAGGCGCTCCTGCGCCGCGAGCTCGAGCTCTTCCCGGAGTGGTACCTCGGCCGCCACCTGGGCCTCGCGCTCACGGGCGCGCAGCGCGAGGCGCTGGACGCGGTCTTCCGCCGCATCCTCGAGCGCAACCTCGCCGAGCCGCGCGTGTACGTGCACCGCGACTACATGCCGCGCAACCTCATGGTCTGCGAGCCCAATCCCGGCATCCTCGATTTCCAGGACGCGGTCCACGGGCCCATCACCTACGACGTGGCCTCGCTCTTCCGGGACGCCTTCATCAGCTGGGAGGAGGACCGCGTGCTGGACGGCACGATCCGCTACTGGGAGAAGGCGCGCCGCGCGGCGCTCCCCGTGCGCGCGGACTTCGCCGAGTTCTGGCGCGACGTCGAGTGGATGGGACTGCAGCGCCACCTCAAGGTGCTGGGCATCTTCGCGCGGCTCCACTACCGCGACGGGAAGAAGGGGTACCTCGAGGACACGCCGCGCTTCGACGGCTACGTGCGCCACGCCGTCGCCCGCTACCACGAGCTGGCGCCCCTCGGCCGCCTGCTCGACGAAGCGCAGGGATGCGCCCCGCGCGCGGGCTACACGTTTTGACGGCGCACCGCGCATTGATCCTCGCGGCGGGCCGCGGCGAGCGGCTGCGCCCGCTCACGGACACGGTGCCCAAGCCGCTCCTTCCCGCGGGCGGGCGGGCGCTCGTCGAGTGGCAGGTCGAGCGCCTCGCCGCCGGCGGCTTCCGCGACCTGGTCGTGAACCACGCGCACCTGGGGGCGATGATCGAGGAGGCGCTGGGGGACGGACGCCGCTTCGGCGTGCGCATCCGCTACTCGCCGGAGTGGCCCGCGCTCGAGACCGCGGGCGGGATCGCGAAGGCGCTGCCGCTCCTGGGGCCCGCGCCCTTCGTGGTGGTGAGCGGCGACATCCACACCGACTTCGACTTCGCCTCGCTCGCCCCGCGCATCGAGGCGATCGCGCGCGACCCGGAGTCCTGCGTCGCGCACTTCGTGCTCGTCGACAATCCGTCCTGGCATCCGGCGGGCGACATGGCGCTCGAGGAAGGACGCGTCGCCGTCGACGGCGCCCGGCGCCTCACCTATGGCAACATCGGCGTTTTCGACCCGCGGCCCTTCCGCGACATCCCGCCCGGCACCCGCATGAAGCTCTTCCCGTGGATGTACCGGTTCGTGGAGGAAGGGCGCGTGAGCGGCGAGCGCTACGCCGGCCCCTGGGACAACGTGGGGACCGCCGAGCAGCTCGCGCAACTCGACCGGAGGCTTCGCCGATGACGTTGTACGTTCCGCCCGCATTCCGCGTCGAGGACCGGCGCGAGCTCTTCCGCTTCATCGAGGCGAACGCCTTCGGGACGCTCGTGTCGACGGACGGCGAGGGCCTCCACGTGAGCCACATCCCGTTCCTCGCCGAGCTTTCGGACGACGGGGCGCTCCGCCTCGTCGCGCACGTCGCGCGCGCCAACGACCACTGGAAGGCGCTCGAGCGCGCGAGCCACACGGTCGCGATCTTCCACGGCCCCCATGCGTACGTCTCGCCCGGCTGGTACGAGGGCGGCCCGGCGGTGCCCACCTGGAACTACGCCGTCGTCCACGCGCACGGGAAGGCGCGGCCCATCGGCGAGGAGGAGCTTCGCCGCGCGCTCGCCCGCCTTTCCTCGCAGTACGAGCGCGGCCGGCCCACGCCCTGGCGCATGGAGGACCTCCCGGAGGACTACGTCGCGAAGATGGTCCGCGCGGTCGTGGGCTTCGCGATCGAGGTCGAGCGCCTCGAGGGCAAGTTCAAGCTCTCCCAGAACCGCCCCGGGCGCGACGCCGAGCGCGTGGCCGAGGCGCTGGAGGCCCAGGGCGCGGCCGACCTGGCACAACTCATGCGCGCGCATCCCGCGCCGGCCCGGGGGTAAGATTCCACCATGAAGCTCGAAAATCCCGTGCATGTGAAGCCGTTCAAGGCCCGCCGCGCGCGCCTCGCGCGCGAGCTCGAGGACGGCATCGTGGTGCTGCCCACCGCGCCGGAGCGCGCGCGCAACGCCGACACCCACTACGACTACCGGTGGGACAGCGCCTTCTACTACCTCACCGGCTTCCGCGAGCCCGAAGCGGTCCTCGTGATGACGCTGGGCTCGAAGCCCCGCTCGATCCTCTTCTGCCGCGAGAAGAACCTCGAGCGCGAGATCTGGGACGGCTACCGCCACGGTCCCGCGCAGGCGCGCGAGCTCTTCGCGTTCGACGAGGCCTATCCGTACGGCGAGCTCGACGCGCGCATGCCGGAGCTCATCGCCAACCGCGACGTGGTGCACACGCCCGTGGGATCGGACGCCGCGTGGGACCAGCGGGTGGCCGGCTGGCTCAACGCCGTCCGCGCGAAGGTGCGCACCGGCGTGACCGCCCCCGCGCAGATCCGCGACGTGCGCGCCGCGGTGAACGAGCTGCGGCTCGTGAAGGACGAGAGCGAGCTCGCGGTGATGCGCCGCGCGGCGGCGATCTCCAGCGCCGCGCACGTGCGTGCGATGGGCTTCGCGGCGCCGGGGATGCGCGAGTACGAGGTCGAGGCCGAGCTCCTGCACGAGTTCCTGAAGAACGGCGCGCGCGCGCCGGCCTACGGCTCCATCGTCGCTGCGGGCGCGAACGCGTGCGTGCTCCACTACCGCGAGAACGCCTCCGAGCTTCGCCGCGGCGACCTCCTCCTCATCGACGCGGGCTGCGAGCTCGACAGCTACGCCTCGGACATCACGCGCACCTTCCCGGTGGCGGGGCGGTTCGGCGCGGTGCAGCGCGACGTCTACGAGCTGGTCCTCGCCTCGCAGGAGGCCGCGATCCGCGCGGTGAAGCCCGGCGCGGACTTCATCGACTACCACGACGCCGCGACGCGCGTGCTGGTGCAGGGCCTCATCGACTTCAAGCTCTGCAAGGGAAGCGTCGACAAGGTGCTCGAGGACGAGTCGTACAAGCAGTTCTACATGCACCGCACCGGCCACTGGCTGGGACTGGACGTGCACGACGCGGGGGACTACATGCGCAAGGGCAAGTGGCGGAAGCTCAAGCCCGGCATGGTGCTCACCGTGGAGCCCGGGCTCTACATCCGGCCGGCCGCGAACGTGCCGAAGGCCTTCTGGAACATCGGCGGGCGGATCGAGGACGACGTGCTCGTCACCGCGAAGGGGCGCGAGATCCTCACGGCGGACTGCCCCAAGCGCGTGAAGGACGTGGAGGAAGCGGTCCTGCGCCGCTGACGACGCCGTGCTCGACGTCGCCATCGTGGGCGGCGGCCCGGTCGGCGCGACCGTCGCCGCGCTGGCCGCGCCCGCCGGGCTTTCGGTGGGCGTCTTCGAGGCGCGCGCGGCGCCCTCGGGCGACGGGCGCACCCTCGCGCTCTCGCACGCGAGCCGCGAGCGGCTCGAGGAAGCGGGCGCGTGGCCCGCGGCGGGCGCGACCCCCATCCTCTCGATCCACATCTCCCAGCGCGGCGGGCCGGGGCGCACGCTCCTCGAAGCGCGCGAGCAGGGCCTCCCGGCGCTGGGCTACACGGTTCCTTATGCATCCCTCGAGGCGGCGCTCGACGCGCGCCTGCGCGCGGCGGGCGTCGCGGTCCGGTACGGGGCCGCCTGCACGGCGCTCACCCTCGAGCCCGAAGCGGCGCGCATCACGCTCTCCGGCGGGGAGGACGTCGCCGCGCGCCTCGCCGTGATCGCCGACGGCGGGACCAGCGCCTCGCGCATCCCCGGCATCGCCTTCGCGGAGAAGGACTACGGGCAGCACGCGGTCGTGGGTGCGGTGCGCGTGGACCGCCCGCACGGGGGCCGCGCCTACGAGCGCTTCACGCCCGAAGGGCCGCTCGCGCTCCTTCCGGTCGAGGACCGCTACGCGCTCGTGTGGACGGCGGCGCCGGCGAAGGCGGCGGAGCTCGCGGCGCTGGGCGAGGCCGCATTCCTCGCGGCACTGCAGGAGGCCTTCGGCGATCGCGCCGGGCGCTTCACGCGCATCGCCGCGCGCGCCACCTTCCCGCTCAAGCTCCGCACGATCAACACGCCCGTGGCGCTCCGGACGGCGATCGTGGGGAACGCCGCCCAGGCGCTGCACCCCATCGCCGGCCAGGGCCTGAACCTGGGGTTGCGCGACGCCTCGGCGCTCGCGGACCTCCTGCGCGCGGCCGATCCCCCGGACATCGGAAGCGCGCGCATGCTCGATGCCTACCGCGCGGCGCGCCGCCGCGATGCGGCGCGCGGCATCGCGTTCACCGACTTCCTCGTGGGGGCCTTCGCGGATGGCCGGCGCATCCCCACGTGGGGCCGCGGGCTCGCGCTCGCCGCGCTCGACCTCTTTCCTCCCGCGCGGCGGCTCCTCGCCGAGCGGATGATCCACGGGTCGCCCTCGTGAGGCCGCGCGTGGTCGTC
>Ga0105238_10004059_pt1 | contig 14511 bp, 9 predicted proteins | sample KBSC34metaG_FD_81526 | JGI IMG/M metagenome (GOLD analysis project Ga0105238, IMG submission 81526) | Corn rhizosphere microbial communities from Kellogg Biological Station, Michigan, USA - KBS C3-4 metaG | ecosystem: Host-associated > Plants > Roots > Rhizosphere > Soil | place: Michigan, USA... | reverse complement strand
CCGCCGCCCGCGGTGCTCTTCAGAATGATGGGATAGCCGCAGCGCTCGGCCTCGTCGAGCGCGTGCGTTTCGTCAATCAGCAGCCCCGTGCCAGTCAGGAGCGGCGCGCCTTCGCGCTCGGCGATCTCGCGGGCGGTGTGCTTCAGGCCCAGCGCCCGCATCTGCGCCGGCGTCGGCCCCAGGAACACGAGGCCCGCGCGCTCGCACGCCTCGACGAAGCCGGCGTTCTCGCTCAGAAATCCGTAGCCTGGGTGAATCGCCTGCGCGCCCGTCTGCAGCGCCGCCTCGATGATCGCGTCCTGCCGCAGGTAGCTCTCGACGGCCGGCGGTCGGCCGAGGCGGACGGCCGCGTCGGCCTGGGCCACGTGCGCCGCATGACGGTCCGCGTCCGAGTAGACGGCGACGGGCGATATCCCGAGCCGCCGCAGCGTTCTGATGATCCGGCACGCGATGGCGCCGCGGTTCGCGATGAGGACTTTGGAAAACATCAATTCCAGATCAGCACGCGAATCGGCGTCGGGTTGTAGGCGTTGCAGGGGTTGTTCAACTGCGGGCAGTTGCTGATCAACGCCAGCACGTCCATCTCCGCCCGCATCTCCACGTACTTGCCGGGCGCGGAGACGCCGTCCTCGAACGTCAGCTGCCCTTCGGGCGTCACCGGCACGTTCATGAAGAAGTTGATGTTGTGGCCGATGTCGCGCTTGTCGAGGCCGCGCCCCCACTCGGTGATCGCCTTGACGAAGCTTTGCCGGCACGCGTGCATGTGCCGCGTGTCGAGCGCGTAGCGGACCATGTTGCTCTCCGTCGCGCAGGCGCCGCCGAGCGTGTCATGGCGGCCGCATGTATCGGCCGTGATCGTCAGCAGCGTGTGCCCCTTGAGCGACCGCAGCTTCGTCCCCGTGGTGAGGTAGAGGTTTCGCTGCTCGCGAATGGTGTCCTGCGCCGAGTAGCGGTCCTCGTAGTCGTGCGCGCTGTAGAACAGCGTGTCGGCCGCCTGGTTGCCTTCGAGATCGAGAATGCGAAGGGTCTCCCCCTGGCGGATCTCGTACATCCACGGATCGCCGGCCAGCACGGTGGCGCTGTAAACGGCGTCGGCGGGATCGAGCGCGCTTTCGGTGAGCATCTGGACACCCTGGCAGGTCTGAAGACCTGCAACTACGAACGTGGCTGCAGGCCTTCAGGCCTGCCTCACAGGAAATACCGTTCCGTCAACGTGAAGCCACGGCCGTTCTCGGGCCGCGACATGCGGCACGGATCGTCGACTGCCGGCGGCGGTACCCGGCGCACCGACAACGCCACCGGCTTCGGCTCGTAGCGCGGGTTCGGGTCCAGTGGGTGCTGGCAAGTGTTCAAGATCACCAGCACGTTCATCTCGGCGCGCAGTTCCACGGCATCCCCGGCCTGCGAGTGACCCACCACGTATTTCAATGCGCCAGCTTCGTTCACCATGACGCGGCTGAAGAAGTTCACCGGAGCCGGCAGGTCGCGCGCCGACAGACCATATTTCGCCAGCTCGATCACGAAGGCGTCGTAGGCGTTCTTCACGAACTCGTTGCGCGCCTCCTGATAGCGAACGTCACCGTATTTCGCGCGCGCCTGCGCCGCGTTGCCGCAGCCGCCGAGTGGATCGTGCCATCCAACCGAGTCGCTGGTGATCGAGCACAGGATGCGCCCCATGTCCGAATAGAGCACGCAGCCGCTCGTCAGGCGTGCGATGTGCTGCGCCTTCAACGTGTCGGGCATGTTGTATCGCTCGGCGGTGTTCTCCCAGTTGTAGAAGAGCGCGCCGACGTTGGCTCCGCCGAGCGTGTCGGTGATCCGGAGCGCGGTGCCCCGCTTCAGCACGTGCGACCAGGTGGCGCCTTCGCGCACGACGTCTTCGAAGACCACGGCGGAGGCCGGCGCTCCGCTTCTCATCGCCGGACTCGTCGCGACAGCAGACGTCACGGCTGCCTCGGATCCACGCGCCAGACGTTTTCCTGGCGGATATTCGACAGCCACACCGAGCCATGACCGACGCGCACCGAATCGCCGCCCGCCCCCACCCATTGCTTGACCACCTTGTTGTTGTCCGGATCGATCTGCGACAGCGGGATGTCGAACACAGTCACCCAGACGAACCCTTCCCCATAGGCGATCTCGCCCCCACCACCGGGCACGCCCACCTCGATGTTCGTCACGAGCTTGTGCGTCTTGACGTCGATGCGCGACACGGTGCCGTCGCCCTGGTTCAGCGTCCAGATCGCGCCGCCGCCGACGGCCGTGAAGCGCGGATTCGGCCCCACCGACACCCGGTCGGTCACCAGGTTGGTGTTCGGATCGACGCGGACGACCTTGCTCTCGGTGGTGCTCACCGCCCAGATCGCCTTGTCCTCGCCAAGGACCACGACGGACGAACCCGTCGGCACCTGAATCTCGGCCACCATCCGGTTGGTCTCGGGGTCGATCCGCGCGAGCAGCCCCTTCATGTCGGTGAGCATCCAGATGCTGTCGGCGTTGGCCGTCAGCCCGCCTTCGCTCAACGCTGGCCCGATCGGGAGCGTCGCCGTGACCTTGTTGGTCTTCGGGTCGATGCGTTGCAGCCCCTTGCTGTCCGGTTTGTCCTGCTCACCGCAGATCGGCACCCAGATGCTGCCAAACGCTTCCACGAGACCGGAGCAGGGGCGCGGGCCCGTTTCGACCAGCGTGACGACGCTGTTCGTCTTGGGATCGAGCCGGCCGACGATGTTCTTGCGGCTGCTCGTCACCCACACGGCGTCCTTCGTGACCACCTGCCAGTCCGGATTGCCCGGCACCGGAAAGACGCCGAGCGGCTTGATCGCCGCCATCTCGCGCTTGACGCCAGCCGTCTGCACGCCCGGTCGCGCCTGGCGCTCCTGCGCCGACAGTCCAGCGAGCGATAGACACACACCGGCCACGATGACCGCCGTTCTCACCCTCATGCTTCCTCCCACGACTTTGAGCAGCTTTCCTTCCGACGCATCTTCGAGACGCCTCACGAACTCGACCGGGTCGTCTCGCGACGCGTCGGTAATCTCGAGATCCCGCACCACATGCGAGCCGTGATCGGGCGCTTCCTTCGCAAGCACCACGACGCGGCTCCCAAGCCGGAGCGCCTCCTGGGTGTTGTGGGTCACGAACAGCACCGTCGTGCCCATCGCCTGCCAGAGGCCATGCAGCATCTGTTGCATGTCGCGCCGGGTGCCCGGATCGAGCGCGCTGAAGGCTTCATCCATCAGCAGGATGCGTGGTTCGGTCATCAGCGCCTGGGCGATGGCAACACGCTGCTGCATGCCGCCCGACAGTTCGTGCGGATACTTCCAGGCGTCGGCTTCGCGCAGCCCCGTGCGGCGCAAGTAGTCGAGCGCCTTGGCGCGGAACTCGCGCCGGCGCCGGTAGAAGTTCGGCGTGAACCGGGCCAACAGTCCGAACTCGCTGACTTCCGCGCCGAACGTGATGTTGTCGAGCACGGTCTTGTCGGGAAACAGCGAGTAGCGCTGCGGCACGTATCCGCGGTCGCGATCCGGATGACGATGCTCGCGGCCATCGATCAGCACCCGGCCCTGCGTCGGCTGCTCGGCTCCAAGGAGTAAGCGCAGAAGGGTGGACTTGCCGCAGCCGGTCTGGCCGAGCACGCAGACGAACTCCCCTTGCCGGATCTCCAGGCTGATGGCGTCGAGCACCGGGCGCGCCGGCGACCCGTAGGTCATGCCGACGTTGTCGATGTGAATCATCGGAACGCTCATGACTCTTGAAACCAGGGATGCAGCAGCCGGTTGGTCCGGCGCATGACGAGGTCGACGAGGAACAGCAGCAGGGCGACCCATAAGACGTAAGGAATGATCACGTCCATACCCATGTGCCGCCGGAGCAGCGCGATGCGATAGGCGAGACCGTCGGTCGACGCGATCATCTCGCCGGCAAACAGGAACAGCATCACCGCCTTGAGGTTCAAGCGGATGCTGTTGAGCACGCGCGGCAGGATCTGTTTGAGCACCACGCGATAGGCCACGTCGAAGTCGCCGGCGCCTAGCGTGAACGCTTTCACGACCTGCTCACCGGGTACGCCGCGAGCGAGGTTGAAGGTGTCGAGTACGATCGTCGGCGCGACACCGATCACGATCAGAATGATTTTGGACAGTTCGTCGATGCCGAAGGCGATGAAGAGCACCGGCAACAGCGACAGCGCCACGATCTTGTCGAAGAACAGAAAGAAACGGAGAAAGAACGCGCCCACGTACGGGAACAGCCCCATGTGGAGCCCGAGCAGCACCGCCGGGACGAGGAGCAGCATCGCGTAGAGGAATCGCCGCCCGGTCGCCTTGGTGTCTTTCCACAACATGCTGGCGAGGAACTGCTGCACTACGGAGCCGTCGACCGGCCCCACCTCGTCATCCTCGGCCGGCTGCAGCGCGGCGCTCAGCATGCCTGAGGCCATCTGCGTGAGCGACGGCGTCACCCGCTCGTCCGGATTCTCGAGGTGGCGCGCGTGCGCCACGTAGAGATACGCCGCGATCCCGAGTGCGAACAGCGCCCACGACAGGAGTGCCGTAGTGCTCCGCCCCGGCTTCGCGTAAATCAGCAGCGACCCTACCGACATGACGAGTCCTACAGCTTTCCCAGCGCGGCAAGCTGCATGTAGTTCTGATCGAACGTCAGGCGCACGCGATCCGTCCGGCCATGCACCGTACCGTCGGGAAACTTGATGGCCACATCGTCGACCGACTTCGTGTTGTTGCCGAGCAGACCGTGGTCGAACACGAACTGCCGCACGAGCGCCATCTTCACTTTCAGATCGGCGGACGCGCCAAAGTCGAGGGCACTCTTGGCGGTGTAGAACATCTTCGTGGTGCTCAACTGCTCCTTGTAGGCGGCCAGCGTGTCCTGCTGCCCTTCGGCAATCGTCGTCAGCACCTTGTCCGCTGTGGGCCCGCTGGCTGACATCTGCGACAGCACCTCGTACCACGCGCCGGCGAGCGCCTTGGCGAAGCGCTGCCCCGAACCGTCAGGGCGCGCGAGGACTTCGCTGCGCACCACCGTCAGGTCGAGAATTTCTCCGGGAATCTGCGCCGAGTTGAAGAGTGAGGTCACGCCTTTCTGTTTCTCGATCTGGCTGACGAGCGGCTTCCAGGTGACGGCGGCCGAGACACTCGCATCGCCGATGAAGGCACCAGCCAGGTCCGCGTCCGACGTGTTGATCATCCGGACGCGCTTGATGTGGTCGCGCAGTCCGTTCATGGTCATGGCGCGGTCGAACAGGTATTCGGACACCGTCTTCTGCACCAGCAGCATCTTCTTGCCGGGCAGATCCTTCAGCTGGAGACCATTGCGGACGAGCAGGGCGTCGTTGCCGTTCGAGTAGTCGCCGATCAGGACGACGGTGGTGGGCACGCCGGATGCGGCCGGCATGTCGAGCGCCTCCATGTTGGTCATGGTGCAGGCGTCGATGTTGCGCGCCACGAACGCGTCGAGCGAAGGCGCGTAGTCGAACCGCTGCACCTTGATGGCGACGCCATATTTCTCGGCCCATTTCCGCAGGATGCCGGACCGGTTCATGTAGTGGTACGGCGTCCAGCCCGCGTAGATGGACCAGCCGACCGTGAAAGTGGGCTTGTCGCCATCCGCGACCGCCGTCGGGACGTACGCCGCCGTCACCACGGCGAGCGCGAGCAGCAGCACGAATCGGGGTCCTCGGGTCACTGGCACCTCCAGGCGGGTCTCAAGACCCGCCTCTACATACGCCTCTTCATTCGTGGCTGCAGGCCTCCAGGCCTGCCTCAGCTCCGCGGCACGCGGGGCGACAGAATCACGTCGCGCAGCACCACGCGATCGAGCTTGCCGTTCAACTTCTTGATGGCGTCGTTCAACTCCAGCAGCACGCCGCGGGTGAGCTCGAGCGTGTGCTCCTCGGGCTGATAGGTAGTGCCGCGCGGGTAGTCGACGAACGGCGTATTCGTCTGCTCGATGTGCGTGCCGAAGATGTGCGCGACGGGCTTGTCCACGGTGAAGTCCACCAGCCGCTGGTGGCTGGCCGCGAACGTGGCGAACTCGGCGTCGCCGACGTAGAGACGGCCCGGATAGAAACTGTCACCGGTCAGCAGCACGCCGGTCTGGCGGTCGTAGAGCGCGATGCCCGCCACGTCGTGCCCAGGGATCGGAATCAGGTCGACGATGCGATTGCCGAGATCGATCTGCACGACATCGGTCGGCCACGTCTTGATCGCAAACGCCTTCTGCAGTTCGTCCACCTTGGCCGGCACGAGCTGCACGTTGGGCAGGTTCGCAAATCCGTTGTCGCCCGCGGTGTGGTCGCCGTGCGAGTGGGAGTGCGTGACGATCAGCTGTGGCGGCGTCGCGCGGTTGTTGCGCTTCTGCCACTTGGCGATCAGGTCCATCACCACCGGTGCCGTGTCGACGGTGCCGGCGCCGGTGTCCTCGAGCAGCACCTTGTCGCGGCCGAAGATCACATAGAGGAACGGCTTCTCGTAGTGGATGCAGCCCGACTCCCGCAGGATGAAGAAGTTCGGGTTGTATTCGTGCACCTGGAACGTCGGCTGCTCCATGCATTTGGGACCGCCCGTCATCCACGACTTCGGCAGCACGCCCGGTTCGACGAACGCGCTCGCCGGCTGCGGCGGAATGGCCGGCGCAGGCGCCTGCGCACTGAGCGATGCGATCGCCAAGATGCTTGAAGCCGCGTACGTGAAGCCCGAAACCCGAAGCCCAAGGCCCGCAAGTGTCATGAGAGGCTCCTGTTCGGCAGTGAATTCCACTCCGACATCGGCATGTCGCGGCCCGGGAAGGCCACCTTCTTGAACGGCCACTTCGCGGTCACCCACGCGCGCACCGCCTTTTCGAGCACCGGGTCGAGGCCCGCGGCGGCGCCTTGCTTCGTCACCCAGATGCGAACGGTCGCGTCGTAGCCTTCCTTGGGGCTCGGGTTGATATAGACACAACCGAGCTCGCTCTGCTTGTCAGCCGACAGCACTCCGTAGGCGAAGGCCGTGTGGTGCTGGAACTCCCACTCATGGCGCTTCAGCTCGCCGTAGTCCTGCGGGCTGGTGATCGTTACCGGACCGGTGCGGCCGTCGCGGTCGAGCAGCGCCTGGTAGTCCTGCGCGAGGATCGTCGGCTCGAGGATGTTCCACACGTAGCTGCCGATGTGCGGTGGCCCCGGCGCCGCAAACGTCGCCGGCGTGAACGTGGCCGTCTTCAGCGCGAACTCGAGCGGCGTGGTCGGAGACGCAACCACGAGCTCCTCCGAACACTTCGCGTCCGCGCACACCGAGTAGTGGATCCAGCGCGGTTCGCTGGCGGTGAAGGTCGCGACGTACTCCTCGCCCATCTTCACGAACGGGACGTCGGCCTTCTTGCCGTTCAGCGACGTCTTCAGGGTGAGGCTGAAGGCCGGCGAGGGCGTCAACGGCTTCGCATGGAACAGCGTCGGCTTGCCCGGAAGCCAGACGCGCAGATCCTCGACCAGCAGATCCGGCGTTCCGTTGCCGTCGAGATCCGCCGGCCGCGCCTGCATCGTCCAGGAATTCGGCACGGTGTTGGTGATCTTGCTGGCCTGGAAGCGCCACACGTTCGACCAGCGGCCGTTCGACAGCCACACTGAACCATGCAGCACGCGGATGGCGTCACCACCCGGACCCGCGAACTGATGGGTGACGGTGTTCGCGGCCACATCGATGCGAGTCAACGGGACGTCGCGCATGGTCACCCAGACGGCGCCCTCGCCCGCGGCGATGTCGCCGCCGGTGCCGGGCAGACCGGTATCGATCGTGGCGACCACTTTCATCGTCTGAGGATCGATCTTGCTGACCGTGCCGGTGCCCTGGTTGAGAGTCCAGACGAAGCCTTCGCCGGCGGCCATGAAGCGCGGCGCCTTGTCCACCGGGATCTCGGCGATGACTTTGTTCGTCGCCGGATGGATGACGGAAACGACGCTCTTGTCGGTGCTCGACACCCACACCAGGCCATAACCGAAGACGGCGGTGTAGGAACCGGGTGCCACGGGGATCGTGGCCGCGATGCCATTGGTCGCCGGATCGACGCGCGTGACCTCGCCCTTCGGATCACTCGGCAGCCAGATGGAGCCCGCACCGTAGGCGATGCCCCCTTCGTTGTTGGCCGGACCGACCGGCACCTTGGCCACGACCATGTTGGTCGTGGTGTCGATGCGATAGATCACCTTTTCGGCGCAGCTCGGGGCCCAGAGCGTGCCCTCCGCCACGACGAGACCCGAGCACGGGTTCTTTACCGGCACCACCGCGACGGTCTCGTTCGTGTACGGGTCCATGCGGCTCACGAGATCCTGGGCGCGACTGTTCGTCCACACCTGGTTCTCGCCCATCGCCAGCCAGTCGGGGCCGCCGATGATCGGATACTCGGCGTCGGGCACGATCATGGACATCGGGCGCTGCACCGCCTTGATGCCGATCTTGGGCGCTGCTGCCTGCTGCTGCGCGAGCAGCGCAGCGCCCGCGAGAAACACGAGGAGCGCCATGAATGCATTTCGTCTCATGTGTTCTTCCTTAAGCCTTCAGACGCAAGCCCTCAGCCAGGCGGTCGCAGGGCGGTCTGAAGACCGCCCTCTACAGACCGCCCTTTACGCGATGATTTCGTGAACCACTTCGCCCGCGGTATCAGTCAAACGGAAGTCGCGTCCGCTGTAGTGATACGTGAGCCTGGTGTGATCGATGCCGAGCAGATAGAGCATCGTGGCGTGCAGATCGTGGATGTGCACCTTCTTCTCCACGGCCTTGAAGCCGAAGTCGTCGGTCGCGCCGTACGACATCCCGCCTTTGACGCCGCCGCCCGCGAGCCAGATCGAAAAGCCGGTGACGTTGTGGTCGCGCCCGTTCACCACGGCGGCCGTGTTCTCGTTGGCCGTCTGGATCGCCGGCGTTCGCCCGAACTCGGTGGCGCCGACAATCAGCGTGTCCTGGAACAGGCCGCGCTGCTTCAGGTCCTTGATGAGCGCCGCATACGCCTGGTCGGAATCGCGGGCCAGCTTGCGGTAGGTCATGATGTCGTTGTGCGCGTCCCACGGATCGCCCTTCCCGTAGTAGGTCTGCACGAACCGTACGCCCTTTTCAGCCAGACGCGCCGCCATCAGGCATCCGAGCGCGGTATTGCCCGGGCCATACATGTCGAGCGTCGCCTTCGTCTCCTTGCTGACGTCGAACACCGTCGGCGCGTCCGTCTGCATGCGGAACGCGGTCTCCATCGTTTGAATCGACGCGTCGAGCTCGGAGTCCTTGTCCTGAATCCGTTGCATATGCATCTGGTTCAACTGACGAAGGAACCCGATATCGCGTAGCTGCGGATCGTCGGCGGCACCGCGCATGATGTTGGGAATCACCCGATCGGCCTTGAACTTCTCGTCCTCAACGAACTTGTTGTGGACGAGCGTGCCCTGATGCACCGCCGGCAGAAACGCCGACGTCCACAGCGGGCTGCCAATGGTCAGCGGTTCGGTGGGCGTCAGCACCACATAGCCGGGCAGGTTTTCGTTCATCGTGCCGAGGCCGTAGGTGATCCAGGCACCCATCGACGGCCGGCCGATGAAGTTCGCGCCGGTGTTGAGCATCGTGAGCGTCGGCTCGTGGTTCGGGATGTCCGCATACATCGACTTGATGACGCACATGTCGTCCGCCACGGTCCCGAGGTTGGGCCATAGCTCGCTCATCTCGAGCCCGCTCTTGCCCCACTTCTGGAACTTGAACGGCGACTTCATCAGATTGCCGGTCTTGCGCTGCGTGAGGATCGGACCGCCAGGCAGCGGCTTCCCGTCGTACTTGTCGAGCATCGGCTTGTAGTCGAACGTGTCCACGTGCGACATGCCGCCGTTCATCATCAGGAAGATGACGCGCTTGGCTCTCGGCTTGAAGTGCAGCCCCGGCAGAATGCCGCCCTTGCCGCCCGTCGGGATGTTCGCGGCGGGCGCCGTCGTCGCCGCCTGTGCCAGCGACGTGTTGAGCATCTGCGACAGCGCGATCAGCCCAAAGCCGCCGCCCAGGCGCGTGAGCGCCTGGCGTCGCGTGAACGGTTTGAAAACGTGATTGCAGCCCATGTGCGCCGGTCTCCTAGTCGATGAAGAGGAATTCGTTCGAGCTGAGCAGCGCCCAGCAGAATGAACGGAGCGGCGAGTCCGGCAGCGGCTTCGGCGCGTCCTTGTCTTCCTTCTTGGTGGCGCCCAGCGCCGCCTTCACGTCGGCCTCGCTCGCCGGGGCGACCGGTGGCGGCCCCTTGTAGGCGGCCTTGTCGACGAACAGGATCGAAGCGGCCAATTCCTCGGCCGTCGGTGCCCGCTGGTAGATGAGGGCGAACGCCTTCTTCACCTTCGCCTCGGACGTCGGCTCCACCGCCAGGCGTTCGGCAATCGCCTCGGCCTGCTTGTGCACCAGCGTGTTGTTCAGGAAGAACAGGCGCTGCTGCGGCACGTTCGTCGTGTAGCGCTTCTCCGTGGAGATGGTCGCGGTCGGCAGGTCGAACGTCGCATGGAAGTCCGCCGGATACATGCGGCTCACCTTGGCGTAGACCGCGCGGCGCTTCATCTTCTCGTTCAGTTCGTCCGACGGGCCACCGATGCCCGAGACATCCAGTGTGTTCGACGCCTCGAGCAGTAGGTCCCACACGCCCTCGGAATCCACGCGGCTGCGGTTCGCGCGCCAATAGAGGGTGTTGCTCGGGTCCTTGGCCACGTTGGCGACGAGTGGCGTCGCGCTCAGCTGGTAGGTGCGCGACATCAGGATGTCCTTGTGCAGCTTCTTGAAGGACATGCCGTCGGCCATGAACTTCGACGCCAGATAGTCGAGCAGTTCGGGATGCGTCGGCTGATCGCCGGCCATGCCGAAGTTGCTCGGCGTATCCACGATGCCGCGGCCGAAGTGCCACCGCCAGACGCGGTTCACGATGACGCGCGAAGACAGCGGGTGCTTGATGATCTCCTCGGCCAGCTCCATGCGGCCGCTGCCTTTGGAGAACAGCTTGGCCTCGCCGTTGTTCATCAGCGACGGCAGCGCGCGTGGCGCCGCCACGCCGAAGGTGTAGGGATTGCCGCGGACGAACGTCCGGAGATCCGACGGCTGCTCCGCCTCGCCGATGCCGTAGACCGACGGAGGCCGCGGCGGCATCGACTTCTTGAACGCGTCGATATCGGCACGCAGCTTGGCGACATGGAAACGGTAGTCGGCCGACATCCGCCGCTCGAGCGCGCCGTCGGTCAACTTCAGGAGACCGGGTTTACCGCGACGGTCGATGTTGTCGTCCGCGTCCTCGCCGCTGATTTCGGGCACGTCGCGGTCGAAGACGTCGGTCCACAGCACCAGCTCCTCGCGGCCGAGGCTCTTGAGGTCGATCTGGTAGTTGTTCAACTTCCGCTTCTTGCCGTTCGGAAGCGGGTCGAACGGATCCGTCGACTCTTCGTCCTTGTCGAAGGCCGAGGGCCCCTTCACCTGCGCCAGCGTGACCTCGTTCTCCTTCTCGAGCCGCTCGTGCTTCGCGTTGACCTCGGAGACCTTGGCGATGAACTCCTTGGCGGCTTTGCGCGCCTCTTCCTCGGTGCCGCCATTCGCCACCAGCTCCTGCCAGGGCTTCAGCACCGAATAGTTGTCCGGCCGCTTCTTGAGGAACTTCACCCAGCGTGCCAACAGCTCCGGATCCACCTTGGCGCTCTCGGACACCTCGTCGACGGTCGCCTTCTTTTCCGTGCCCAGCTTCCAGGCCGCCATCATGTAGTCCTCGGCCTGCGAGAAGAGCACCTGTGCGTAGAGCTCCGAGCTCTGGTCGAGGAACTTCTTGAGCGCTGCGTTCTTCTTCTCGAGAACCTTGTTCTCCTTCTCCCAGGCGTCGTTCACCGCTTTGGGCACCTGCGGATACGACTTGAAGTTCGAGCTCGCGAACACGCTTGCCATCCCGTAGTAGTCCTTCTGGTAGATGGCGTCGTACTTGTGGTCGTGGCACCGGGCGCATCCGACGGTGAGCCCCATGAACGCCTTGCTGGTCACGTCGACCTTGTCGTGCCATTCGTCGGCGCGCTCGATCGGCGCCGGACTCGCCTGGAAGACCCAGATGCCGTTGCCGTTCATGCCGAGCGCCGGAATGTGCTTGTCGCGGATGCTGTCGGGCAGCAGATCGGCGGCGAGTTGCGCCTTCACGAACATGTCGTAGGACATGTCGTCGTTGAGCGCGCGGATCAACCAGTCGCGATAGAGGTAGGCGAAGGGATATTTCTCCGTGCGATCGGGCCGACCGCCCACGTTGTAGTCGTCCTCCCCGTAGCGGACGACGTCCATCCAGTGGCGCGCCCACTTCTCGCCGTAGCGCGGCGAGGCCAGCAGGCGATCCACCACCTTCTCCCATGCGTTGGCGCTCTTGTCGTTCTCGAACGCCTGCACCTCTTCGTAGGTGGGCATCAGGCCGGTCAGGTCGTAGGTGACGCGGCGCAACAGCGTGCGCCGATCGGCCGTCGTCGTCGGCTTCAGCCCGTCCTTCTCGAGCCGCGCGAGCACGTAGCGGTCGATGTCGTTGACGGGCCACGCCGTGTCCTTCACCGCGGGCACGCTCGTGCCCCGCAGCGGCTGCACCGACCACAGATGCTTCTGCGCCTCGGAGTATTCCTTCTGCGGCGTCTTGTCCTGCGGCCAGTAGGCGCCGTCCTTCACCCAGGTGACGAAGAAGCCGATCTGCTCGTCGGTGAGGCGCGTGCCTCCTTTCGGCATCTGCAGCGCGCCGCTGTGCTTCAGCGCGGCGATGAGCAGGCTGCGATCGGGGTCACCGGGCACGACTGCTGCACCCGACTTGCCGCCGGCGATCAGGTCCTCGCGCGAATCGAGGCGCAGACCACCGCTCTTCGAGTTCGTGTGGCACGCGAAACACTGCTGCGCGAGCACCGGCCGGATGTGCGATTCGAACTGGTCGCTCAGCACCGACTCGGGCTTCGTCCCCGCCTGCACTTCGGGCCAGGCCGCGCCGTCCCTGATCCAGGTGGCGAGCGCCTGCAGCTTGGCGTCGCTCAACTTGTCGCCGCCGAGCGGCATCTTCACGGTGCCGGTGTGCCGCACCGCGGCCATCAGCAGGCTTTTGTCGGGATCGCCCGGCACGATCGACGGTCCGGATTTGCCTCCTTTGAGCGCGGCCTCACGCGAGTCGAGCCGCAGTCCGCCTGCCGCCCCGTTGCCGTGGCAGCTCACGCAGTTCTCCGTCAGGACCGGTCGAACGTTCTTTTCGAAGAATTCGTTCTGGACCGGAGTCGGCAGCGCCGCCGCCGGCGCCTGCGCCTGGAGCCGTATTTCAATTGGCTGGTTCAAGAGTACGACGAGCGCCAGCGGCCCGAAGGCCGCCAGCGCAAGGAGTGACCGTTTCATTCCCACTTCCTCCGGTTCTCGTAGTTGCAGGTCTTCAGACCTGCCTAAAACTCGTAGCGAAGGGCGAACTGCATCACGCGGGCAGGCGCCGCTTCCGTGAACACGCCGAAGCTGTTCGGCGAGGCCGCGTCGAGCGACACCTTGGTGTAGTTGACGTTGTTGAAGGCGTTGAACGCCTCCGCGCGGAACTGCAGCCGGTGGTTGCCCGGCAGGTTGAAGTACTTCGTGAGCGACAGGTCGGTGTTGTAATAGGGCGCGAGCCGCACCGAGCCGCGCGTGCCGACCTCACCTGGCAGCATCGGCTTCCAGTTGGCTGCTTCGGTCGTGGACGAGAAGATCGCCGGGTTTCCGTTCTGGTTCACGGTCACGCCGTCCTTGTAGGGGCCGATCGGATCGGCCAGCGTCGTGAACGAGAAGTTCGTCGGCCACAGTCCCGAGTAGGCGACCGAGGTCGGCAGGCCAGAGCGGTAGCGGAAGATCGTCGACAGCTGCCACCCGCCCACGAGGGCGTCGGTCAGGGCTCCGGCGTTGCCGAGGACCGGCTTGCCTTTGCCGAACGGCAGCTCGAACAGCACGTTGCTGTTCACGTTGTGCCGCACGTCGAAGTCCGAGTCGCCGTAGAACGAGTCGAGGTTGTAGGGGTTGAGCATGATGCCGGCCGCGCTGCCGCCGCCCGCTTCCGGCGCGCCGCCGTTGTCGAGTGAGTGCGACAGCGTGTAGTTGACGTCGAACGACACGCCCTTGCTGTAGGCCTTGCGCAGCGAGAACGTCACGCCGTTGAAGTTCGAGTAGCCGGCATTGGTCCACATCGACATGCCGCTGCTCTGCGTGGGATACATCGTGTAGCAGCCGGTCCTGATGATGCAGTTGGGATTCGCCGCCGACTTCACGCGATCGATTGCGTGCGTTGCGTCGGCGTCGCTGCCGCCGTACTGCCCCCAGATCAGGTCGTAGTAGTTCGCGGTGGCGCTGCCGGGGAAGAACATGTTGGCCAGCGCCGGCGCCATGTTCTCGATCCACGGAATGGTGGTGACCATGCCCGGATTGGCGCGCACCTGCGACGGCGTGATGCCGGCGTCGTGAATGGCGCGGATCGCGTAGGCCATCTCCTTCCACGTCTGCCCCGACGCCGGATCCT
>Ga0105238_10004058_pt1 | contig 14511 bp, 11 predicted proteins | sample KBSC34metaG_FD_81526 | JGI IMG/M metagenome (GOLD analysis project Ga0105238, IMG submission 81526) | Corn rhizosphere microbial communities from Kellogg Biological Station, Michigan, USA - KBS C3-4 metaG | ecosystem: Host-associated > Plants > Roots > Rhizosphere > Soil | place: Michigan, USA... | reverse complement strand
TATGCCGGAAGTGGAGATTTGCAGGTGTTTCAGGGCACTGGGCGGCTGATCCCTTGTGGAAAAGGAACGTTCCACGTGGAACACAATAGTGTCACTTAGGCCAGTTGTTCCACGTGGAACAAAACCTCCCGAGCACGACTCGCTTGGTGGAACTTATCCCTAAACAGACTCCGCGATCCAGATCACTCCGTCGTCCGAATTTGGCATGGGAATAGGGTCTTTGAATTGGAAGCGATCGACGAGGCTGGGGTAAATCGCGTTGCGTGTACCCAGGATCATGATCTGCTTGTCCGCCCGGCTGGAGGCCTCGGCCACCGCAGCGTACATCTCATCGACGGCGCGGAGGGTAACGGTGTTGAAGTGTCGATTTGGCGGCATGGACTCGGCCCGGCCGGACCAGACTTCTGCGCTTAAGTCCAACGTCCTGATGACTTCCTGCAAAAATGCTGCTTTTCGGGTGCGCGATTCTGCGAGAGTTACGGAAAGGTGAGGGTGCAAAAGCTGGATAGGAACTCCCGGGAAGCCGGCACCGGAGCCAAGGTCGAGCAGAGAATCGCAGGTGGGGTGGAGATGCAGGCCCGCAAAGAGGCTCTCACCAAAGTGGCGCTGGACTATCCTTTCGGGATCGCGGATTGCGGTCAAGTTGACGCGGGAATTCCACTTGAGGATCAGCTCGAGATAGACCGCCAACTTTTGGTAAAGGCTCGCAGGAACCTGTGTCGTGCCAAAATATGGCACAAGCAGGTCAGCAATGTCTTCAGGGCTGAGTAAATAGCTCATTTATAGCCAGTCAATCCGCCGTGTTAGGTTTTGGCGACCATGCGGCGGCTTCAGCGATGAACCGCGCAAACAGGGAGCGGGAAGCGGCGCTCGAATCATAGGTCCGCTCAGGATGCCATTGAACTCCCATGACGAAGCCACCTGGAGCGCCAGGGCCATTTTCAACTGCCTCAATCACCCCATCTTCCGGGCTGCGGGCGGCGACGCGCAGGCCGTCGCCTGCAGTTGCGATGGCCTGGTGATGGCTGGAGTTGACCAAGAGAGGTTCGGGGTTCAAGGTTCGGGGTTCGAGCGGGGGGCGAGTTGCGAGAACCTGCGCGAGGAGAGAATCGGGATCAATCTCGGCTGGATGGGCTTCGGCGACGCCGCGCTGGCGATGGTTTACCGGGCCAGCTTCAACATGCTGAATAAGTGAGCCGCCGCGCCAGACGTTGAGCATCTGCGTGCCGAAGCAGATGGTGAAGAGAGGTTTGCGCAGGTTGTGGGCGTCCTGGAGTAGGAGCTCGTCGACATTCTCGCGGGCGGGATCGGCAGGAGCGGTTTCTGGCGCCGCGGTCTGTCCGTACTTCTGCGGATTGACGTCCGCACCGGAGCCGGGGAGCAGCACACCCTGGCAGCCGGCGATGAGCTTGGCGGTAGCCGCTGGCGGCTGGGCTAAAGGAATTTCAACTGGCTCGCCGCCGGCTTTGGCGATGGCCTCAGCGTACTGCGGCCAGGAGCGCTGGTTGTACTCAGCGTCGGTGCTGGTGGGGACCGGGATGGCGATGCGGGGCTTCATAGATGCTTCTCGATGATAAAGGCAAAAGCAAAGGCATAACACGGATCGATGCGGGTGATCTCGAATTCGCTGGATATGTAACTTAAATAGGTACATAACTCCATTCGGGAAATTCTCGCTTGACAGATTTCAGCTCAGCGGCGTAGTTTCTCTTACACTTGTCATAGACACATGACATGCGTAACAGAAGGAGCGAGTGCACATGCCCACGGTACGGCTTACACGCCTGGAGTTCATCATCATGGAGACGCTGTGGACACGCGGCCAAGCCTCCATCCGCGAGATGCTGGAGGGCTTTCCGGCGAAGAAGCGGCCGACTTACAGCACGGTGCAGACCATGGTGTATCGCCTGGAGGCGAAGGGTGCGGTCCGGCGCATCCGCATGTCGGGCAACTTCCACATGTTTGAGGCAGCGATTACGCGCGAGGCGGCACAGGGCCCGGTGATCGATGAGCTGCTGGCGATTCTCGGCGGGGAATCGCGGCCGGTGTTTGCGCGGCTGATTGAGACGGGCAAGCTGACCATGGATGACGTGGAGTTCGCGGAGAAGGCGCTCGAGGCGGCGAAGAAGAAGAAAAGGCTTAACACCGATTGACACCGATCTCAGCGATTTAAAGACACAGGTCAATACGTGGAGAGGTGACGGAGATGACGGAGCATTTTGCAGAGTGGATTGCAGGGATGGGACCGCAGATTGCGGATCATCTGTGGCAGTCGACAGCGGTTGTGCTGGCTGCGTGGCTGGTGACGCTTGCCCTGCGCGCGAACCAGGCGCGGGTACGCCATGCGATATGGCTGGCTGCGTCGATCAAATTTCTGGTGCCGTTTGCGCTGCTGATTGCGGCGGGCAATCTGCTGCCGCATCCGAAGCAGGCAGTTGCGCCGGTAGTGTATTCGGCGATGGATGTGGTGGAGGAGCCGTTCGCGCAGAGCTTTGTACCGCTGCCTCCGCCGGTTGTGCATGTGCCGACGATACGCGAGCGAGCAGAGGCGGTAATGCCGTTAGTTTTGTTTGCGCTGTGGGTGATGGGAGCTGGCGTGGTGGTGTTTCGCTGGACGCGGAGTTGGCGCGTGGTGCGGAGAACGTTGCACGAAGCCCAAGTGGTGGACGACGGGCGCGAGTGGGAGATTCTGCGAAGGGTAGAGGGATCAATAAGGACTGTAGAGCTGCGGTTGTCCGAGGAGCGGATGGAGCCGGGCATCTATGGCGTGTGGCGGCCGGTGCTGGTGTGGCCGCGTGAACTCTCCGCGCGGCTGGACGACGCGCATATTGAGGCGATCGTGGCGCATGAGCTGGCGCATGTGCGGCGGCACGACAATCTCTCCGCTGCGCTGCACATGCTGGTGGAAAGCATCTTCTGGTTCCATCCTGCAGTGTGGTGGATGGAGCGGCAGATGGTGAAGGAGCGCGAACAGGCGTGCGACGAGGCGGTGGTCACGCTCTCCCTCAGTGTAGAGGGCGGTCAGGTTGAAATTTTCGATCCGTCCGATATGCAAACTTCTTATGCCGAGACGTATGCGGAGGCGCTGCTGAAGACCTGCCGCTTCTGCATTGAGTCGCCGCTGCCGTGCGTGGCCGGCGTGACGGGCGCAGATCTGAGGCAGCGTGTGGTGGAGATCGTGACCGGACGAGGGCTGCTGCGGATGAGCTGGCCGAAGAAGATTCTGATTTCGGCGGCGGCGGTGTGCGTGGTGGCTGCGCCGGTAGTGCTGGGACAGGCGAAGGCGGCGCAGAGGCTAATGCAGGCGGCGATGAATGCCGCTCCGAAGCCGGTGCAGGCTGTGGCGAAGGTGATGATGGCTGAGGTTGCGAAAAGTGATGCGGGTGATGCAGCACAGACAGCGTCTGCAACCGATAACACTGATCCAGAGATGTCATTGGGGCCGGCGTTTGAGGTGGCGGTGATCCGGCCGGCGGACCGCAACGATGGCCGAAGATCGTTCGGTTCAATGGTGGACGCCTCTGGCAGGTTCACAGGCTCGGCGGTAACGTTGAGCTCACTGGTGTGGTACGCGTATGCAAACCAACCGCTGAAGGCGAGGGTGAGCGGTGGTCCGAAGTGGGCTGACTCCGACTTCTTCGATGTCAATGCCAAGATCGATGCGGCTTATATGGATGGCTGGAACAAGCTCACCACTGAACAAAGAATGGCCCGATTAAGGCCGATGGTACGTACGCTGCTGGTCCAGCGGTTTCGGCTTAAGCTGCATGCGGAGATGCTGCCTACACCTGTCTATGCATTGGTGCAGGCGAAAGGGGGAGCCAAGATGAAGGAGGTTCCTACTCCTGAAGCCGTTGATTACGATCCGGAGTCTACTGCTCGCTGGAGGAACGAGCATCCGAATGAACCGCGACCAGGCAGCATTTCTTGTGGTCCTGGACCTAGTTGCATTGGTACAGCCATCCGGATTAGCAGTGCCATCGGGCAAATCCAGGGTAGTGCGCACTCCGACCGCATGGTGGTCGACGAGACGGGTTTGAAGGGCTATTACAACTTCATGCCGATGCCTCGTCACGATGATGAAGATGCCATGCAACAGATATCGGATGCGCTGGGTCTGAAGTTTGAGCCGCGCACGATGCCTGTCAAAACATACGTCATCGATTCTGCCGAGAAGCCGAGCGTGGATGGGTCGGAGGTGGGTTCGATGCCTCTGATGGATTATCTGGCGCTCAACGCTGACGAAGGCGCTCAGCTAAATAATGCGTATCGCAAGTGGCTGGGCGAGGATGTGCATTGGCTGATTACGCCTGAGGAGCGTGCGGATTTCCTGAAGCTCACAACGGACAAAGACCGCGATGCATTTATCGAGAGCTTCTGGGAGAAGAGGAATCCGCCGGGCGCGGCGAAGGACGCGTACAAGGAGGAGATCTACACGCGGATAGCGTATGCAAATGATGGCTTCTCGCTGCCTGGGAAGCCGGGATGGGCGAGCGATCGTGGGCGTGCGGTGATCCAGTTCGGCAAACCGGATTCAATCGAGGCGCATCCCGGTGATAACGCGCCGTATCAGATCTGGTTCTATCGCAATGTCGCGGGCCTGGGCGCAGTTAGCCTGCACTTTGCCCGCTCCGGCGATGATTATCGGTTGGCAGACTCATGGCCGCAGGCGAATGCACCGGCGCAGACACGCTCCCTAGCTTCTTTTGCTGCAGCCACCATCAAACCGCCTGATCTCTCGAACAACCGCCATCCGGTCAGTTTCTACGGCAAACCGGGAGGGCTTGTCTTCTATGGCGGGAGCGCGAGGATGTTGATTGAATATGCGTTCGGCCTGCATACCTATCAAGTTATCGGCGGCCCCGACTGGATCGCGGCCAAACAACTCGGCCCGGACTGGTTTGAAATCAATGCCGTGCCGCCGGACAATTCATCCTCGCGCAACATCAAAGTCGCGAACGCCGAGCCCACACCGGAACAGCGTCAGATGTTGCAGTCGCTGCTTCGAGAGCGCTTCGGACTGAAATATCACTTTGAGACAAAAGAGGGTGAGGTTTATGTCCTCACCCGTGGCACCAAACCGCTCCAGTTCGTTACTCCAAAGGACACCAACCTCGATCCGCGAGCTATCGTACTCGCAAAGGGAAGCGACGAACGCCCAGGAGTTTTTTACGACGGCGAAGCATTAGGGAGCAACACCACTACCGACTACCTCGCCACGCGGCTTGGTCAGTACCTGCAGATGCCGGTCATCAACCAGACCGGCATTGGCGGCGCGTGGGACTTCCACCTCGCCATTGTCGATCCCGACAACCAGAAGGTGCAGGATGCCGTGAATAGCGTAGTCGATCGTTTGGGCCTCAAGATCCAACGCAGCCGCGGGCCTATTCAGACTCTCGTGATCGACCATATTGACCATCCGACAGAGAACTAATATGGGAATCTCTGCGGTGCGCGGCAAATAATGGGCGCAGCGAGATAAATCAGGTTAGGCTGGTGTGCATGTTCGGACGCACGTTGAGTTGTGTAGCGCTCATGTTTTCATTTGCGGCGACCGAGGCGGTCGCGCAGACGCCTGATCGTCCCACGAAGCCCATGCCGTTTGAGGTGGTGTCGATCCATCCGACTATGCCAAGCCGGATCAGTGGAAATGCCTTCACGGACGATGGCTACACCATGCATGCGGTCACTCCAAATGTGCTGCTGTCGTATATAAGCCACACGCTCGCCGGTCTGCCGGACTGGGGCAACAGTGAGCGGTACGATATTGTGGCGAAGGTCGCCGAGGCTGACCAGCCGGCCTGGAAGACGATGACCTTCCAGCAGAAGAGCGTGAGCATTCGGCTGATGCTCGAAGACCGTTTCCACCTAAAGTGGCACACTGAGACGAGGATGGAGCAGGGTTACACGCTGGTGATCGCAAAGGGCGGCGTGAAGATGAAAGAAGCCACGCCGGATGAGACGTATCCTGGCGGCCCGCACAATGCCGACGGAACTCCGAGGCATGAAGTTTACCCGGGCCCATCCGTGATCGTAGGGCAGGCTGGGAACATGGAACAGATCGTCCACACCCTGGGGTTGTTTGCACGCGCTCCGATAGAGGACAAAACGGGGCTGACTGGCCTGTATGACTTTATGCTGAACGCGGCTCCTGAGCCACCTCCAGGCGCAGCAGTCTCCGACCCACCTGTGAGCGATGCGCCGTCGCTGTTTGTAGCGGTGCAGAAACAGCTTGGGCTGAAGCTGGTTCCGGGGAAGGTGCCGGTTGAATATGTGGTGGTCGACCACATTGAACGGCCGGCGGCGAATTGAAAATACTGTGCAACGGTTGGAGTAAATCTCGTTAGGCTGGTGTGCATGCTCGGACGTATGTTGAGTTGTATTGCGCTTATTTGTTTGCTTTTCGCGGTTGTTGCCAATGCGCAAGAGAAGCCTGCGGCCACTGAGGAAGCGGCGGCACGGCCGATGAGATTCGATGTCATCTCTGTAAAGCCCGCTAAGCCCGGCGCCGGCATGAGCTTCGGGTTTGGACCAGATGGGTTCTCCGCTCGAGGCCTGCCTCTCTCGGCCTTGATTTACTACGCCTACTTCCCGATGAATATGTCAGACCGGAATCCGATCTCCGGTGCGCCAGACTGGGCGACCAAAGAACTATGGGACGTGGATGCCAAGGTGGCAGCTGAGGACGTTGCGGAATATCAGAAGCATCGTCCGCGGCTTGATGATCCGCCAGGCGCGCTGGGCCATCAGTTGCTGCAATCGCTATTGGCCGACCGCTTTCATCTTGTCGCGCATAGCGTCCCGGCGCAGATGGATGGCTACGCTCTTGTCGTGGCGAAGAACGGACCGAAGTTCAGGGAGGCTGCTTCCGATGAGCCACAGCCTGCAGGCAGCCACGCAATGCCTGGTGGAGGATACATTGCGATTGCTCCGCGAGGCGAGTTCCCACGCACCGTGTATAACGCTGCAAAGATGTCCGATCTTGTCACCCGTCTGATCGGCATGGGCTGCGCGGTTGTTGACCGCACCGGACTTACCGGACGGTATGACTTTACGCTAAGCTGGCTCTCGTCCGGCCCGGAGGAACAGCACGTGGGTGCAATCGACTCTGACGATCCCGACAAACTATCGCATTGGGACCTCGACGCGATGGGGCTGCGCGCAGAGCGCGTGAAGCTGCCGACTGAGCACATCGTCATCGACCACGTCGAACGACCGACGCAGAACTAGCACCTTAGCGCCGAAGGCGCATGTGCCCTGGACGGCAAGTCCTCAGATACGCATGGGCATGAGGATGTAGCGGTACTTGACGTCGTCGGAGCCGTCTTCGGGGCGCATCTGGCCGGCGGACTGGGCGTCCTTGAACTCCAGGCGGACCTCGCCGGAGTTGCCGGTGGCTTTGAGGAAGTCGATCAGGTAAGACGAGTTGAAGCCGACGACCAGAGGATCGTAGTTGTAGGGCGTCTCGATGGAATCTTCGGATTCGCCGGAGTCGGTGGAGGAGCTGGAGAGCTTGAGCTCGTTCTGCTCGAGGCGGATCTTGATGGCGCCGGAGCGCTCGTCGGCGAACTGCGCGACGCGCTGGATGGAGCCCATCAGGTCCTCGGAGCGGACGATGACGAACTTGTTGTTGTCGCGCGGGAGCACGGCCTCGTAGTTAGGGAACTGGCCGGTGAGCTTGCGGCTGGTGAGCACGCGGCCGCCGACGCGGAAGAAGAGCGTCTGCTCGTCGTCGGCGAAGTCGAGGGTTTCAGCATCCGTCGAGTTGAGCAGTGAGAGCAGCTCGCCGAGGGCCTTGCGCGGAATGAGGGTCTTCTTCTCGCCGGTGATGCCGTCGAGGGATTCGCCCAGCTTCTCAATGTGCGCCAGGCGATGGCCATCGGTCGCGACCATGGCCATGGACTCAGCCTTGAGAACCAGCAGCGCACCGTTGAGCGTGTAGCGCGACTCCTCGCTGGAGATGGCGAAGATGGTCTTGGCGATCATGTTCTTGAGCGAGGCGACGGAGAGCTTAGTGGATCCGGTGGTGGGGAACTCCGCGACCATGGGGAAGTTGGCGCGGGCCATGCCGACCATCTTGGTGTTGGAGCGGCCGGCGCGGATCTGCACCCAGTGGTTGTCCTGCAGCTTGATGGAGATGTCGCCGTCGCCCAGGAGCTTGATGTAGTCATACAGCTTGCGCGCGGGGATGGTGCAGGCGCCGGGCTTCTTGACCTTGGCGGGGCAGGAGGTGCGGATGGACTGGTCGAGATCGGTGGCGGTGATGGTGAGGGTGTCGCCGTCGGCCTCAAAGAGGAAGTTGGAGAGGATGGGGATGGTGGTCTTGCGCTCGACCACGGATTGCGCGGCCGTCAGTTCGCGCAGCAGCTCGGCTCGGGAGACGCTGATCTCAAGGTTTCCGGTGGGTGCGGCGGGGGTCGTCATCTCGGTCTCCTGATTCGATCCTGGGCTTTTGACGGCGGTGGGCATGGGGAGCGGCTCCAAAGGGATGCTTGGTGGAACTTTACACCGAACGCGGTGCAGTCTGCATGGGACAGACTGGATTCTATGGAGTTACAGGCTGTGAAGGCCATCGCTTTCTTTGTGGAAAGCAGGGAATTATCTTTTGGTTCATGCTGAGGCGAGCACACGAGTGGTAAACGAGGTTTTTCGAGTAGGCTGAACTGCCAGGTGCGAGTGCTTCTAAAGACTATTGATTAGAAGAAAGAGAATAGCTAGTAGCAGTAATAGATGGCATGGGAAATGTGGAAGACGCTGGGGAGATGTTGCAACGGCAAGACTTGGTCCGGCGCCGGGATTCAGAAAAGGCGCCTGTGGAAGTCCTGAGAAGAGGGAATACGAGTGGGTAGCCACCGGAGCGGCGCCGGGATTTCATGGTTCTTCACAGTGGGCCGCTTTGCCGCTACGAGAGAAGTGCATGCGATCGGCGGAAAGCAGGCTAAGCAGTAATGATGTGAGAGGCTTGCAGCAGTTCGATTTTTAACAAGAGATGGATCGCAGAGAGGAAAAGAAGTCCGCGACCGCGATAGATGCGTTCGCGTGTCTCGATATTGTCACTTTTGCTGGTGAAAGCGAATAGTTTGGCGAGCCAGCAGTTACCTTGGAAGCCATGCCAGCCAAGAGTGAATCGACCGCCCAGAGGCAACTGAACTTCCGCGCGATTGAGACAGCCGTTCTGTTCGCACTCGCGCTGCTTCTGGTGTGGAAGGGTATCCTCCCTGGCTGGCGTAGTCTCAATACAGACTTCCCCAATTATTACTTTGTAGCGCGACTGCTGCGCGAGGGCTATGCCGTCGATCGTATCTACGACTGGGTCTGGCTGCAGCGCATCCGCGACCATTGGGGAATCGGTCCTCCAAGCCTGATTGGGTTCGCGGGCCTTACGCCCTTCTCGGCGTGGCCTGTTCTTCCGTTCACCGTCTTCAGCGCGCTCACGGCGAAGCGCATCTGGATTGTGCTGAATCTTGTATTCCTTGGAATCACGGCTGAACTGCTGCACCGTTCTACAAGTCTCAACCGGCGGCGGGTCTGGCTGATCACACTGCTGGCATTCATTCCGTTACAGACAAGCTTTCTGTTCGGCCAGATGCATATTCTGGTGATGCTGCTGCTGATGCTGGCGTACTACTTTTTGCAGCGCAACCGGGCCGTCGCATGTGGCGCGTGCATCGCTTTTGCGGGCGCGCTGAAGATGTATCCGCTGCTGTTCGTGCTTTACTTTGCCTGGAAAAAGCAATATCGCTTCGCTCTGGCTACGCTTGTTTCGGTATGCGTAGTGGTTGCAGCGGGATTGCTCTCCTTTGGGCCGCATCTGCTCCACATTTATGCCGTGCAGATCGTGCCGAGCACGCTGCGAGCAGAGGCAGTTGATCCTTACAACATCCAGGCAGCATCCGCGGCGTCGCTGCTGCACCGCCTCTTTCTGTACGAGCCCAGCCTCAACCCTCGGCCAATCTATCTCTCACCCGTTGCTTACGCGGTCCTCTATCCTCTCTTCCAGCTGCTGGTGTTCCTGCCGCTGTTCGCGCTGATTCGCTCGGCTTCCAGCCCCGTGCGCGAGAAGCTGGAGTGGGCCACGTTCCTGTTGGCTCTGCTGGTCGCATCTCCCTTTCCGGCCAGCTACCACTTCGTTGTGCTGATTCCGTGCATCGCACTGTTTGTGGATGCGCTGGCCGCAGGTCGCAATCGTACGGTTCTTATCACTGCGCTCATCCTTTACGTTCTTGTCTCGCCGGCTTCCACGAATGTTTCGCCGAGGTTTGCCACAGCCATCTTTATCCTGCTTTCCACTGCGCGCTTGTGGATCGGCCTCGCTGTGCTTGGCCTCTTCCTGGTGAGTCTCCGAAGGCTGGAGCCTGCGCCGGCGTCTTCGCGTCTGCGTATTGCGCTGCTGTGCAGTGTCTCCACCGTTGTGTTGATCGCCAGCATGGTGAGTTGGCACACGCATCTCGTCAGCATCCAGGCGCAGACAAGCCAACTTGTGAGGCCGCTGCAGCCGGCGCTTCTGGCGACTGGCCCTGCACCACAACCTGGCGGTGGCTATCTGTACACGGCCATGGTTGGCCGTGGCTATCGGATCCTCGATCAGAATGGCAGACCGGTCTATACAGAGTCTGGAATAGCACGTGACCAGCTTTCTTTTGCTGTATTCGGGTCAGGCGATCTGTTGATCGAGCTGGCAGACGCAACGGGCTCGAATATAGCTCTGGTGCCTCGCGGTTCAACGCCGCACATTGTGCTGCATGATGCCGAGTCGCCGGCAATCTCTGCCGACGGGCGCACGATTGCTTTTCTGCGAGAGCACAAGGGCCGCGGCTCCGTGTGGATAGCGCAGTTCGATGGTGCTGCGGCTTCGGAACCGAAGCAGGTGGTGCCGGACCGATACGAGGTGCGCAGTGTGGCCTTTTTGCCGTCGGGCGAGCTTGTGTTCACAGCTTCAACAACTGAGAGCCGTGTCCGCATTGCGCTTTATGCGGCCTTGCCGGGAGCTGCTCCGCGCCAACTGTCTGCACCGGGTGAGGAGATCGACTCGGTCGGCGCTGTACCCAGCCGCTTCATCGCCATCACGCGCTTGGAGCATGACCACTGGCAGCTTGGCTATCTCGACCCAGCATCCGGCCGTGAGACTTTACTGACCCACCAGGACTGCAATGCCTCCGCGCCTTCTTGGGTGGACGCGGACACGCTGCTCTATGCGACCGATTGCGCGAGGGGATATGGGCTGACCGCGCTGGCCACCGCGAGAATACAGTGACGCAGACCTAATACTCCGGGTTGCGGGTGAGGTTGCGTTTGATGGTGAAGCAGTCATTCAGCCTGGCGTCATCGTCGGCAAGGGCGATCTGAATGGCGCGCTGGAGTGAGTCGATCTCGGCTGGAGAGAGAGCGGCGACATTGCCGGACTCTGCCATCGTCGCCCATGCGGCATCGATCTGCTGCTGGGGAAGATTCTGGTGCGCGGCCTCGAAATCTCTGAAGAATTGGGAGAAGGCCATATTTTGTTCGAAGGTACGGCCGGGCTGATCGCTGGAGGTGCGGAGCACTGAGGCGGCGTGGGCAAGGTCGTCAGAGCTGCGTTTAGATAGCTCGGTGAATCCGTCCTCAACGGTGTGCCGGAAGCGAAGCCCTCCTGCGATGTGGCTGCCCAGGTAATTGATGGTGCCGGACTGGCGAATACTCTGCCATACTTCGTCGTTGTAGAGGGAAGTGGTGAGGCGCAGGATGAATGGCCCTGGTGGAATCGGACGATGCGCCCGTAACGCATCCAGCACGGCGAGATCGTGCTGCAGGTCACGCTCATGATGCTGGGTGGCAAAGATGTTGAAGTCGTTGGCTCCCTCGTTCTGTTTGCGTTCCTCACCAAGCGCATGCGTGGCTTCAGTGGCGAGGTGCCAATGGTGCAGATACTCGACCGTCTGTTCCAGACTGATGGCTATCAGGATGCCGAGGATGACGGTGAAGAGATGAATGAAGAAGTCGCGGCGGGTGATGCCGCCATGGTGGGGCGGATGGATGTCGATCATAGGGGCGGCGTCCTCTGGGGTAGTTACTGCGGCTTCGTTAGGCGAGGCCTCAGGCGGATCGGAGCTGAGGCCGCGACCCGAGGCTGGGTCAGCAGACGGATCGGAATCGATCGTGGTCCTCGGAGCAGGCGAGATGGGGTCGTGCTCTTCCATGCGCGTCGTTCAGCTGTAAATCAGGTGTCGCCGAGTGTATCGCAAACGGGCGCGAAGTCGGCGGGTATCGTGACGAGGGCGATGAGGGCGGCGTGTTGATTCTCACGTGTAGGTTTAGACTTGTGGCGTCGCGGGTAGCACTAGAGCAGGGTGAGTCATGAGCGCCAAGAAGGTTCTTGCTGTTTCGTTAGTTAGCCTTGCCGGGTTGATTGTCGTTGCGGCGGTAGCGGCGATTGCAATCTTTCTCTTCCCCTCGCGCGGCGGCACCGAGCAAAACTTCCCTCCTCCAGACGGTCAGCAATCCATCTCTCCAGTGGCGAACGAGGCGCTGCTTTCGCGCAGCAGCGGTAGTTCATCGTTTCTATATCGAAAGGACCTTAGCGGCGGCGCAGAGTCACGGCTGACGTCAGCTAAAGGCGGAATCGAATCCGAGGCCAGCTTTTCGCACGATGGTAAAAATGTGGTCTATACGTTTGCAGCTTCCCCCGACTCCAAGGCTGAAGTCTGGGTCATTGGCGCAGACGGCCACAATTCCCGCCGGATAAGCGGACAAGACCAGGACGCTCTTCATCCGGTCTTTTCCCCAGATGACTCAACCGTTTATTACGGAGTGTCGAGCTTCACCGGAAACCACTCGCCCATCGCGCGCCCCGCCCGTCATGAGTGGGATCTCTATGCCATTTCAATTCGATCAGATACCGGTGCGGAAGTCTCACCAACACAGATAACCCATCAGTCCTTCTATGATCTGCGATCGCTGGATGCGGTGGCGGATGGCGTCAAAGCCGGCGAGGTAGGACTGCTCATCAGTACAACGGGTTACCCAATTGGCGATCTGATCGAACAATTTGTGATCGGTGAACCAGGCAGAACAGGCATTTTCCAGCCGCACGTGCCCGGTCAGTCTTCGATTGGTCCTTCGTATGGTGAGGCACGTTTCATTCACAATGGCATGGACGTACTCTTTCTGGCTGCGACCGATACAACCGGTGGCACCTATGACTACAACGTATATTCGATGAGCGACGTGACAGGCAGTGAAATCAAACAACTGACGCACCTGAAAGGGATGACGACAGACCTAAGAGTCGTGCCGGACGGAAGAGCCACCTTCATAAATGGAGGAAAGGTCTATGCTCTGGACATAGCGAAACAGTCCATAGAACCGCTCTAAAAGCGGCATCGGTCACCTGAAAGAGCAATCAAGAAGAGCGGAGTCTATGCTCTACGACGTTCTTGCCATGCGGCGTAAGATGGAAGAGACGCGAAAATTCATAGTTGGCGGGAGCTGAACGGTGGCGGAGACGATCTTTGATGCAGTGGTCGTGGGTGGTGGGCCTGCGGGGTATACGTGCGCGATCCGGAGCGCGCAACTGGGGTTGAAGGTGGCGCTGGTGGATGCGAATGACCGCTTGGGCGGGACGTGTCTGCTGTGGGGCTGCATTCCGACCAAGGCGATGCTGTTTACGGCGGAGATATGGGACCACCTGAAGCATGCGGAGCGCTTTGGCATTGAGGTGAAGGACCCGAAGATCATCTGGAAGGATGTGATCGCGCGCAAGGACTCGGTGATCTCGACCCATACGAAGGGTCTGGATTATCTGATGAAGAAGAACAAGATCACGGTCTTCAAGGGCTTTGGAAGGCTGACTGGCCCGGCGAAGGATGGCGTGCACACGGTGGACGTGAAGCTGGCCGATGGCAAGCAGGAGACGGTTAAGGCGAAGAAGGTGGTGCTGGCGACGGGCTCTGACGCGCGCATGCTGCCGGGGCTGAAGGCCGACGAGACGATCCTGACGAATTACGAGATTTTGAAGATTGCGGAGATGCCGAAGTCGCTGGTGGTGATTGGGTCGGGCGCGGTGGGCGTGGAGTTTGCGTCGATCTTCAAGAGCTTTGGCGCCGAGGTGACTATTCTGGAGATGCTGCCGCGCGTGGTGCCGGTGGAGGATGAGGACATCTCGAAGGAGCTGCTGCGGCAGTTCAAGAAGCGTGGAATCGATGTGAACCTCTCGATCAAGGACACGAAGATCGAGAAGAACAAGCAAGGCGTGCTGGTCAGCTGGACGGACTCGAACGGCAAGGCGCAGTCGAAGCAGGCGGAGAAGGTGCTGGTGGCGGTGGGCCGCTCGCCGCGGACGGCGGACATTGGCCTCGACAAGACGAAGATCACGCCGGACCGCGGCTTCATTATGACGAATGAGTGGATGGAGACGACCGAGCCGGGAGTTTATGCGATCGGCGACATTGTGGGTGGGCTGCCGCAGCTGGCGCATGTGGGGTCGATGGCTGGGTTGGTGGTAGCGGCGAAGATGGCGGGCAAGTACGCCAAGCC
>Ga0105238_10004057_pt1 | contig 14511 bp, 8 predicted proteins | sample KBSC34metaG_FD_81526 | JGI IMG/M metagenome (GOLD analysis project Ga0105238, IMG submission 81526) | Corn rhizosphere microbial communities from Kellogg Biological Station, Michigan, USA - KBS C3-4 metaG | ecosystem: Host-associated > Plants > Roots > Rhizosphere > Soil | place: Michigan, USA... | reverse complement strand
GCTGCTCAGCGGGGCGCATGCGTCGCGGATCCGTTATCACGCGCGCTTGTATATTTGCCAACGAAATCAAACGGCTAAGGATATCCCCCAGCCGCTCTTCCGCCCCTGAGCCCACATTATAAAGCCCTCCCACCTCCCCCTCCACCAGCTAGGTATGCTCAAACCATATCGCCCACGTTCGTGAAATCGCGCTTGACATCTATGCAATATCGTGTGGACATGAGTTTAATTTCATGCAAGTCCCGTCGCGCGCGTGTGGCATTGCTCGGACTATTCACCCAGCGCGCTTCTTCGTTTCGGTGACAGCCCGACAAGGCGTGATCAGCATCGGCAACATGGCTCGACACTCCTTGAGTCGATTCGTACTCCAAAAGTGGAACCCGTCACACCATCAACCATTCGGCGAGTTTCGCTGACGCCTGCGCCCAACTTAGGCAGACAATTTTTGCAGACCGCGGAAGTCCATGGTTTGCTATCACCTGCCGTAAATTCGTGACCAGCGCGTGTACATCGCCCACCGGAAAATATGCCGCCTCGTTCCCCGCGATCTCGCGAAACACCGCGATGTCGCTGACAATCAGCGGAGTGCCCAAGCTGCCCGCTTCGACCAAAGGCAGCCCGAAGCCTTCGGCCATGGATGCCTGCACTAGAGCTGTGGCGCGTCCAAGCAAGTACCGCATATCACCATCCGTCGCGTGCTCAAACCAATGCAGACGCTTGCCGCACTCGACATGACTGCGCAAGCGGGCCGTCAAGTCATCCGTCCTCCAGCCTTGCTTGCCGATCAGAACGAGGCTTGCATCGACATTATCGGCCCACAGGATTTCAAATGCGGCAAGGATTGTGGCGTGATCCTTTCGCGGCTCTATCGTGCCCACCGATACAAATAACGGTCGCTGCTGATCAGCCAATTCAATAGTCTGCTGCGACGGCACCTCGAAACGACCGGACTCCAGATCGCTGCCAAGATGCAAGCTGCCTGTCCAGGGACGCATCTGATTGCCAGACAAGGTTTCGTCCATATACGCCTCAAGATCGAGTCGTATCGCTTCAGAAGCGCAAATGAAGCCGTCAGCGGCTGAGATCGCACGATCTATCCATGCGCGAAAAACCAGCGGCATGCCCGGATCACAAGTCTGCGGGAAGCGGATCGGTATCAGGTCGTACACGAACCAGACTATGGATCCGCCTTTCTCCCTGGCACGGCGATGCAGATCATCGAATCGTTCCGGCGACCACCACGACGAATCGAGCATGAAGATCACATCGCCCGACCTGACCTCCAACGTCGCGTCCTGCCCGGGACAGTCGATACCGAGCTGGGTTCGCCCAAATTCGCGCGCATAATAAATGCCCTGCTCGGACCAGGCAAACGGCTCGACGGAAAAGACTCCCAAACGATGCGCGAGTCTCGATAGGCCGACGGTGAAATTTCGCGTTACCCGCTGCACACCAGACCATGCATTCAGGCGAATGACCTCGGAAATGTCGACAAGAATTCTTCGCGGCTGCCTGCCAAGCAATTCATTGGCAAGCTTTTCCGTCGATTGCTTCCACGTTAGGCAGGTGATGTCTAGTGGCCTCTGGAAACCGTTGCCTCCGAGCCCTTCCTGCACGATGGCTGCCAAAGCTGCGGCATCGCCGACAGGAAAGTATGCTGCCGCGTTACCTGCGATCTCGTGGAAAGCCGGAATGTCAGTGACGATCAGCGGCACGCCCAAACTGCCTGCCTCGACCACAGGCAGACCGAAACCTTCGGCCACGGATGTCTGCAACAATGCCTTCGCATGCATCAGCAAACAGCGGATATCGCGATCGGATGCGTTTTCGAACCAATGCAGTTTGTCGCCGTACTGCGGATGATTGCGTATCCGCGCGCACAGATTGTCGACGTCCCAGCCCTGCTTACCGACCAGCACTAGGGACGAATTGATGCCTCGGAGCCACAGTCGCTCGAACGCAGCCAATGCGGTCGCATAGTCCTTGCGCGGCTCGATCGTACCTACCATGACAAAAAATGCCGTATCGGCCGATATCAGATCGAAAACCACCGCGCTAAGTTCGGAAAGATCCGTTGATTCCAAATCTGCACCCAGATGAACACTGCGCGCCCACGGACGACGCGCATTTTCGGGCAAAGTTTGATTCAAATATTCTTCAAAATCTGCTCGTGTGGATTCTGAATTGCACAGGAACCCATCCGAATTCCGCACTGCGTGCTCCAGCCAATTGCGGAAAAATGGCGGAGTTCCTGAATGGCAATATCCCGGAAAGCGAATCGGGATAAGGTCATGAACCATCCATACTATTTCGCCACCGTGGTCGCGGATGGCTTTGTGGAAAGCTTCGAACCGTTCCGGAGAACTCCAGGCTGAGTCGGGCCGGTAGAGCACATCGTTGCGCATCGGATGCACTGATTCTTCATCGCCTGGATAGTCGACGCCCAAATCCTCACGCACAAAGCGCCGCGGATGGATAAAGCCCGTTTCGGTCCAGGCCACCGCTTCTACATCGAAATCGCCGCGTCGACGCGCCAGCCGCATCAACCCGGCGCAATGACTGCGTACGACGCGCTGGATGCCGGTGCGCAAACCGGTTTCAAAAACGTGGGATATGTCCACCAGGATGCGCCGACGCTCGCCTCGTGCAACGCACTCGAGCGCGACTCGCATCTCGTCCTGATCATCATTGACGCCCAGTATCGGAACCACATCGGCGAGACGGGCGATTGCTGCGGCATTCCTACGCCACGGTCGACGCACGCTGACGGCGTGGCCGCCATTGCGGTGACCGCCATACGTTTGCAGCGCCTCCCACGCCGCGCGCGCTGGTTTGCGACGCAACCCCATCGAATCGTCCGGGTCGTCGCCGATCACCCGGATCCGCTCCGGCGCAACGCCTAGATGTTCGACCAAATCGCGTCGCGTCGCTTCGGAAATTGCCAGAAAGAGATCGAACTGCTTAAAGCGCTCCAGTTTGTCGCGATACCGGGAATACAGAAATTCGCCAGGCTTGTGGCGGCGCTCCGGGAACAGCAAGGGACTGATGTCATTGGCGATAACGGCCTTGGCGACATGCTCAACGATGTTCCAATCGAAATCGCTCGTGCGCAATTCACCAAATTCGAGAAAACTGGTGACGAGCAACCAGTCAGGAGCCAACGATTCGATGAGCCGCGACTTGAGCAACGCCGCAGTATCACGACAGGCGTCGACATAGTCGGTTGGTTGCGCGCCTAGCGGATAGTCAAATGTCGCTGTGACCGCACGTACTCCGGCGTGCCGCAGGGCCTGCCGCGCCTCAGAAAGGCGCGTCGCATCGAGTGCATCTAACACGACGACTAAATCGTGTTCGACTGCCTGCTGCGACATCGCGACGATCAGATTCAGCGCATAGCGTCCGATCTCCTTGTGGCGCGAATCGCTGAGCAGCGGCATCGCGTCGATGGCAAGTTTCATGCGCTGCCGTCCATTCGCGATATTTGGTTCAGCTGTGTGATTTCAGCCGGCGCAAACGATGCACCCGTTTTGACCTGCGATCCCGGTGATCGGCGCATGCTTGGAACCTATCTCGAAATTCTTTTCGCCTCGAGTGTAGGCACGAAATGTCGAAATCGAAAGACCCAGGCGCCTCGGGAATAGGGGGTTTTTGACTTCGCAAGCGGCCCGGCCAACGTTACCGATTGGATCAGGCGGTTCAGGGTATACCCCCTCTTGGCCGCTGATCGAATTGTGTCCGCGCTTTCACTTCGCCATAGCAACGCAACATGATCGCGAAGAGATACAAAAACGTGCGCTTGTTCGACGCTTGGTGCGGGGGGCAAATTCACGGAGAGTGGGCTAAAACGACAATCGGCCGCATGAACAGTTGGCGCCTTGCGGCCAAGCGTTTATCGCAAACACCACCTGCGACAAACCTTTTTAATGCATTCCCAGCCATCACTGCCCCCTCGGTGACGAGGGGGCCGTCTTCGGTCAGATCCGGCGAGAAAACGCGTTGGTTATCGCAACGACAGTCAGTTGAAAGGCCCGGTCGCCCCAAAAGAGCCCGCACCAGACACGATATTGCTTGGCCCAAAGGAAAGCGCGACCCCCCCGTTGGCCACGCTGATCGCAATTGGACTTGCCAGCATCGAGTTGGACACACCAATCGCATTACCCGAACCAATGGCCTGTATCGCAAAGTTATTGTTGTTGCTCGTACTGTTGTCAATCACGGTATTGGCGACAGTACCTACGTTGCCAACGCCGTTACCTTGAACTTTCAAGCCACCGCCGTTTTGCAGAAGCGTGGAATCTTTAATGAAAACGCGCGCCCCCGAAGTGGTGCTTCCCATGTTCACTGCATTCTGGGAAAAACCCTTTATGGTGCAACGAACGACATAGACAGTCGCACCGGACAAGACGGTTACACCGTTCAAACCTGTACCGAGTCCCTGAAAATCAAGTCCTTCCAGCACGACTACGTCGCTCGGCCCCGCGCTAACCACGATGCCATTGGTTCCAGACACAAGAACGCCGGCTTCAATGTGATCTGAGCGAATCGTGATTGATTTTGTGATCGTCACCGCGCCGAATCCGCCCGGATCCAGTACGTTGATCTCTCCTGCAGGAGCCGTTTTCGAAATCGCGCCGGCAAACGTTTTGCACGGGGCGGTTCGACTACATGGATTAGCGTCATCGCCAACACCGGATACCCAAGTACGTGTTGCCTGTGCCCATACCGAGTTTGCGATCATCATTAAACTAAGGCACAGAAAAACTGCGAACCAACGACGGCAACGTTTCATAGTCGTATCCCCTTTGGATGTCTGCTAGGCGACAAGTGATGGTCAGGTTCCGAGCCTGAATTCTACTGGGCGCAGTGCCGCCCGGGCGCGCCACCTAAACCATATTATACCTATCACGCGCAAAAATGTGACGTGCATCACATAACAACCGATGCCCGGGATATCGACTTCGCCAGTTCCAGATACTGCGCACCTTCACTTGCGACTTTGACTGATCGACGGTTCCAAATCGGCGGCCAATGGTACATCGCGTGGATTCGACAAGCCCATCAACAAACACAAGCCGCCGGGCATGGCGCCCAGCAGTACCGAAAGGCCGAACCCTATGCTCAAAACAATGGCGCTCTCACTGGGAACGCCCAATGGCGTCAATACAGCGAGAAAACTGGCTTCGCGTATCCCCCAACCCGCCAGCGATATTGGAATCATCGATACGACCAACACGACGCCGGTGAAGGCAATGAGGAACACTGCGGGAAGACGGATACCGATGCTCAAAGCGAGAAAATACACACTGAGTCCGGAGAATATCTGCCCTACGACTGAATTCGACATCAGCTCCAGCCATTGGCGCCCGCGCAACGGTGAATCGGCTACATGCTTCATGAATGCCTGAATCCGGGGATATCGCTCAACCATTCTCGCCAGCGGATTTGATTGCAATGCCAGAAGTACTCCGATGCTACCGAGCAGCGCAGCCGCCGAAAGCATGATCGCCGCATCGACTTTATAGGTTTCGATCGGCGTGAAATACATCCAGCCGCAAGCGACGAGCGCTAGTAGCGCTGCCCCCATCGCGCCAAACAGGCGGTCGCGCAATACCGACAGGACCGCATCCGGCAGGATCACACCCGCCGCCCGCCAGCGCACCACCCGCACCGCGTCGCCTCCGACGAAGGAGGGCAATGCTTGATTGAAGAACAGACCTTCGAGATATGCAGACAGGCTCTGAAAAAAGCTCGGTACGTTTGCAACACCGCGAGCAACGGCCATCCAGCGCAAAGTGCAAAGAATAGCCTGCGCCAGATTGAGCAACACCCCAATGAACAAAGCCAAGCAGAACCCGGGCGTCAGCAACGACTCGATCCGAGAAAATGAAACACGCCGCAGAACGACCGCGTAAATCGCAACGACGACGCCGGCTTTGACGAGAATAAGTGCTGTTTTCTTCACTTGGTCCGCTCGAATCGCTTGAATTTGCTGTCGGCGCTGATCGCACACCTGCGATGCTCGGCTTTGCGGAGATCATTGCAAGACCGGTCCAAGCATCCGCGGATTTGATCACACCGTCTCACGTTTACGCGCCACGAACAACTTGATGTCACCGAACGCAACAGACAAGGCCGTACTCCGTGGAATAAAACCAATCAAATAGCTGGCAGGCTTGCGCAAAAATTCCGGTAAGACTCGCAATCCGCCATTGAAAATGTGCCTCAATCGCGCGTAATGGACATAAGGTTGCACGTCCACCAGATCGAAACCTGCACGCTTGAGCATGTCGGTCATTGTTGACCGACTGAAATAAATCACGTGCATGTTCATGAGCCACGGCCAACGCCTGCCCAGCAGTCTCGGCATCCACGTATCGATGTCGAGCGTCGAAATGGCCAAGATACCATCCCGTTTCAGGAACGCCGCGCAATCCTCCAGAAATTGCCTCGGATTGGGGACGTGCTCCAACACATCCCATGAAACAACGACGTCGTAGGGGAGGCCAGCTTCGTCTTTGAAGTCCGCCAGAAATCCCTGATGGACGTCCACATGAACCGTCTCTCGCGCATACGTGCTCGCCCACACAGACGGCTCGACACCACGGCATTCCCAGCCCCTTCCTGTTGCTTCCTTGAGAAACAAACCACAGTATGCTCCGACCTCGAGCAAGCGTCCGGGACGTCCTGGCAGATAGACCGCGAGTTGATCGAAGCAGCGACGATATGTCTTCTCGCGAACATCGCTGTTCTGAATGTAAGTCGTGTCCACGACACTCTCGTAGACCGACTCCAACGACGGAGGAGTCAAGCTCGCCGGTACCTGCTCCAATCCGCAACACAGGCACGTGTAAACCGGCGGGTAGTCTGCGGCCCCCACCGCGGTGCAACGATATTCGGCACCGTCCGGCAAGGGATCGGCGCCTTCAACCGACTTGCGCGACCCGAAATGCTTCATCGCTAGTACGCGGTCTTCGCAATTCACGCACGTATCCGCGACGAATTGATCAGGTCCGAGATCTCGAAATAGGCGGAATCGCTGCAATCCCAGCCCAAAAAGATCGGCCGCACTCTTGAATATCTGCAAGCGCGGAATCTTCGAGCTCCCGCGTGTGCGGTCGACGAAGTGAATAGGCACTTCGCGCAATTCAACGCCGATCTTGCGCAGATAGTAGACAAGCTCCACGCCATAACTGTAGCCCGACGCGGAAATGCGCCGCAGCGGCAGACGCTTGAGGCTTTCTACGTCGAATACGCGAAAATAAGTGGTCAACTCACGAATTTGGACGCCGAGGACGAGGCGGGCCAATCTGTTGCCCATTCGGCTTACCCAGTCCCTGTATCCTGTGTAGTCGCTGCTTCCGCCGTCGCAGTAGCGCGATCCAGTCACGAACGCTCCGGGCCGGTGCGCAGCAAGCAAAGAAGGAATTGACTTCGGATTGTGGGAAAAATCCGCATCCATGGTAACGAGGGTGGCGTAACCCTCACGCATTGCATAAAACAACGCATACTTGTGCGCACTGCCTATACCCAGCTTGCCCCGTCTTTGCACAGCGGTGAGATTTGAATATTTTTTTTGCTTTTCTCGAATGACACCCCACGTCCCATCGGGTGAATTGTCGTCGACTACCAATATGTCCGCCTGCGGAACTGCCTCGACAATCTGGTCGATGAGATCACCGATATTGTCGTGCTCGTTGTAGCACGTGGTAAAAACTAGAATGTTCGATTTTGCCATCAGATAACAAATCCGTAGAAATTCTCTTTACACTCGGCCGTGTTTTTAAAATGCGATTCGCACGTAGCCTTTACGGCGCGGAGAATACGGCCATAATGGTATTTCGCAGCAGCGGGTGCCCTTTTGCCCGGCTGGCCAGATATGGATAGATTAGATCTTGGGTTCCGGTTCTCCAATTCGCGTGGTCATTTACTCCAAAAAATTCGAGCACCGAGAATCCAGCTTCTTCGAAGAGCGAAAAAACTTCCTTTGGAGAAAACTCGCGATTATGCCTGTCAGTTGAGCCAAAAAATATTTCGACTGGCCAAAAAATATTTTTCCCTGTCATCAGCGCAATAATATTGCTCAAGTTGCAAACATTGGGCGTCGAAAACAAAACCACGCCCCCGGGTTTCAAGACGCGCCGAAACTCAGGAAGAATATCCTTTGGTCTTTTGATTGCGATATGCTCCAAGACTTCTGTAAATAAAATCGCCTCAAAAGTATCGTCTTCAAACGGAAGCGCAGAGCTTTCAATATCGCAAGCCTTGACGTCAAAAAGCGCTACCATTTCGGCATTAGGATAGGTTCTTATCCATTCATCCGAAAGATTGAGTCCGGACACCTTGAATTTGCTTTTGTGGAAAGCATAAGCGAGAAATCCGGGGGCATTCCCAATATCGAGCACTCTTGCGCCCGGGGGAAGATGGCGATGAGCGCAGGCCAGCATCTTCGCGAATCTATCGCGTGAAGTTGAATAATAATCGGAACTGGCAGCTTCTCCTATGTATGCCTCAACCTCCCTCATCACTTCATAGGCGCGAATACTCTCTTCTTGAGAGGTTAGATCGTCTTCAGGCAATCCAATGAAATCGTCTTTCACCGAGGAGAGAATTACATCAAGCGCGCGCAGAAAATCTTGCTGATCCTCATTATTCATCGAATTACCCTTGCTTTTTTAATGACCCCTGGCATCCGCACTTGCGACATTAGCCAGCGAATTTCTTCGCACATACTCTTCAGCACTGTGATGATCTGCAGGTCTCCAACGCCGCCATCTTGATCCTGGTCGAGGTCTGCAGATGCAATATTTCTATGGTCTGCTAACCAACATATCGATGAGAGCAATCCCAAGCTCTCGCGGATCCCCCGCCGCACCCATCCGCGACGCCGGTCGGGCGTCGCTAAATTCAAACTGCAGATCCACGCATCCACCGCTGGAAAAATGATCTTGCGGGATCTGAACCGCGCGACTTATCGGAGGATTCTCTTGCGAAAAGTGCCACGTCGTCTCGGCATGCCCATTCGCCTTAACGAACACATCCAGTGACGGCCGAATCACAGATACGAAAGGGTTCAGCGTAAACCTCACCTGCAACCCGGTCTCGTCAAGTGGCTCCTTTAAACAAAATCCCAATTTTGCGCTTCTCCCATCGGTCCATGTTGCCCATTTCTCTGGAACGGAAAATCCACTTCGGATAAGCAGATTTCCATTTGAGCCAGCAGAGAAAGAAACGCTCTGATTGAGCTGTATGGTCTTTTGTGCATCGACCGCTGAGTTGTATCGGCTGTAGTCGACCGGAGCAAATCGCATCCCAGGCAAGGCTGAGGCATCAAGCGGATCAAACGGCTTAAACGACTCGGTTGAGGTAAGCATCGCGACGACGTTCCTATCAGGAGCGAGAACGATGGACAACGGCATTACCCACCAATGACATAGGACTGACGCCGGAGGGATCTGGTACCAAGCGCCGCCTCTTAGGGTGTTCTCGTTACATGGCGCAATGCCCACGCTGCTGCGTAGACTGTTGACAGCTACTGAAGTTGCGTTCGACCACGAATTGGTAGCAGCCACCTGCCACGCTATTTGCCCGATAGCCAATGCGCTTACGGTTAGGGCGACCGACGCAATTCGCGTATAAAGCTGCTGCGAAAAGAATTTTTTAGCGCACAGGTACATTGCGATCACAACAATCTGCAGCATGAATCCGCCGACGCTGCGATCACCTATCGAATTGCTCAAATCCGTGGACTTGGAATATCTGAGAAAATGCAATAATGGACCGAGGGTCAGTATCGCCGCCGCCAAGACAACCACCGTGCGGTCAACGACGCCCAGGGATCCCTGCCTGAGCATGAGAATCGATACGATCACTATGGCCAGGACGGATGCGAGTACGCTCACGTGAATGTACGCTATCCCGCTCATTGTGTCTTGAAGCAACTTTAGCCCCGCGGCAACGAACGATGCTTTGTTCACTGGATCGCGCGGCACGAGTATCGCCCACCAATTCAAAGCGATTGCGAGTGCCGAAATTACACCGAGCATCAACCAATACTTACGCTGGCTCGGAGGCGCGCCGGAAGCATTCACCATCATTACGATAAAGAGCGGTACCCCGAGTATCGCTATCGACTCGTAGGTGAAGCAATTCACGAACAGGGCTGCCGCGCAAGCGGAGAATTTCCAGAAACCGATGTCTTTCGAGCTAGTTGCTGCGATAAACAATGGCCAGAAAACCGATATCGCTAGATGCGTTTCGGTTACGATGTACATCTCGGAATTTATCGAGCCGGCAAAGACCGCCAAGGCAGGAAACACGACAAACGCCTTCTTGCCCGCGGGGAGCAGTGCATAACAGAGCAGCAAAGACACCAGTTTGTGTGTATAGAACCCAATGCCGAGTAAAATCGCCAGAGCATTGATGCTGTTGACGCCGAGGTTGGCAGCAGCTACTGCCAGCCACTGAGTCAGCCCAAACGCCATAAAACGGCTGTAATAGAACTCGCGTGCGAAGTCGAAATAGAAATTAGTCACTCGCCCCTCGGATGCGATCCTTATCAGGAACCAAGCGGCATCTCCGTAGAGAGAACGCAATGTGACTATGGCGTAAATCGCATGCATTGCGTAACCCACGCACAACAGCACCAGCATTTTGTAGGCGATGCCATCTGCTTCATGACTTTGCCCGTCACCATTACGGGAAGGGGGGCGATGGCGAACTTGGCTTAGCATGCTCATAGCGTATTGGGAAATTGGCTACTCGGGGGCTTCGGTGTTTGGAACATTCACACCATGAATTTTGTGTCTGTAACCAACCCAGTCTTGTAAAGATTTCGCGAGGGACTATTGATGTTCGGTCGCGCGAACATCATGCAAGGAACCCAACACCTTCTCCGCGGCTTTTCGATAGGAATTTTTTTCCGCCCAGTCAGCAGCCGACGACTCGAGCGACCGTCGATACTCTTGATTTGAAAGCACCTCATCGACAGCCTCCGCATAGGCTTGGACGGAATGCTCAGCTACCGCCTTCACTGCAGGATTCACTGGCTGGAATATCTTCGAACTCGAGACAACCGTGGCGCGAGCCGCCGCAATCGCGATATTGGCGGCAGCGCTGGCGCCTTCCTCGGAAGGTTCGTACGGAAGCAGCACCACGTCACAGCGCCTTAGGTTCTCCATCACTTCTTCTATCGAATGGAAGGCCGTGTCTATCTCGACGGCATCTTCAATTCCCAAGCATTTAGCTTCTGATAGACATTCGTCCAAATGCGCTACTGCCTCGCTATCGTACGAGGAGTGCCACCCGCGATAGCGCAGGTCGGGCCACTTCGAGCGTAGCTCAGCGACGACACGGATGGTTGTTAGCACTCCTTTGTAGGGGCGCAAAAAACCAAATCCGCCAACAACCGGACGTCCATCGGTCTTAAGGTCGTCCGTCGCTGATTTTGGTGTGCTTATTATCGGGAGTGGCAAGTTCAGAATTTTAGTTTGAAACCTTTCCGAGAATCTCTTCGATTCATCGCTCGAATGTACGAACAGTACGTCCGCAGCACGAGCAAAGTCGTCAAGTTCGGAGTCAGACAACATCCTGCTGTTGTGAAATTCGACGGCAGTCCTGACGCCGGCTTCTCGAAACGCTGAAAGGACCTGTTCATAGTAGCGCCAAGGCATAAACGCGCTGTGGTGCTCCACAATGGCGAATTCCGGCGGCCCCTCCTTTAGCAATGCTCGCAAGGTCTCGATATCGCAGCTGCTATCACGCCATAGATGATTGTCCCAGGTCCAGAGTCTCACAACCGGGTAACGCATCTCCTGCACCAGCCCAGCAGCTACATGGCCGTCTGTTCGATTGCCGAGCACCAGTAGATCGGCCCCTTCTTGAGCCAACGCTTCAGCCAAATAGGAAGCGCATTGCGCAATTCCGCACTTTACGTTCCATGTGCTGAACAGCCACGTTTTTGGTTTGGCTGTATCCGCGAAGAGGGCCTTGGGGTGACGAGCGTGCTCCGTTTTGAGCAGGTGACCAAACTCCCGTGAGAGGGCTTCCCAGGAGAAATTGCCACGAACAAATTCCCTAGCCTCTACAGACAACGCATCGCGCGTCCTCAACGAATCGACAAGGGCGAGAACTGATTGGGGAAAAGCGTCGAGCTCTTCAACGATGACGAAAGGCAGTTCTGATTGCCTGTCGCAGATTCCTCGCGCACCGATCTCTGTGGTGACTACGGGCAGCCCCGCTGCAAGAAAATCGAACATTTTGATGTTGGTACCCGAACCGGAAGTCATTGGATTGACAGCCAAGTCGGCGGCGCGCAAGTAGGTATCGCGCTCCTCATCCGTTACGACACCGGTCAATTTCACATTGGGCGGCAAATCTTCCTGCCGCAGCACATCTCCGACTCCGCCGACCAGGATAAAAACAACATCTGGGACGACGGGCGCCAGAATTCTCGCAATAAATCGAGCCGCCTCAATATTCGGCCCATAGTTGCTGCCGATGAAAAGCGCCACTGGCGCAGTCTGATCCAGACTTGTTGCCGCACGAGCCTCGGTTCGTGATTGAGCAATAGCCGTGCTGGAGCGCTCGGTGAACGCACCGTTGGGAACAAGCCGCATCTTACCCCGTGGCACATCAAACAGCCGCCCGTACATATCCATGTCGGCATGCGAACAGGCCGCTATGAGGTCGGCTCGCCGGCACAACTCGTATTCGTTGGTCACCACCTCTCTGATTAGATCGCCCGCAGCGCCATCAAAGCCTATAAGGTCCGCCTTTAGCAAGCTTTCGACGTTGTGGGAGTCGTACACCACGAGCTGCTCTGGTCGCAGCTTCGTACGCAATGGCCAATACGCCCAAGGATGGCTGAAAACCACTACGTCGGCTTTTTTTACGTGCTCAATGGCAACACGGGTCCATTCAGAGCTATATCGAACCTGACGGGAGAACGCACTGTCGATAACCGTGCCGCCCCCAAGTCGCTCCGACAGCCTGGCTGCTGATCGATGGTGCACTTCGCTCAAAGGCACGCAGATCTCTCTAAGGGCGGGTGTCACCCAGTGATCGCGCGCTGATTCGCCGATCCAGTCATAGCTGCCCACATACGTCACCGTTATGTCGTCCCCCATTCCATGGTAGAGGCCAAGCAATCGCAGGCGCCCTCCACCGGTCGCAGGAGTAATCGGCTGCATGTCCAGCACAAGGACGTTGAGCTTCTTCACAATCAGCGCCTCACACTTGTCCCATTGCAGCCGCGATTAGCCGGCGCGCAATATTTTCCCACGATAGGGTCCTGACCCACTCCTTGCCCTCACGTCCCATCCTAGCCATGCGCAAATGATCCGCACGCATCTTCTTCAGGCATTCCGCTATAGCCTCGGGACTAGGCTCGCACACGTATCCAGTTTCGCCATTGCGAACAAGCGCCGCCGGCTCGCCTGAGTCTGTGCAGGTAAGCACTGGCTTGCCGCTAGCGTATGCTTCCAAAGTCACATATCCGTAGTCTTCTCGATTGGGAGTAAACGCAACAGCCAACGCATTCGAATAGAGCCGCTTGAGCTCTGCGTCGGCTATGCGCCCCAGGAATTTGATTCTTCCGTCGCCTGAGGCACGAGACTTCAAGTCGGATTCGGCTTCGCCTGTACCCACGATATACAACTGCAGCGGTGCATCAACATACCGCATTGCGTCCACAACCAGATCTACGCGCTTCCATGGATGCAATCGCCCGGGCATAAGTATGTAGTCGGCAGCAACACCCTCGTAAAAGTCATCAGTCCATAGCGGCGGGTGCAAGACCTCCGACTCAAGCGAGTTATATTGCCGCAGCCTCGAAGCTACTTCGTGGCCGATTGAAAAGATGGCTTTGCACCGGGGTGCTCGCAGAGCACCAGTATCGAGCGAATGAACAAGCTCCTGCTGACGAAACAACTCTTCCGTCGGTTGCGGAAAAGCGGTTGTGAACATGTCGTAGAAAACACGCACCGTATGTACGAGATAACACACATGACGGGGGTGCCTTACCATCCATGTCGGCGCCTTCGTCGAGATGACGCAATCAAACTCCTGCAAATTCAAGTCGTAGCAGGCCAAATAGTTTCTTTGAATATGATCAAAATCGCGCTCGTCTGCTTCGACGATGATTTCTGTAGCGGCGTGTCCAATGCGCTGGAAAGAATCTACTAACGATTCGTAAAACCGCTCAGCGCCTCCCGTCTCGCCATTCGCGGAGCGTACCGTCACAACTCCAATGTTTAGCTTGCTCATGCCGTCGAAGGTTGCGGAGCCCTTCCGCTCACTCTTTTATTGCGCCGATGCGGCGCAAATCGGCCTCGACCATCATCGCGATGAGCTGCGCGAGCGATGTCTTCGGCTCCCAGCCCAGCTCTGCCCTCGCCTTCGCCGGATTGCCCAGCAACACATCCACCTCCGCCGGCCGGAAATACCTCTCGTCCACCACCACGTGATCCTGCGCCTTCAATCCCACATGCGCAAACGCGATCTCGCACATGTCGC
>Ga0105238_10004050_pt1 | contig 14530 bp, 16 predicted proteins | sample KBSC34metaG_FD_81526 | JGI IMG/M metagenome (GOLD analysis project Ga0105238, IMG submission 81526) | Corn rhizosphere microbial communities from Kellogg Biological Station, Michigan, USA - KBS C3-4 metaG | ecosystem: Host-associated > Plants > Roots > Rhizosphere > Soil | place: Michigan, USA... | reverse complement strand
GCTGGGCATGGCCGACGGGCTGCTCGACCTGATCCCGTCGGCGCGGGTCGGCCATATCGGCCTTTATCGCGATCCGGACACGCTGACGCCGGTCGAATATGTCGTCCGCCTGCCCGGCCGGGCGGACGAGCGCGATTTCTTCCTGGTCGACCCGATGCTGGCCACCGGGGGCTCGGCGGCGCACGGGGTCGATATTCTGATCCGCCATGGCGCCGATCCGGGCCGCATCCGCTTCATGGCCCTGGTCGCCGCGCCGGAGGGCGCGCGGGCCTTCCGCGCCCGCCATCCGGGCATTCCGGTCTATGTCGCGGCGATGGACAGCCACCTCAACGAACACGGCTATATCGTGCCCGGCCTGGGCGATGCCGGCGACCGCCAGTTCGGCACGCGCTAGATGCGCGGAAGCGGTATAGTTCGCAAAGATCGAGGGGCAACGCGCATGAAACGGGTCATCGGCTGTGCCGGGCTGTTAATCCTTGCGACTCACGCCCAAGCGAGTTTAGCGGCGATGGACGAGAAAACCGCCTTGGCAAAGGGATGCGACTATCTGCGAAAAGAGTATTCCCAAATTTTGGACTGCCATGAAGTCAAGGCGAGGCTCGAGGTTGCTGGACCTGAATTGGGGGGACATATCTGGTTGGTACAGGTGCCAAATCCCAATCCCGGCCAGTCCTATGCCTTCCCCGCCTTCTACGCCGTGCTGTCGGTTGACGATGGCCATTTGATCCAGATCGGCGCCGTTCAATATTGACCGTTGCCTCGTTGAGATGGAGAGCGAGCAGGATGGCGCCTGCGGATATAGGACACTGGCGCATCCGCGAAGGCGGCCCTACATTATCCGCGTCGCGCACCCTATTTCGGCGAGGCCCCAGGGATGAATGAACTCGAAACCAAATGCGTAACCGCTGGATTGAAGATGACCGAGCAGAGGCGGGTCATCCTTCAGGTCCTGGCCGAAGCCGCCGATCATCCCTCGGTCGACACCGTCTATGCCCGGGCGCGGGCGGTCGATCCCTCGGTTTCGATCGCCACGGTCTACCGCACCCTCTCGCTGCTCGATCAGCTGAACCTGGTGCAGAAGCATGACTTCAAGGCCAGCTTCTCCCGCTTCGAGACCAATCTGCGCCATCACCATCACCTGATCGACATCGAAAGCGGCGACGTGATCGAATTCCAGAACGACCGGCTGGAGGCGATGAAGCGCGAGATCGCCGCCGAGCTGGGCTATGACCTTATCGACCACACGCTTGAGCTCTATGGCCGCAAGCGCAAAGTCTGACCCGCGCGGCAAGGCCGACCCGGTGAATTGCGGCCCGCTGGGCGGCCCGGACTGCGCCTGCAGGGCGGCTGTGACGCGCGCCTTCGCGGGCATGACGCAGTCCGGCGCGCCCTATGATTCCGCGCTGTCGGTCGCCCGCAGGGTCTTCCATCACCATCATCCCGAGCTGGATGTCGGGGTGAAAGAGCTGATCGAGCGCTGGGTCTCGCCCGAGAGCCTGCACTGATATCCCTCAACGCAACCTAAAAGGCCGATCTCTAAAATTGACGATGGTCGATTGACCGGGCGGTTGTGTTTCTTTACCGCCTTCCGGGACGCGAAACTGTCTCGACACAGGGCTGAGGGATCAAGGCGCCATGCCGGCGCGGCCATCAGGGAGGTTTTTTGGACGATCTTTGGTGGTTGCTGCGCGGGTTCGCCATCGGTCTTGCCGTCGCAATTCCGGTCGGCCCCATTGCGCTCCTCTGCATGCGGCGGACGCTTGAGCGCGGCTTCCTGTTCGGCTTCGGCACCGGGCTCGGCGCCGCCATCGCCGATCTGTTCTATGCTTCGATAGCCGCTTTCGGCATCTCCGCCGTCGAGGAGGTGCTGCTCGAATACCGCACCACGCTCAGCCTGGTCGGCGGAGTATTCCTGCTGGTGCTGGCGGCGCGCACCGCGGCCGGCAAGGGCGTGGTCGAGCCTCCTACGAAAGGCCGCAGCGTGGCCAGCGCCGCGGCGGCCCTCGTCAGCGGCTTCGTGCTGACCGCGACCAATCCGCTGACCGTGCTGGGCTTCGTCGCCATCTTCGCCGGCTTCGGCGTCGGCAAGGGGCTGACCGACACCAACCGGGTGCTGATGCTGGTGGTCGGGGTGACCATCGGGTCGATCTTGTGGTGGATGACGCTGAACGGGATCGTCGCCCGTATCCGCCACCTCTTCGAGCAGCGGACCCTGCAGCGGGTGAATCTGGCGGCCGGCGCGATCATCGCCGCCTTCGGCTTCTATGAGCTGACCGTCGGCATCATGCGGGCGGCGCCCTATCTCTTCTAAGTCTTATTTCTTCTGCTCGCCCTTGCCGATTCCGCTGATCTCGCGCTCGAGCTCATCCAGCCGGCGCCGCAGGTCGTTGAGCTCGCTCGCCGGCTGCGCGGCGCTTTCCCTGGCCGGCGCGGCTTCGGCCTCTTCCGCCTGGCCGGCGAAGGGGGCGAACATCTTCATCGCCTGCTCCATCATCGCCAGGTTCTGCTTGCCCATGCTGCTGAAGGCGTCGAACGGGAAGATGCCGCCCATCGTCTTCTGGAAATAATCCCGCATCTGCTCCTGATTGCGGCTGAAGGACTGCATGCTCTGGTCCAGATAGGTGGGCAGCGCCCATTGCATGTTGCCGCCATAGAATCCGATCAGCTTGCGCATGAAGCTGATCGGCAGCAGGTTCTGGCCCTTGCTCTCTTCCTCGACGATGATCTGGGTCAGCACCTGGCGGGTGATGTCCTCGTTCGTCTTGGCGTCGTAGACGACGAAATCGACGCCGTCCTTGACCATCTGACACAGGTGTTCGAGTGTGACGTAGCTGCTCGTGGCCGTATTGTACAAACGCCGGTTGGCGTATTTCTTGATGGTGACGGGTTCGGGGCTGGGCGACGGAGGCGCGGACGCAGTCTCAACCATCGATGTACTCCTCAGGGACGGCCCAAATTTGTTGGTCGTTCTCGAAAACGAAAGCCTCCAAGTATGCGGTGCGGGAGAACAAATGCAAGGCGCGTTATTTCGCGGCGCAAAAGAAAGTGAATTCCGGCGTGAGCGATTCGAAGGACCGGGGCGAGGCGCTCGACGTGCTGGCCCGCAAGTATTTGGATTTATGGGTAGAACACTGGGCTTCGACTCTGGCCGCGCCGGAAGCGGTGGCATCGCTGGCCCGCATGTTCGCCCCAGCCCAGGGAAACGGTTTTGACGCTATCACCCGCTGGTTTGGTGCGGCGCAGGAGTCCGCGGCCTTTCGCACTGCACCTAATGCTGGCGACGGCCGCGTTGATGAGCTCGAAAGGCGGGTTGCCGCATTGGAGCGCCGACTGGCCGAGCTTGACGCCGGACGGGAAGGCGGCCCCGGACCCCGCGGCGGCGAAAAACCCGCTATGGCCCGGCCTGCCCGAAGAACTCGCGGGCCAGCTCGCAAGGTTTGACGCGGCCTCCGTCGCCCGCGCACTGGACGCCGCGACGATCCAGGCGGCGCGGGAATTCGCCGACGGTATCGAGGCCTACCGCAACCATCCCTATGAGCGTGCCGGCGAGGATGCCCAGGTCGTGTGGCGGGCCGGCGGGACCGCGCTGATCGATCATGGTGGTGCCGGGGTTCCCGTGCTGTTCGCCCCCTCGCTAGTCAATCGCGGCTGGGTGCTCGATCTCGTGCCGGGTCAGGGCATGCTGTCCTGGCTGGCCGGCCGGGGCATTCATCCCTACCGCGTCGAATGGGGCTCGCCCGGCGACGCCGAGCGCGATTTCGATATCGCCGCCTATGTGAAGGAGCGGCTGGAGCCGGCGCTGGCCGAGGTGGCACGCCGCTCTGGCCGGCCTCCGATCCTGGCCGGCTATTGCATGGGCGGGCTGCTGGCGCTGGCGGCGGCGATCCGCAATCCGGATGCGATCGGCGGCCTGGTGCTGCTGGCGACGCCGTGGGACTTCCATGCCGAAAATGCGGCCCGGTCGGCCGCGATCGGCACGCTCTACCAGGCCTCCCGCCCGCTGTTCGCCATGCTGGGCGAATTTCCCATCGATGCCATCCAGGCCCTGTTCGCCACCCACGACCCGATCGTGGCGCTGCGCAAGTTCCGCCGCTTCGCATCCTTCGATCCCGCCTCGGCCGAGGCGCGGAATTTCGTTGCGCTGGAGGACTGGCTGAATGACGGCGTCCCGCTGACCCTGCCGGTCGCCGACGAGGCGATGCTCGGCTGGTATGGGGCCAACGCGCCGGGACAGGGCGCCTGGTCGGTGGGTGGTGTGGCGATGGACTTGGGCGTACTGGACGTGCCCACCTTGGTAGTGGTCCCAAGCGGCGACCGGCTGGTGCCGCCCGCCTCGGCCACCGCCGTACTGCCCGGGCTGCGCCATGCCACGCGGCTTGACGTCCCGCTCGGTCATATCGGCATGGTGGTCGGGCGCCATGCCGAACGGTCGCTATGGACGCCGCTGGCCGAGTGGATGCGGGTGAACGGCTAGTTCATGGCGTCACGATCGAGAATGGCCTTCACCATCCTCGAAAACCTTTCCGGCGATCTGCAGGGCGGTCATCGCCGGCGGCCACCCGGCATAGAATGCCAGATGGGTGATGGCGGCGATGATCTCGTCCTTGCCGATGCCGTTCTCCATCGCCCTCCTGAGGTGAAACGGCAGTTCGTTGGTGCGGTAGAGCGAGATCAGGCTCGTGATGGTGATTAGGCTTCGGTCCCGCGGCGACAGGGTCTTGTCTTCCCAGACATCGCCGAACAGCACCTTGTCGGTAATCTCCGCGAGGTGCGGCGCGATGTGGCCAAAGGATTTACGGGCATTCGTCGGTTCTTCTGCCATTCAATTCTCCGTTCGTGGATTGCGAACTTCGTCAGGATTCATACGCCGGCTTCCGCCGGCGCGGCATCCCGCCCGACCATCGCCAGCTGCTGCGGCGCGTAGCGTTCACCCTCGATTTCGATGTCAGCCGCAGCTTCGTCGATCCGGTCGAGTTCGGTTTCCGTGATCTGGATGCCCACGGCGCCGATGTTCTCGTCGAGCCGGTGAAGCTTGGTCGTCCCTGGGATCGGAACGATGCAGGGCCACTGGGCCAGCAGCCAGGCAAGCGCAACCTGCGCGGGCGTCGCGCCCTTTTCCTCGGCGACCCGCTTCAGCAGATCGACCAGCGCCTCGTTCTTCGCCATGGCTTCGGGCGAGAAGCGCGGCACGGAGTTGCGGAAATCGCCTGCACCGAACCTGGTGTCCTTGCTCATCGCGCCCGTAAGGAACCCTTTTCCCAGCGGGCTATAGGGCACGAAACCGATGCCAAGTTCGTGGCAGGCTTTCAGGATGCCGTTGGTCTCCGGCGCGCGCCACCAGAGCGAGTATTCGTTCTGAAGAGCCGTCACCGGCTGCACGGCGTGGGCGCGGCGGAGTGTCTGCACGCCGGGCTCCGACATGCCGAAATGCTTCACCTTGCCGGCGGCGATCAATCCTTTGACGGTGCCGGCAACATCCTCGATCGGCACATTGGGGTCGACCCGATGCTGGTAGAGCAGGTCGATCGTTTCGACACCCAGTCGCTTCAGCGATCCGTCGACGGCTTTGATGATGTGTTCCGGCCGGCTGCTTACGCCGCGATTTTCCCGCGTATCGCCATCGATGTCGAAGCCGAACTTGGTGGCGATCACCACCTGATCGCGGAACGGCGCAAGCGCCTCGCCGACCACCTCTTCATTCGCGAAGGGGCCATAGACCTCAGCCGTGTCGAAGAAGGTCACGCCGCGCTCGACAGCCCCGCGTATCAGACCGATGCCCTCTTCCTTGGCGAGGGGCGTGCCATAGCTGAAGCTGATGCCCATGCATCCAAGCCCCAATGCGGAGACTTTGAGGCCGCTGCGGCCAAGTTCACGAGTTTGCATTTCACTACCCTTTCCATTCCAGCCGGCCGCGACGATGCCCCGGCTCGGCCTGTCCATGAATTTAGGCGGGGCAGCTGACAGCGATTAGAGTAGACAATCCGCATGCATCATTGAATAAATCTTAACAATGCTGCGACAGAACCTCAACGACCTGCTCGCCTTTCGGGCTGTTGCGCGCGAGCGGAGTTTCACGCGCGCCGCCGCTCAGCTTGGTGCATCGACCTCTGCGCTGAGCCACGCGATGCGCGGACTTGAAGAGCGGCTCGGTATTCGTCTCCTCACCCGCACCACCCGGAGCGTCGCCCCGACGGAGGCCGGGGAGAGGTTGCTGGCGACGGTCGCTCCGCACTTCGATGAGCTCGACAGGGAACTTGTCGCGCTGAGCGAGCTGCGTGACAGGCCGGCGGGCATCATCCGCATTACCACCGGCATCCATGCTGCCGAGAAAATCCTGCGTCCCGCTATCAACCGCCTGCTGCCCCTATATCCCGATATCCAGGTCGAACTCAGCGTGCAGGCGGGCTTCATCGATATCGTGGAGGCGCGGTTCGACGCGGGCGTACGGCTCGGTGAAACCGTCGCAAAGGATATGGTGGCGATGCGGATCGGGCCGGACATGCGCATGGCCGCGGTTTCATCGCCCGGCTATTTCGCCGAGCGAGAACAGCCCCAGACACCGCGCGACCTCGCTGACCACAGCTGCATCAACCTGCGCTTTCCGACCCTTGGCGGGCTCTATTCATGGGAGTTCGAGAAGGATGGACGTGCGCTCAATGTCCGGGTCGAGGGGCAGCTGATCGTCAACGAAATCGTGCTCGCGCGGCAGGCGGCGCTCGACGGTCACGGCATCGCCTATCTGCCGGAGGACTATGTCCAGCCGGATGTCGAAGCCGGGCAGCTGATTCGGGTTCTGGAGGCCTGGTGCCCCCCGTTTCCTGGTTATCACCTCTATTACCCCAGCCGGCGTCAGCATTCACCGGCCTTCCGGCTTTTGATGGAAACCCTCCGCTGGCGTGGGTGAGTTACGACCCGGACATAGAAGCTTTGTTGCATTGCAACTTGCCAATGCATGACGGCCCCACCTAAGTAAGGAGACAGTTCGAATTCCGGAGACCTTTCCATGAGCGACATCGTCATCGCTTCTGCCGTTCGCACGCCGATCGGCGCCTTCAACGGCGCCTTCGCCGGGCTGACCGCGCATCAGCTGGGCACTGTCGCGGTCGAGGCGGCGCTGGCGCGCGCCGGCATCGCGCCGACCGATGTCTCCGAGGTGGTGCTGGGCCAGATCCTGACGGCTGCCGAGGGGCAGAACCCGGCGCGCCAGACCTCGATCGCGGCGGGCATCCCCAAGGAAGTGACCGCCATGACCATCAACCAGGTCTGCGGTTCGGGCCTGCGCGCCGTGGCACTGGGCTTCCAGGCGATCAAGGCGGGCGACAGCAGGATCGTCGTCGCCGGCGGGCAGGAGAGCATGACCCGCGCGCCGCATGCCGCCTACTTACGCGCCGGCGTGCGCATGGGCACCGCCGAATTCGTGGACACGATGATCCGCGACGGGCTGTGGGATATCTTCAACGGCTATCACATGGGCATCACTGCCGAGAACGTGGCCGAGCAGTACCAGGTCACCCGCGACGACCAGGATGCCTTCGCCGTCGCCAGCCAGAACAAGGCCGAGGCGGCGATCAAGGCCGGCCGCTTCAAGGACGAGATCGTTCCGGTCACGGTTCCGGGCGGCAAGGCCGGCGACAAGATCGTCGATACCGACGAGTATCCGCGCTTCGGCGCCACGATCGAGGCGATGGGCAAGCTGAAGGGCGCCTTCAAGAAGGACGGCACCGTTACGGCGGCCAACGCCTCAGGCATCAATGACGGCGCCGCCGCCCTGGTTCTGATGACGGCGGACGAGGCCGAGCGGCGCGGCATTCAGCCGCTGGCCCGCATCGCCTCATGGGCCACGGTCGGCGTCGATCCGTCGATCATGGGCATCGGCCCGATCCCCGCCTCGCAGGCGGCGCTGGCCAAGGCCGGCTGGACGGTCGGCGATCTGGACCTGATCGAGGCCAACGAGGCCTTCGCCGCCCAGTCCTGCGCCGTCGCCAAGACGCTGGGCCTGCCGGCGGAGAAGGTGAACGTCAATGGCGGCGCCATCGCGCTGGGCCACCCGATCGGCGCCTCGGGCGCCCGCGTGCTGGTGACCCTGCTGCACGAGATGGGCAAGCGCGACGTGAGACGAGGCCTCGCCACGCTCTGCATCGGCGGCGGCATGGGCATCGCCATGTGCGTGGAGCGGTAGGGATTCAAACGTAGGATGGGTAGAGCCGCGAGGCGAAACCCATCATCCAGCGCATTGAACGATGGGTTTCGCCTACGGCTCTACCCATCCTACTTCGCGGGCTTCCTGAACTTCAGGACGAAATTGTCCGCTTCGCCGATGGCGATGTATTTGGCGCGGTCCTTGTCGCCCAGGGTCAGGTCGGGGGGCAGGGTCCACACACCCTCCGGATAGTCCTTGGTGTCGCGCGGGTTGGCGTTGATCTCCGACGCGCCGACGAACTCGAAGCCGGCCTTCTTCGCCAGCTCGATCGTATAGTCCTGGCGGACATAGCCGGATTCGGCCTTTGGGTCCTGCGGCTTGTCGGCGGCGGCGCGGTGATCCTCGATCCCTAAGATGCCGCCTGGTTTCAGCGCCGTATAGAAGGTGGCCAGCGCCTGGGGTGCCCAGTTGCCGCCGACCCAGTTGTGGAAGTTGCGGAACGTCACCACCAGGTCGACCGAGCCGGCGGGGGCGATATTGCTCATTGTCTTCCCAAATTCGCTCAGCTTCACATTGCCGTACAGCGCCTTGTTGGCGTCCAGCCTGGCCTGGAAGGCTTCGACCGCCTGCTCGGCCCGATTGCTGGAGCCGCGCGGGACGACGGCGGCGTAGTAAGTGCCGTGGTCGTGCAGGTACGGGCCCAGTATCTCGGTCCAGTAGCCGCCGGACGGCCAGATCTCCACGACCGTCATGTCGGGCTTCAGCCCGAAGAAGGTCAGCTCCTCGACCGGATGGCGGGCAGCGTCGCGCGCGACGAAAGCGGGCGTCCGCCAGGAACCTGCGGCATCTTTCTGGAGTTCCGGGTCGGGGGCGGCCATGGCGGTTCCGGCCCAGGCGACCGTCAGAAACGCACATATGTATGAAAGAGAACGCATGATGGCTCCGTTTTCGGCTTGGCCGGGGCGCGAAATCCTGGGTCGGATCGGGGGCCTGACCGGTTTATCCCGGCAGATTAGCTGCGACGATTATAGGCCGATAGAGCATATCGCTATTGACTCGCCGACGCTGCCACGGAATTAATCGCCCCAAATCAAGGGGCCTGCGAAAAAATCGCGGGAGATTGAACAGGGCGTAGGCTGCCGGAGATGGTTTCGACCTATAACCGACATCAAGACGCTTCCCGGAAAGAGTCAGCATCTCTTCGCGTCCGGCCGGAGACGGTCGTGCGCGAAACAAGCGTGCCGTGGGATAAAATCCACGGAACAATTTGACAAAATTGCCGCCTTTGGTGGTAGTTTTGGACCGCTGGAGGGGCGCTGTTACAGGCGTTTCAATAGCGGAAGAATTTTCGGAATGTCGGGGCTGGACAAGCGCCGTGCAATAGCATAGGCAGCTTTTTCCATGTTTTTGGGGCCTGGCCCTTAGTGCGGATTTGTTACGAACCAACAGCGAAAGTGGAACCATGCAGCGCTCTTACCATCTGACCTCGGCGGGACTTCGTCGTCTGGTCCTAGCCCTGGCGCTCGCCGCGCCGGTCGCCGTCGCAGGCTCAGCCTGGGCTCAGCAGGCAGCGGCTCCCGCCGCGCCGGCTCCTGCCGCAGCGCCTGCCCCGGCTCCGGCCGCCGCTCCTGCTGCGACGCCCGCCCCCGACGCCTCCGCCGCGGCTCCGGCCGCTGCCGCTCCGGGCGCCGCCCCGGCCGCTCCCGCTGCGGCCAGCTCAATGGCTCCGCCGCCGGCCGCCGCCGACGACAACCAGCCCAAGCAGCTGGCTCATGACATGAGCGTTACCGGCATGGTGAAGGGCGCGACCGGCCCCGTGCAGGTCGTCATGATCCTCCTCGCCATCGCCTCGGTGTGGTCCTGGGCGATCATGCTGGACAAGGCCTTCACCTTCGCCGGCCTGAACCGCCGCGCCGACACCTTCCTGGGCGTCTTCCGCGCCTCGTCGTCGCTGGACGACGTCTATCAGAAGGTCGCCAAGGAGAAGAACAACCCGCTGGTCAACATCTTCCTGGCCGGCATGAACGAGCTGCGCGTCTCGCTTGAGCCGGGCTCGGTTCCCTCCGACCACCTGCGCGAGCATGTCGAGGAGCGCGTGACCACCTCCATGGAAATGGTCGAGGCCCGCGAGTCCGAGCGTCTGGGTTCGGGCATGGGCGTTCTGGCCACCGTCGGTTCGACCTCCCCGTTCATCGGCCTGTTCGGCACCGTGTACGGCATCATGGACTCGTTCCTGGGCATCGCGAACTCCGGCACCACCAACCTCGCGGTCGTGGCCCCCGGTATCGCCGAGGCCCTGCTGACCACCGCCATCGGCCTCGCCGCCGCCATCCCCGCCGTCATGATGTACAACTACTTCGCCCGTAAGGTCGGTGCGTACAACGGCCGGATGAACAACTTCGTCGGCGAGTTCTCGACGGTCCTGTCGCGCCACCTCGATCGTAAGGCCTAAAACCAGATGGCTGTTTCTCTCGGCCACGGCGCGACGGGGAATAAGGCTCCGAGCCAAAACTCGGACATCAACGTCACGCCGTTCATCGACATCATGCTGGTGTTGCTGATCATCTTCATGGTGGCCCTGCCGCCACCGACGGTGAACACGCTCATCGACATGCCGCCGCAGACCGACAAGCCGCCACCGCCGGATCCGAACAACAAGCCGCTGTTCATCAGCCTTTCCGCCGACGGAACGGTGAATGTCAGCCTCGGCATGGGGGACGACGCGACCGGTCAGGTCGTTCCGAACCTCGATGCCGTGCCCGGCGAAGTCGCGGCCCTGGTGCCGGCGGATATCCGGGCGACCAAGGCGACGTTCATCCGTGCCGACTTCGAGGTGCCCTATAACGGCGTCATGCAGCTCTTGAACAAGCTGCGCGAGGCGGGGCTGAAGAAGATCGGCCTGGTCGGCGAAGCGACCAGTTGAGAAGGTAAACCAATGGGAATGCAACTCGGGGGCGAAGGCGCCCACGGCAAGAACAGCGCCTTCTCGGAGAGCAGTGACATCAACGTCACGCCCTTCGTCGATGTGATGCTGGTTCTGCTGATCATCTTCATGGTCGCGGTTCCGATCGCCACCGTGAACGTCAAGGTCAACTTTCCGGACTCCAACGCCCCGGCCGAAAGCAAGGCCTCGGCTCCGGTCTGGCTCAGCATGACCAAGTCCGGCGGGTATTATATCGGCGACCGTCATTTCACCTCGGCGGCGGACGTCGGCGATAACCTCGTAACGGAAATTCCGGAGTCCAAGCGCGAGACCACACGGTTGTTCCTGCGTGGCGATGCGGAGCTGCCTTACAAAAAAGTTCTCGAAATGATGAACACGCTCCGCAACTCGGGCTTCTACAAGATCAGCCTCGTCGGGCATGAGGCGGTAAAATAATGCAGGTACGTCCCGGAATAGCAGTCTCTTTCGGGCTGCACGTCCTCCTCTTCATCTACCTGGCCTACGCGCTCGCGTTCCACCCGGTAGAGAAGCCGAAGGACGAAGAGAACGCGGTCACGATGGTGGCGCCGCCACCTCCGCCGCCCCCGCCGCCCCCGCCGCCGCAGCAGAAGGTGCAGCAGCCTCTGTTCATCCCCGCGCCGGCGCCCCGTCTGGCCTCGGTTCCGACAAGCGTCCCGGATCTTCCGATCCCGGCCCAGCCCGACCTCAAGCGGGAAAAGCCGACCGTGGTGACGGAGGACAAGCCGCAGATCACGCTGAACCCAAGGCCGATCAGCCGGACCCAGCCGAAATATCCGGAACGGGCAGAGGATCGCCAGATTTCGGGTTACGTCGATTTCGACTTCACGATCATGCCCGACGGCACGGTCGGCGATCCGAAGGTGATCGCGGAAGTTCCGGAAGGCTATGGCTTCGCCGCTTCGGCCCAGAAGGCCTTCCCGCAGTGGAAGTTCACGCCGAAGACCATCAACGGCAAGCCGGTGCCATCGCCGGCCCGTATCCGGGTCAGCTTCAAGCTGCAGTAACGCTGCGAAGCGAACGATCGAATAAGGGCGGGTCCGCGAGGGCTCGCCCTTTTTTCATGGCTGCCGATGTCGCCTGAGCCTATCCGGACCGCCGACGATATCGTCCGCCTCATCGCGCGCCAGCCGGCGATGATGGATATCCTCCATGCCGTGGAGGCGCTGAACCTGCCGGATTGCTGGATCGGTGCCGGCTTTGTCAGGAATGTGGTCTGGGACGCGCTGCACGGCCGGCCATGGTCCCCCTCTTATGGGGATATCGATGTGGTGTATTGCGATGCCGCCGATCCCAGCCCGGAACGCGATATCGGGATCGAAGCCGGACTTGTCCGTTCGATCCCGGACGCGCCCTGGTCGGTGAAGAACCAGGCCCGGATGCACGGCGCCAACGGCGATCCGCCCTATGCCGACACGGCCGATGCGCTTCGCCATTGGCCGGAAACCTGCACCGCCGTCGCCGTACGTTCGGTTCGCTCCGGCGTCGAATTGCTGGCGCCCTTCGGGGTTGCCGATCTCCTCGGCCTGACCGTCAACCCGACACCCGCGTTCGCGCACAAGCGTGAGGTCTATCGCGCCCGCATCGCCCGGAAACAATGGGCACAGCGATGGACCAGGCTGCACGTCAGCGGTCTCTACGACTGATAAACGGGAAGGCTATTCCGCGGCGGCGCCGGGCAGGCGGATGGGCAGGGGCGGCTCCTCGCGCGGCACCGGCAGGTGGCGGTCGCCGCCGCGGCCGCGCAGCCACAGGCTGAAGCGGTCGAGATAGAGATAGACGACCGGCGTGGTGAACAGGGTGAGTGCCTGCGAGAGCAGCAGCCCGCCGACGATGGCGACGCCCAGCGGCCGCCGGAACTCGGACCCCGCGCCGGTGGCCAGCGCCAGAGGGATGCCGCCGAACAGGGCCGCCATGGTGGTCATCATGATCGGTCGGAAGCGCAGCAGCGCCGCCTGATAGATCGATTCCTCCGGCGGCAGCCCCTGATGGCGCTCGGCCTCCAGCGCGAAGTCGATCATCATGATCGCATTCTTCTTGACGATGCCGATCAGCAGGATGATGCCGATCAGCCCCATCATGTCGAGCGGGAAGCCGAACAGGCTCAGCATCAGCAGCGCGCCGACACCGGCCGACGGCAGGGTCGACAGGATGGTCAGCGGGTGGATGTAGCTCTCGTACAGCACGCCCAGCACGATATAGACTGCCACCAGCGCGGCCATGATCAGATAGGGCATGGTCGTCAGTGACGACTGGAAGGCCTGGGCGTTGCCCTGGAACGACCTGATGACGGTGCGCGGCACCTTGGCGTCCACCGCGGCCTTCTGGATCATCTCGACGGCATCGCCCAGCGCGACGCCGGGCGCCAGGTTGAACGACAGGGTCACCGCCGGGAACTGACCCTGGTGGCTGACCGACAGCGGCGAGATCGACCGTTCGAAATGCGCGATGCTGGAAAGCGGCACCTGTGCGCCCAAGGCGGACTTCACATAGATCCGGTCCAGCGAATCTGGGCTCGCCTGATCCTTGGGATCGGCCTCCAGGATGACGTGATACTGGTTCAGCTGGGTGAAGGTGGTGGCCACCTGCCGCTGGCCGAAGGCATCGTACAGTGTGTCGTCGATCTGCTGCGGCGTGATGCCGAGGCGCGACGCGGTCTCGCGGTCGACCTTGACCATCAGCTTCGGTCCGCCGGGCTGGGCGTCGGTCGCGACGTCCAGCAGCTGCGGCATGGCGCTGAGCTTCTCCAGCATCACGTTCGACCAATGGGCCAGCTCGTCGCTGTCGGCGTCCTGCAGCGTGTACTGGTACTGCGTGCGCGACAGGCGGCCGCCGACGGTGATGTCCTGGCGGGCCTGGAGATGGACCTTGAAGCCCTGCAGGGTCGCCAGCTTGGGCATTAGCCGGTTGATCACCTCGTCGGCGCTGGCGTCGCGCTGGCTGAACGGCTTCAGGCTGGGGAACATGCGGCCGGTATTGGTGGTGCCGCCGCCATTGGCGCCGATCGCCCCCGGCACCGACGCCATCGCCGGATCGGCGCGCACGATCGCCATCGCCTGTTCCTGCTTCTTCAGCATGTCGTCGAAGGAGATGTTCTCCGCCGCCTCGGTCGAGGCGAAGAGCAGGCCGTTATCCTGCTGCGGGAAGAAGCCCTTCGGCATCATCGCGAACAGCACGACGGTGAGGCCCAGCGTGGCGAAGAACACGCCGAGCGTCAGCGGCTGATGCTGCAGGACGACCTTCAGCAGCCGCTCATAGCCATGCACCAGCCAGTCGAAGAACCGCTCCAGGGTCATATAGAACTTGCCGTGATGCTCCTCCTGCTGGCCCAGGAACCGGGCGCACATGGTGGGCGTCAGCGTCAGCGAGACGAAGGCGGAGATGACGACGGCCATCGAGATGGTGACGGCGAATTCGTGGAACAGGCG
>Ga0105238_10004048_pt1 | contig 14534 bp, 16 predicted proteins | sample KBSC34metaG_FD_81526 | JGI IMG/M metagenome (GOLD analysis project Ga0105238, IMG submission 81526) | Corn rhizosphere microbial communities from Kellogg Biological Station, Michigan, USA - KBS C3-4 metaG | ecosystem: Host-associated > Plants > Roots > Rhizosphere > Soil | place: Michigan, USA... | reverse complement strand
GATCCATGATGATCTGCCGGCGCTGGATAACGACGACTTTCGCCGCGGACGCCCCACTTGCCATAAAGTGTACGGCGACGCCATGGCTATCCTGGCTGGCGATGCACTGCTGACTTTGGCGTTTGAAGTCCTGGCGAAGATCGAAGGCGCGGATGCGTGCAAGCGCATTGAATTGGTCCGCGAGCTCGCCACTGCGTCAGGCACCGTTGGCGGAATGATTGGCGGGCAGGTCAACGATATTGAAGGCGAAGGGAAGCATCCGACCGCTCATCTGCTCGAATCGATTCACCGCGCAAAGACCGGAGCGCTGCTGCGCGCCAGCGTCCGTATGGGTGCGATATACGCCGGGGCGACGGTGGATCAACTCGCGGCGCTCACCAGTTTCGGGGAGCACATCGGCCTGGCGTTCCAAATCGTGGACGATATCCTGGACGTCGAGCAATCCTCGGAGGCTCTCGGCAAGACGGCCGGCAAGGACGCCGTGCAAAAGAAGATCACGTTCCCGGCGGTTTACGGCATCGAGCGCTCGCGCGAAATGGCGGAGGAGGAGCGGCTCGCCGCCCACCTGGCATTGCAACCTTTCGACGATCGCGCGCAGCGGCTCCGGGAATTGGCGGATCTAGTAGTGCGGCGGCAGGCATGACGGCCGGGAGCATGACTTCATCCGCGAAAATCCGTATCGATCAATTACTGGTCGAGCGCGGGCTCGCGGAGTCGCGCGAAAAGGCACAGGCGCTCATTATCGCTGGCGCAGTGGTAGTGAATGGACAGAAAGCACTGAAGCCGGGCCACAGCGTGGCTGCGGATTCGCCAGTCGAAGTTCTTGAGCGGATGCCCTACGTCAGCCGCGGCGGTTATAAACTCGCGGGCGCACTGGATCACTGGGCGCTCGACGTCACGGGGTGGGTCTGCCTCGACGTGGGTGCGTCCACCGGCGGTTTCACGGACTGTCTTTTGCAACGTGGCGCCACGAAAGTATGGTCCATCGATGTCGGCCATGGACAGATCGACTGGAAATTGCGTAGCGACACACGCGTGGTGGTTCAAGAAGGCGTCAACGCGCGTTACCTTGCCGCAGCGGACTTCCCGCAGAAGTTCGACCTCGCGGTTTGCGATGCCAGCTTCATCTCCCTGACGCTTCTGATTCCCGCGATCGCACCTTTGCTCCTTGCCAACGGAAAGATGATCCTGCTGGTCAAGCCGCAATTTGAAGTGGAGCGCGGCCAAGTCGGCAAGGGTGGAATCGTTCGCGAGCCCGTATTGCATCAGGCCGCGTGCGATCGCGTGCGGGCCGCTGTCGAAGCGCTGCGGTTCCAGACTGATATCATCGAGAGTCCGATCCTGGGCGCCGAGGGCAATCGGGAATTCTTGCTTTATGCCAGCCGCGAATCCCACGCATAAAATCACGACCGCCGGCATCATCTCCAAGCCGCATAGCGAGAAGGCAGCCACGGTAGCGCCCGCTCTGGTGAAGTGGCTGGCGGAGCGCGGAGTGGGAGTTCGCTGCGATGCGGAGACGGCTGCATTTCTGGCGAGCGGCTTGGGGCCGAAAAATGGACTCCCGCGCGAAGCAGTGCCGGAAGGCACGCAACTCTTGGTTGTCCTAGGCGGCGATGGCACGCTCCTGTCGGCGGCGCGGGCCTTGAAAGGCCGCGACATTCCGCTATTCGCAGTGAATCTCGGCAACCTGGGATTTCTGACCGCCATCACCGTCGACGAACTTTATCCACAACTGGAGCGCGTGCTCGCGGGCGAATACGCCGTGAGCCGCCGCCGCATGCTGCACACGGAAGTATGGCGCGGGGGCCAGTGCGTCTGCAATTACGAAGCCCTGAACGATATCACTCTCGCCAAAGCCGACATCGCGCGCATCATCAACCTGGAAGTACATGTGGACGATCGTTTCATGTGCTTGTACAAGGCCGACGGGCTGATCGTTTCGACGCCCACCGGTTCTACCGCGTATTCGCTTTCAGCAGGCGGCCCAATCATGGTTCCTGAAGTAGCGGCCCTATGCATCACGCCGATCTGCCCGCACATGCTGACCAACCGTCCGGTGATCGTACCCGACGAAGCCGTCATCCAGATTTCAATGAGCGGCGACAACATCACTTATCTCACTGTGGACGGTCAGGTCGGCGAACAACTGCACAAAGGCGATCGCGTCATCTGTCGGCGGTCCGAGCAGACGGTGCAATTGATACGCGCCAGTGGTGTTGGATTCTTCGATGTACTGCGCGAGAAGCTGCAGTGGGGCGGCTGATCGCTCATTGCGCAGGCGGCGGTGCAAGCACCGCTAACACCACCAGCCGTTTTTCGCCGCGATTGCGGACGGAGTGCATTACACCCGACGGAGCAAACGCACCGCCCCCTGCGGAGACCAGTTGCGTATCTTCGCCAACTTGAATCTCCGCCTCGCCTTCGAGTACCACATAAAGCTTGTCCTGGCCGGCGTGGGCGTGCGCCGCGTGTTCCTGCCCGGGCTCAAAACAATTGAGCCCGGCGAACATGGTTTCGCCTCGCGCGATGTTCGTCTTCGCCATTTTTTGGGAAGAGAATTCGGCGAGTCCGGCCAGATGCTTGACGATCATTTATGCGTCGAGCTTAAGCGTTGGCTGCGACGCCCAGCTTCTTGTACCAGGGGGTTGCGCCGGTAAGCGCTGCATTCACGGCGTTGATGTTCTCCACGCCCTTCGTGGAAAGGAAGTCTTCGAGCGCCGCCAGACCCTTAGTGGCATAGATCGGCATGCCGTCCTTCCAAGTCGCTCGTCCGCACAGCACTCCCGAGTAATCCGTTCCCGCTTCGGTGGCCATGCGCAGGCTCTCGACGAACTGCGCGTTGCCCACGCCGGCGCTCAAGTAGATGAACGGCTTGGTGGCGACGGACGCGGCCTTGCGGAAGAGGTCCATCGCTTCCGACATCGACTGCGCCTTCTCGCCCTTATAAACCGAACTGCCTTCGACAAACTCGGCGTTGATCGGCACTTCCACTTTCAGGACATCCACTTTGTATTGCGGTTTGGTGAACTCCGCCATACAGCCGATCACGACGTCCGGCTTAATCTTGGCGTACTCGACGCCTTTCTCGTTGCCGCCCTTGGGATCGTAACCCACAAATTCGAGGAAGAACGGAATCTGATGGTCCTCGCACTCTGAGCCAATGCGCTCGACGAAAGCGTGCTTAATATCGTTGACTGACCCGTCATCGAACGGGCTGTAGTAAATCAGAATCTTCACCGCGTCCGCGTCCCAATCGACGATGCGCTTCACGGAAACGTGCGGCAGCAGGTCGGGCAAGCGGCCGGGCTTGGTGTTGTCATAGCCGGAATGTTCATAAGCCAGCAGCAGGCCGGCGTTCGAAGAGCGCGCCTTGGCGGCTTCCAGGCCGTATTCAGGATCCAGCAGGATGGCCGAAGCGTGCGGCGTCAGGATGCGGGTCACAGCCGTCTTAAACTCCGACATCATATCCCAGGTGATCGCTTTCTGATCCACGCCTTTGGCGGTGGCGAGCGACTTCTGCAAACTGCCGCGCTGATCCATAGCGGCCGCAGCGATAATGCCGTCCTTATTGGACAGCTTGGTCATGTATTTTGTTTTTCCAGCGGAAAGAGCCATAACTTATTCTAAAGGGCCGCGCACCCATTTTGTCACCCGGCGAAAGAACGCTTGCGCCCGGCCGACATCGCGCAGGATCTGCGCCTTGAGCGCCTCCGGCGTCTCGAACTTGCGTTCTTCGCGCACGCGGCGCAGGAATTCCACGCGAATGCGTTCGGGCGCGGGTGGGTCCAAACGATCCAGCAGGAAAGTCTCGATGGTCAGTTCCTGGCCGCCGGACGCATCCGCAAAGGTGGGGCGATAACCAATGTTGGTGATCGAATTCCAACTGCGCTCCGATTCTGCGTCGAACGTGCGAGTAATGTAGACGCCGACCGAAGGCAGGATTTGTGCGTGAGTCCGTAAATTTAGCGTGGGCACAGTTTGCTTGGAACCGATTCCATGCCCCGGCACTACCTCGCCTGCGGTTGCGTACGGCCGCCCGAGCAACCGCGCCGTGAGCGCCACTTTGCCGGACTCCACCGCGCGCCGGATTTCGCTCGACGAAACGGAGCGTCCGCGCCACCGCACGGGAGTGACGATGCGAGTCTCGAAGCCATAGAGAGCGCCCAACTGCGCCAGCACCTTCACATCGCCAGACTGTCCGTGTCCGAAACGAAAGTTGTCGCCCACGATCACCGCCCGCGCGCGCAGAGCCTTCACCAGCACTCGTTCGACAAACTGTTCTGGAGTCCAATGTGCGACGTCGCGTGTGAACGGCAGCACCAATACGTACTCGATGCCTTCACGGGCCAATATTGTGCAGCGCTCCGCTTGCGTTGTGAGCAAGCGTGCCGCGCGTTGCGGCGCGACAATCGATGCGGGATGCGGATCGAAGGTAAGGACCGCCGGCTGCAAGCCTTTTTCGCGAGCCGCGCGCGCCACCTCCCGCAACAATTCATGGTGCCCGGTGTGGACGCCATCGAAGTTGCCGATGGTAACCGCCACCGGCTCAAACGCGGCAGCTTCCTCTAAAGAGCGGGCGACTCGCATTCTAAGCCGGGACCTCAAGCTGTGGAAATGGAACCTCGAGTTGCAGGCCATCGTACGCCAGGCGCACGTTCGGTGGAAATGCAGCCTCGGTCTGCGCGTGGGGCAAGTCGTGGCAGATATGTGTAAAGAATGCGCGTTGCGGGGCCAACTCGCGAACCGAAGCAAGGCTCTGCTCGACGGTGGAGTGAGTGGGATGCGGGCGGTGCCGCAAGGCGTCCAGAAACAGCACGTCCAAATTCTGCAAAAGCGCCTTGGAAGCTTGCGGAATATCGCTGTGATCGGTGAGATAGGCGGCATCGCCGAAGCGGAATCCCATGGTCGCGCCGCGGCCGTGCATCAGGGGAATAGGAACCACGCGCAGGCCGAACAAATCGAAAGGCTCCTCCGTGATCGCGCGGAGGTCGACTTTCGGTGATGACGATTGCGACAAGGGTTCCGGATCGAATGCGTAGCGAAAAACGCGGCGGACGGTTTCCAGTGTAGATTCGGCCCCGTACGCTGGAATCGACATCTTCTGGTGATAGTTCAAGGGCCGGAGGTCGTCGAGTCCCAGGATATGATCTGCATGGGCGTGGGTGAAAAGAATCGCGTCTACGCGGCTGATACCAGTGCGCAGCGCCTGGGCGCGAAAGTCCGGCGTGGTGTCAATCAGCACATTTTTGCCGCCGTATTGCATCAGCACGGAAGGACGTAGACGGTTATCGCGCGGGTCAGTGGAGGCGCATGTGGCGCAAGTGCAGCCGATAGTCGGCACGCCCGAGCTAGTGCCCGAGCCGAGCACTGTGATGCGCAATGTTTCCGGCATCAAGACGACGCGGGCGCGTCCCCCGATTCGACGGATTTTTCTGCCGGTTTGTCTGCGACGGAAGGTGGCGTTTTCTCCGCTACCTGCACGAAACGGAAGCGCAGCTCCGTCAGCGAATTTTCGATTAACCGCTGCTCTTCCAGCGCTAAATTACCACGCGTTTTCTCCGCGATCATCGCGAGAAGGTCGATGGCGTGACGCGCTGCGGGCAGGTTGGGTGGTTCCTCGGATGGTTCTCCGAACTGGAACAGGCCGAGCTGCATCTCCGCCTGGGTCTTCAGCGAGAAAACTAGAAATTCAAAAGTAGGGGGCGGTAAAGGGAAACCGGAGTCGCTCATGAGCTTTATTCTTAGTGTAGTTTGGAATGGAATGCCTGCGCCGGAAGAGCCCGCGAGCCCCGATCGGGAACGGATGGATGCTATCTCGGGTGCCTTGGCCCGCATACTCCAGCGTCAGAACGAACTCGACCAACGCTTGCTGCGGATCGAGGCGGCCGTTGGGCTTTCACCCGCTCCACCACCTGTAATGGCCCAGCCCGTAGTCGAACCGCCGCCGTTACCCCGAACACCGCCACCACTGGCGCAAGAAATCCCTTGGGTCTCGCCGGATGTGAAAACCGCCGCGCCTGAGCCCGCTCTAGAAACAACTTTCGGACTCGGCTGGCTTAACCGCGTGGCCGTCATAACTCTGATCTTCGGCGTAGGCTTTTTGTTCAAGTACGCAGTCGATAGCCAATGGATTGGTCCCGCGATGCGCGTCGCGTTGGGCGTCGCCGCGGCTACTCTCTCGTTATGTCTGGGCGAATGGATTTCACTGCGCGGTCAACAGATCTTTGCCCGCGGATTGACGGGACTCGGCCTGGCGCTGCTCTATTTATCCTTTTACGCGGGCTTCGGGTTCTATCATCTGCTGCCACAGACTACTGCGTTCCTTCTGATGTGCCTTACCACCGCTACCGCCGCGATGCTGGCGCTGCACTACGATTCCCAGGCTGTAGCCTTGCTGGGTCTAGCCGGAGGTTACCTCACACCAGCGTTGCTCTCGACCGGAGAGAACCAAATGTGGGTTCTGGCCGCCTACACTTCCATGCTGAATCTGGGAGCGCTGGCGATCACGCGGGTGAAACGCTGGCCCGCGCTGGAGTATCTGGCTTGGCCCGCGACGGGGTTATTGTTCCTGGGTTGGGCCTCGCAGTGGCTCGACGACGAAACTCGGCTAGCCGCCTGGGGCTGGCTGTCGCTCATCTTCGTCCTGTTTTTCGCCGCCAGCGTAGTGGGCGGGCGGCTGTGGTTGCTGGCGCTGAACACGAGCGCTTACTTCGTTGGAACTTACGATTTACTGGACCATCAATATCACAGCTCGATGGGGGGCTTCACTTTTGCACTGGCGCTCGTGCACGGGCTCCTAGCGAAAGCCGTTTGGAACCGCGATCGCCGCGTGGGCGAATTAGCGGCTGCGATCGCGGTGATCTTGCTGACGGTGGCGATTCCCATCCAGTTCGTGGGCTTCCGCATCACGATGCTGTGGTCGCTCGAAGCCGCGGCGCTAACTTGGCTGGGTGCACGCTTCGACCGGCCGAGGCTTCAGATAGCAGCAGCGGTAGTGTTCGCCTTGGTGCTGGTCAGGCTGGTCACTTTAGATTCCGCCATGTATTCGATCGACTACTTTTACACGGCGTTTGCGAACCGGCGTTTCTGGACGTTCGCCGTTTCCGCCGCCAGTTTGTGGATCGCGTCGCGGTTCGCCCAAAACTCTGAAGCGCAGTCCGTTTCCTACGGTGCGGGACACTTGGTGTTGCTTTGGGCGCTGGGGTTGGAAGTCGCCGGATGGGCCGGCCGCACTAGCGAACCGCAGGATGTTGCCAACACCGTTTCCACCGGGGTTTCAATCTTGATGGCGGTTTATGCCTCGGCTCTGGTGGTGGCGGGAGTCGCGCAGCGCTCTGGCCTAAACCGTATCTTAGGCCTGGGACTATTCGCGCTGGTAATTGTGAAACTGTACCTGTTGGACGTGTGGTCGCTCAGCCGAGGGTTTCGCATCACCGCGTTCCTGGCGCTGGGCGGCTTGCTACTGCTGGTATCGTATCTGTATTCGCGCTTTAAGCCGGCTCTCGAAAGGCTTTGGAAACCGGAAGCGTCCCATAAGGCCACCCCGCCGGAAGACCCGTCCGCTGGGGAGCGTTCGTCCATCTAGCCCATGCCCCGCCATTTCACCGTGACCGAAGCCGAGCGAATACTGCCCGAAGTGGAAGCCGCTTTACGGGACGCTTTGTTTCACAAGGCCGAATACAAGGCGGCCGACGCGGAACTGAATGCCACCATGCAGGGAATCCGTATGGCGGGAGGTTCGCGAGTGAATCCCGGACCGATCCTGGCGACGCGCGCCCGACGTGATGGCAGCGCCCGCGTCTTGCGAGAAGTATTTGAAAAGATTGAGCAAATAGGCGTTTTGGTTAAGGATCTGGACATTGGCTTGATCGATTTCCTGACGCTATACCAAGGCCAGGAAGTCTGCCTATGCTGGAAATTGGGCGAAGACCGTATCCGCTTCTGGCATGGGATGGAAGAAGGTTTCCCTGGCCGCAAGCCCATCGACGAAGAGTTCCTCGCCAACCATCGGGGCGATGCTGTCGTCTAGCGACCGGCCAATGGCCATTCGCGCGACTGGGGCTCACCCTTAGATTTGACTAGGTACGTACCCCCTCCGACTAGTACGAAAGCACCTTAGAAATAGGACTAACGACTGATTCCGCCTACTAGCGGAAATTCATTATATTCAGTTCATGCGAGCTATCCTCATCTGCCCGGGCGAAGGGCTTCGAAAAGAGTTCGAGCAAGCAATTGCTCCGCATTGGATGTTGAACATTTCCCGGACACTCGACGACTATCCCTCGTCGCAGGACCTTAGCAGAGTGGTGCGCGCATGGGCTCCCGAAGTCGTCTTTCTCAGTATTGAGGACGTGCAGAGAGCAGAGCCGATCGCCCGCCAATTGGAAGCCGAATTTCCGGCGATTCAACGCGTGGCCATTCACTCTTCGCAGGATGTATCCGTACTTCGCTGCGTGCTTCATTTGCGCATGACGCAGCTTCTGGCGTCGCCGTTTGAAAGCTCCGAAGTGGGCCAGATATTAGATCAGCTAGAACGTGACCTCGAAGTTCGCCCGGTGGTGATAGATTCGACTGATCGCTTCTTCGCCTATATTCCTGCAAAAGCCGGCGTTGGCGCTTCCACCATTGCAGCAAATACCACCTGGGCCTTCAGCCAGATGGAAAACCCCAGCGTATTGCTGGCCGATTTCGACATGGCCTCGGGAGTGATTGAATTCATGTTCAACACCTCCCATGATCGCAACCTTTCGGACGTCACCGCCCATGGCAAGCAACTCGACGACGATGCGTGGCGCAGCCTGATCAAGACCGTGGGCAACACTGATCTGCTTCTATCCGGCGCCCCCCGCGTAGGCGAAGGGCTTCCGCGCGTCCACGTTGGCCAACTGATCGAGTTCGCCCGGCGCAACTACAACATCGTCAGCGCTGACCTGCCGGACACCTTCGATGAAACCACCCTCGCGGTGTTACGCGATGCCAATAAGATCCTGCTGGTGACCACTCCGGAACTGCCGGCGTTGCGTTTGGCGCATCTGAAAGTGCTGCTGCTGAGGAAGCTGGATCTGCTGGATAAAGTTTCGCTCCTGTTAAACCGAGTATCTGGCCATATGCTGCTGAGCTTGGCCGAGATTGAGAAGACTGTCGGATTGCCGGTGTTCGCTTCGTTCCCGGGCGACTACGCCGACGTGACCGCGGCAATTCGCGCCGGGCGGCCCGCGCCGAAGCTCGCAACCAGTGTTCAAAAGTTTGCCAAGCTGCTGCTCGATAAGCAGTCGGGACCTGAGAAGCCGCGCCGCTTCATCGAACGCTTTGGCTTGGTTCCCATGCGCTACGGTTACCGCTAGACTTGTCGGCTATTGATTTGAGGAGATTGCAGTGAGCACAGGTGTCCAGCGCAGGGTATCAAACCGGAAGCGCAGCGATCCCAGCGTCGTCAGAGTCCGTCTGAAGGACCAGTCTGGGAACGCGCGTTGGGCCACGGCTTATCTGCGTGATGTAACTGAGGAAGGCGTCGGCCTTTCGCTGATGACGCCGCTCGAAGTCGGCACCATGGTGGTCCTGCGCGGAACTTTTGGCGACGGCCGGGCCGACGTGCAGCTGCAGGCCGACGTTAAGTGGTGCAGTGAGGAAAATGGCGGGGTCTATCAAGTCGGGCTCGAGCTGACGAACGGTCAATCCGGGCGCCCCAGAAATGAACGCCGGGAAGAACCCCCACCCCCCGATTCCACACCGTTCACCGACGATCCTGATCAGCTGGATTGCTACGAAATCATGCAATTGAGCCCGAAGGCCAGCGCGGATACCATCCATCGCGTCCACCGGATGCTGGCTCAACGCTATCACCCTGATACTCCCGACACCGGCAATGCGGAAATGTTCATGAAGGTTACGGCTGCGGCCCGGATCTTAAGCGATCCAGAGCAGCGCGCGAAGTATGACGCTCGCTATCATGCAAAACGGGAAGTGCAGTGGAAGATTTTCGACCAAGCCGAGGCGTCGCTCGGACCGCAAGCCGAAAAAGCCAAGCGGAAGGGTATCCTTGGCTTGCTCTACGCGAAGGCCGCGCACGACATCGAACGCCCAGGCATGACGGCTATCGAATTTGAAGAAATTCTCGGCTGCCCCCGCGAGCATCTGCAAGCTGCTCTATGGTATTTGAAAGGGAAAGGCTTCATCCAACGCACCGACAACGGGCGCTACAGCATCACCGTTGCGGGTTTTGATGAAATGGAATCCCATTCGTTCTTGCCCGAGCCCGGCCACCAAAAACTGATCGAGCAAGGAAGCTCCCGAGTAGTGTAACGCCAATCGGGCATTCGGGGCGTCTTTGCCCGTACTCCGCCTGATCGCAACGGAAAGCGAACTGGCGAGATATCAGTAGGCAGCGGCAGGATAAAATGGCAGTACCATGAAATACCCCGCTGCCGTTGTCGCCGCGCTACTCGTCTTCGCCGGAAGCGGAGCGGGCCAGACCGCCGCTGTTACCCCCACTACCGCCGAAGTCGACGCCATCTATCCCGACATCGAAGCTTTCTACATCGATCTCCACCGCAATCCGGAACTGGCGTTCCAGGAAGTGCGGACCTCGGGCAAACTCGCGGCGTTCACTAAGGCACTCGGTTATGACGTCACCACCGGCGTCGGCAAAACCGGCATCGTTGCAGTGATGAAAAATGGACCCGGCCCCACGGTGATGCTGCGGACCGAGATGGACGCGCTTCCGGTGGAAGAGAAAACCGGACTCCCGTTTGCGAGCGCCGTCATTGGTAAAACCGCTTCCGGGCAAACGACGCCGGTGATGCATGCCTGCGGCCACGACATCCACATGTCCGCTTGGGCCGGTACAGCACGCTGGATGGCGGAGCACAAGGATCGCTGGCACGGCACGTTAATGCTCATAGGACAGCCGGCGGAAGAGAGCGGCTCCGGCGGAGCAACTGCGATGCTAAAGGACGGCCTCTTCACGCGCTTCCCGCGCCCCGATTTTGCGCTATCCCTGCATGATGATGACACGATGCCGGCCGGAACCATCGGCTACCATCCGGGACCATTCCGCTCCATGTCGGACAGCGTCACCCTTGTCGTGCATGGGCGTGGCGGGCATGCCGCTATGCCGATGAATACGGTGGATTCGATCGTCCTCGCTTCGCGCATCGTACTGGCGCTGCAGACCATCGTCTCTCGCGAGAACAATCCCACCGACCCGGTGGTGATCACGGTGGGTTCGATTCATGGCGGCACTACGGGCAACGTTATTCCGGATGAAGTGCGGCTGCAGCTCTCCGTGCGAACCTACACCCCGGAAGTCCGGCGCAAAACTCTCGCCGCCATTCGCCGCATTGCCAAAGGTGAAGCCATGGCCTCCGGGGCGCCACGCGAGCCAGAGGTGATCACGCGCGGCGATGAACCCGGTGAGCCGGTGGTTTATAACGATCCCGCACTGGTCGCGCGTCTGGCTACGGCGCTTAAGGCTGGCCTGGGCGACAAAATAGTCCTCATGCCGGTGAAGATGACGTCGGAAGATTTCGGCCAGTATTGGATCACTGGCAAGGTTCCATCCGCGCTGTTGCACATCGGCGCGGTGAATGCCGAGAAGTTCGAGGAAGTCCAGAAGACAGGTATTCCCGGGCCCGCTCCGCATTCGCCCCAGTGGGCTCCCGACCGTGAACCGACGCTCAAGGGTGCAATTCGCGCTGAGGTGACCGAACTCACCGAGCTGTTCAACGGAAAATAGCGCCGATGGGGCTTATGGCCCAATCCAAGCCGGTAGAGCCTGCGCGGAATCGCTCAACTGCCGGGTGAGGCGCGGGCGGGCAGTTAAGTTCTACTTCCCCTTCGCCTGCAGCGATTCAATGTAGCCGGTCAAGTCGCGTACACGCGCTTCGAGAGCTTTCTGATCCGACTTCTGGTTGTAGAATACATCACCCCAGGCGGGCATATTTGGAGTTCCGTGTCCCGGGATCGCCTTCTTGTTATAGATCGCGTTTCTAACCCGGTCATCCGGAAACTTCCCGGCGTTCCGTTGACTCAATATCGTCAAATCAGCCGGCGGCACGCGTCGCGACTTGTCGGCTGAGTTGGGATCGTACATCGAGCCCGAGCCCTTCCCATCCGCGCCGTGGCATGTCGAGCAATGCTGGCGGTACAGTTCTTTGCCGGCCGTGAGATTCGCGCGCGACTGCGCCGAAGCGTACGCCGTGAAGACCACACCGAGGCTGAATGTGAGAATTCCTAACCTGATATATCGCATGCATTTTATCCTTCTCTTTTTGAATTCCGGCAAACCGGCTGTGTCAGGCATAGTGCACCTCAATGTCCAAAACCATTGCGCCACCTACCGTTCGCAGAGTGATGTATACTTTACGTTGATCTGCGGTCGCAGACCAGCCCCGCCACATCGCGCTCTTGGGCCGCGTGGTGGTCCAAAGGAGAACTATGAAGCGTATTAAAATGATGGCCGCACTGCCGGCGATGACCCTGGCTCTGACCAGTCTGGCGATAGCCGCCGACTCCGATATCAACATTTTGAAGAACAGCGGTTCCCTTGACCGGCTGTTTAAAGAATCGGGCGTGTATAACGCCTCACCCACTGGCAAGACGCCCAGTTTTGTTGTCGATCCCGGATGGCCGCAGCGACTGCCCAACAACTGGATATTGGGCCAGTTGGGCGGCCTTTACGTTGACCGGCATGATCACGTATGGGTTTACAATCGGCCGCGCACCCTGACCAACGAAGAGGCAGGCCTCGAAGGGCCTGTGCCTGGGGCTACAAATGAAAAGGGTCAGCCAATCGACGGGATCGGCCACCCGCGGCCTCACGGTCCCATCGCGGATTGCTGCAAAGCCGCTCCTTCTGTTCTGGAGTTCGATGCCGACGGAAAACTGCTCCGTTCCTGGGGTGGTCCCGCCGATCCCGGTTTCATGGGCGGTAAATGCAAGGCAGAGGCAGGCTGCATCTGGCCGGGCAGCGAACACGGTATCTATGTCGACCAGAAGGACAACGTCTGGATCTCGGGTAATGCCGGGGTGGCGAATAAGGTTGGCATACCGTGGTCGACGAATACGGCAGGCGGCGACGGCTTCGTATTGAAGTTCGATATGGACGGCAATTTCAAGATGCGGATTGGCGGGACCCCGACGAAGCCGGACAGCAACGACATGCATGGCGGTATAAACGGCACGCCAGTACTTTATCAGGCGACCGACATGGTAGTCGACCCCAAGACAAACCGCTTGTATGTATCCGACGGTTACGGCAATCGCCACGTTCTCATCGCCGACGCCGACACCGGCAAATACATCGGGTCTTTCGGGGCATATGGAAACAATCCAGTAGATGACGCGGGTGCCAAGGCCTCCGGTACGTGGATTGAGGACTACGTCAAAGGCAACCGGAAACCCGCATTCTTCCGCAACCCGATGCATTGCGTGAAGCTTGCCGATGACGGCAAAATTTACGTCTGCGACCGCGGAAACGATCGCATTCAGGTGTTCGACGCGAACAGTCCCGAGCTGGGCAAAACCTGCAGCAATCCGACCGGCCAAGCCGGAAAGTGCGGTTTCGTTGCCGAGCAATTTATTAGCGAACACACCAACACCACCATTCCGGGAACTTCCGTTTCTATCAATTTCTCCACCGACAAGGCGCAGAGCTGCCTGTATGTGGGAGACAACTCCAACATGACCATCTACCTTCTGAATCGAGGTAATTTGCAGGAGCTGGGACGGTTGGGCCGCAGCGGCCAGATGCCGGGCGACTTCCACTGGCTGCATCAAGTGAGTGTCGACAGCAAGGGCAACATCTATACCGCTGAAGTTGACACCGGCAAGCGCATCCAGAAATTCATCCGCTATGGGGCTACTGGCTGCAGCGGGACCGGATCGCCGACTGTCGGCGGACCGATGAAGTAGGTTTCACGTTCGATTGGTAATGGGGAGCCGCAAGCGGGCCGCGGCTCCCACCAGAATCGCTGCAACTGCGATGGCGAACCCACCGAACCACACCCAGGGCGTGTAGTTGCTGATGTGGTCCAGGGTTTCCTTTTGGGCGGGGGTGACGAAGAACGACGTCCCGTGCTGCTTCACTTCGATGGTATATGCGGTCGTCTGCACCCGCGAAGATTCCCGGTAGACAATTCTCTCCGGAACGGTCATCCAGATAGCCGTAGCAGCAAGCATCGCCACAAAAGCCAGCGTCCCTGCGACAACCGCGCCCACTAGGACTCCACGGCTCACAGACTGCCGTTTATTGGTAACCCGCCAGCCTTTTCTGCCCATGTTTCCATGGTGGAGCGTCGGAGAACCCATTCACGTTCGGCATCTTCACTTTCGGCAGACTCTTTTCGTCCATGACTTCGCCTTCCTTAATGACGTCGTTCTTGGCGAGCAGGAAGGCTGTTAGCGCGTAGACTTCATCGGGCTTCAACGTCCCCTCTTTGAAAAGAGGCATGCCGCGGTTGATGTAATCCCAGATGGTCACGGCGTAAGGAGAGCGCAGCGCCATGATTCCCGTATCCGGCGACATGTGCATTCCT
>Ga0105238_10004047_pt1 | contig 14535 bp, 5 predicted proteins | sample KBSC34metaG_FD_81526 | JGI IMG/M metagenome (GOLD analysis project Ga0105238, IMG submission 81526) | Corn rhizosphere microbial communities from Kellogg Biological Station, Michigan, USA - KBS C3-4 metaG | ecosystem: Host-associated > Plants > Roots > Rhizosphere > Soil | place: Michigan, USA... | reverse complement strand
GGTGATGCTGAATTTCTTCGTGGTCGGGATCGTGATGGCTCGAACGACTAGCGAAGGAGGAATGCTGCTGATCGAAAAGTCATTTGGTCCCACGGCCCTGACGCGCCTGATTTTTCCCGCTCATTCGCTCGGTCCGGCGAACCTGACAATGATGGGCTACTACGATGCCATGTTCATGCAGGACCAGCGCTGTCTGCTTTTCAGTGGATTCCTGGACGGCTTCCGGATCGCCGGCGAATCCCGAATTACACGTCGAGCTTTCGGAGGAGCGATGCTGGCCGCGGTGGTGGTGGCCGCTTGCGTCTCGGTCCCGCTTTGCATCTACCTGCCTTACCATTACAGCGCGAGCCGCATTGACGGATGGATGATGTACGGGCACTCACATTGGATCATGCGCGACGCCGCCGATAATATGAGGCCGGGCTTCGACAGTATTTCATCGGCCGGTTGGCAGGCGCCGGTGTTCCTCGGAGTCGGCATCTTCGTAACGATGTTCCTCGTGTTTATGCGCGCCACATTTTTCTGGTGGCCCTTTCATCCCCTGGGCTATGCGCTGATGGGGTCCTGGGGAACGATCATCTTCTGGTTTTCGGCATTGTTGGCGTGGATCTTCAAATCCTTGACGATGCGCTACGGCGGCATGCAAATCTACAGGACGGTGCGGCCATTCTTCCTGGGACTGATTATCGGAGAGTTCAGCGCGTCGATTGTAGCTGTGCTGCTGAATATGGCATTCAACCTGGCTGTCCCGGCCTTTCCCTATTTGTGATTCGATAAGTATTCCGCGAGCGTCATGGTGGACCCATGGCGTTCTTAAGATCGACTTTTCCGAGGAGACCCATGAAAGATACTTTACGAACGGCCGGCACATGCGCTCTGATCGTTTCGCTTACACTATTGTCATCCCGGCATGCACCGGCATGGGAATGGAATCAGATGCCTATTGTTGGCGGTGACGCCCTCAAAGCAGGCATATCGCCGGGCGGCGAGGGGACACAGTGGCCTCGCGGGCCTATGGCTGTGAGTCCCGCAGACCCGGAGTTTCTGCTTTTGCCGATCGATGTGGGCGGCCTTTATCGCAGTCTGGATGGCGGCAAGCACTGGAATGTGGCAATGGTCGGTTGGGATGCCCGAGGCGCCCACACGTTTGCGATAGATCCCAGAAACGCCGGCCATGCCATTGGCCTGGGATCGAACTCGATGTACTGGAACAATGACTGGGGGCCGTCTCCCAATGGAGTCTACCTCACTACAAACAAAGCTGCGTCCTGGAAGCACGTCCTCGCCGGTAATGACGGCTATGGCGGCGGGCTTGCCTGGGACCCTTCATCATACGATCCGGCGAAGAAGATCTGTCTGCGCGCTTATTATTTGCGGGAAGGCAAGGGGATGTTCCGGTCGGACGATGGCGGAGAGACCTGGAGCCTGGCCTGCGGTTCCTTTGTACAGCTTCCCGGGAGAGAGTGGTTCGATGGCGGCAACGTGCCGAGCCTGCTGCAGGTGGACGCGCATGGCGTTGTTTTCGCAGGCGGAAAAGAGGGAGTCTTCAGAAGCGATGACCATGGGACGACGTTTAAGCTAATCCGCGCAGGCACGGTATTAGGGCTTGCTCTTAATAACGGCGGAGATATCTATGCAAGCGGCGCGGACGGCGTGTTCGTGTCGCGAGACGGAGGCAAGTCATTCACACGGCTTGAGTGTATTGGGCTGGTCAAGACGGAGAAAGAGACCATCGACGGTCTTGCAATCAGTCCTGTGGATCCCCGCCGCATGCTATGCTGGGTCGCCAGGCATGGATCGCCGACCAACCCGGACTTTCAATATCCCCGCTACGTTACATTCGACGGCGGCAGCCACTGGCAGACTGCGAAGGTGGACTATCGGTATACCGGTGTTCACCCCCAGGGACGTGAGGGCTTTGCGACATGGAGTCCTAAGGACGCGAATGTCGCCTGGAATATCGGCGGCGATTTTGTGATCAAGTCCACGGATGGCGGCCGCTCCTTTTCGTGGTCCAACAACGGCTATAACGGCGTCATGACGGGCGGCCTTTTCAATTTCAATGTGCGAGATCCGAAAACGGTGTTTCTGGGCTTCCAGGACTACAACGGCGCGTTCACAACCGATGGCGGCAAGACCTGGAGCTGTCCGGGCATTTCTGGACTTGGGTGGGGCGGTCATAACTATGGCGGCTTCGCGCTGAACCGCGATGTCATGTGGGCAGGCAACGCCGATGGCTGGTTTTCGCCTCGTTTGCTGAGGATTACTCGGGATGGGGGAAACACATGGCATTTTGTAAATGGAAGTGACGGTAAGCCTCTTGTTATGAAGGGGGCGGATGTTTCATTTGGAGATCCTGCGGACGCGCGCATCGGCTTCGCCGCGAATCTGCGCACGACGGATGCAGGGATGACCTGGAATGCAATGACAGGGTGCGATGGGGTATTTACCGCCGATCCCAGGACCAGGGCGCTTTACGGCAGGAACGGCAGCGCCGTGGTGACATCCGTGGATCACGGCGCGACATGGACCCATGTCGCCGATGTGGATGGCGGATTCGTTGATCTGGCGATCGATCATCTTACCGGACGCATCTATGTCGCATCGCAGGATCACCTGAAGGTATGGCTGAAGGGAGCCTGGACGACGATAGAGACGCCTGCCGACCAGTTCGGCAATCAGCGTGTGTGGACTCTGGCTGTGGATCCCAAAGATCCCGCGGTGATCTATGTGGGTGGAGCGCGCAACACATACGCCAGCGCCGCAACGGTATGCCGCTCGACGGATGGCGGCAAGACGTGGGTGAACCTGACAGCCACCTCTGCGCTGCGCGACGGCGAAAGCGGTGGTCCGCACGAAGTCTCGGCAATCCGCGTGCATCCCATCACACGGGAGGCCTGGGTCGCGGGCCAGTGTTACGGACTATGGAGGATAGCGCCCCCCGGACCAAAAGATAGGGGCGTTTCCGCCGTTGACGCTTCAGCCCCTAAAGCGGTGAGGCCGCCAAGTGAAAACGATCTGAAGCTTCCATCACCGCGTTCGCAATAGCCCCACAATCTGTTACCGGACGGATAGTGAAATTTGGTAGGGCTCATCTCTCCGGCATCCGCAGGAGAGATGAGCCCTATTAGTATTAGGCCGCCCGCGGCATTTATCGCTGAGTGAGTCCTTAGTATCCGAAGACCTGGAACTCCCAGAGCGAATAGCCATATCCCGTCGCGCGAGCCGTGCCGTACATTCGCACATACCGCCCACTGCCGGCCAGGCCGGCGTAGTCTATTACACCTGTGGTGGTGTTTCCGGTTACGGTCTTAAGATCGCTCCAAGTGGAGTTGTCGCTGCTGATCTGGATTTTGTAGTCGCGGCCAGCTGCCACTTCCCAGTTCAGCTTTGCTTCGGTCACGGTTTTGACACTGCCGAGGTCCACTGTAATCCACTGTGGATCTGAGTACAGGCTGGACCAGCGAGTGCCTCCGTTGCCATCCACAGCATAAGCCGCGAGCCAGTTGTTGTTTTCCACGGAAGATGCCGTGGCCGTCTTTCCCTGAGATATCAATGCGCTTACGGCTGCCGCAGGATAGAGCTGAGTTTGTGGTATCGTGGCTGCGGCTGTTGCCCCCGGCGGGGTCCAGAGCAGCTTGGCGACCGCTCCTCCGCCATTTTCGTAGTACTCCATCTTAATATCGACTTTTTGCCCCGCCGCAAGCGTCACGGTTCCGCTGGTGTCGGTCGTGGGAGGGTGATCGGTCCAATCGTTGATTACCTGCACGCCATTGACCCAGAGGCGCACGCCGTCGTCGGAGGTCGTGCTGAATGTGTAGTTTCCGGCCACAGTAGCCTGAACCTGGCCAGTCCAGCGGGCGGAGAAGTGATCGACCGGGACTGTTGGATCCGGAGAGCCGGCGCCCCAATCGAAGTTCACCGTGCTGTCCGTCCTGCCCTTGACGATGATGCCCGACACGGATTGCGTACCGAAATAATCTCCCTTCAATCCCGTGCCGGTCCCTGTGGCAGCATTGATGATCTCGATGCCGTTGATTAAAGCCCGATCGGCGACCGAACTGAATGCTATGGCAATCTTTCCATTGGCGTCGGCTGTGCCCACGATATCTTTGACGATCGCCTTATTCTTTGCGCCGGTCGCCGCGATGATATCGAAATTAGACAACACCGTAGAGCCGTTGATTGTTACATTCGCTTTACGGCTGCCAGCGGTGGTGAAATAGCGCTCCACGAAGTGCAGACGAACCGTGACCGGCTGACCGGCTGGAAAGCCTGTGAACGTGTACGAGAAGCCCCCGCCAAGGTCGTCACGTTCCGATTGGTATACGGATTGCGGCGCGGGATTGACTACCCCCGAAACATCGATCGGATCCGATGTGAAGAATGTGCCCGTGCTGCCCACCGGAATCTGCGAGTTCTCGTCGACAAATATTCCTGCTGCGCCGCCGCCTGCATTCAAGGCAACTTCGGCATCGCCTGCATACAGGCTGATGGTTCCACCCAGGCCGCGCCAGGATGCCGCGCTTACCGGCAAGTCGCGCGCTACTCCGTTACGGATCTCATGGACCCAGTTGTCGAAGAAGAAGCCGTTATTGAATGCCGTGCCTGCCAGGGACACCGATACGCTGGAATCGTCGTTCAAGATTGCCGGCACGCCGGTACCGGCGTCGCCGGTTGCGTAGACGTTGCCGCCGAGAACTTCAGTTCGTCCGCCTGCATGTGTTTCGAACAGCGTGTCGGAACGTTCGGCCTTGTAGCCCAGGATCCACAGTGAGCCGCCGTTATTGATCGTGCGGGGATCCTGGCCTTCGGCATTGTACTGGCGCGCCCAGACATTCTCGGGATAGTCCAGATGAAGTCCGCTCACGACATCCTCAAGGAATAAGCTGCCACAGTTCGCCGTATTGCGAACGCCCGGGCCATTTCCTACCTGCATATCCTTCAACGCGACCGTCCGCGATGTTGCAATCTCGACGCCCACGTTATTGCCGCCGACCTCGTTATGAAACCCTTCCATCAGAACGGCGTCACTCCCCGTGCCCTCAAATCGAAATACGGGTCTCCCGTCGGTAAACATACTGCTCGGCGATGTCTCCAGGCGGGCTTCCAGGCCAACGAGGTGTTTGACCGTCGCCGGTATATGCAGCGTATTGCCGATTTCATATTCGCCGGTGGGGAAGTAGATTACGGAACTGCCTGAGTTTAACGCCGCCTGGATTGCAGCGGTATCGTCCGCGCCGTCGTTTGGGACAGCCCCGGACGATGTTACGCTTTTCCAGTGAGTGAGGTCGGTATCGAAATAGGTGGGCGTCTCCTGGATCGGCAAATTGAGTGACGACAGTCGCGTTGGACCTAAATTATTGATGCCGTCAGAGACATACTCCGTGACCGCTGCGCCGGTCGCAATCGTTCCGCGGTTGCGAATTGCCGCCGCATAGCCGCTGCTGGTGACGTTCCTCGCATAGATATGCGAATTGGAATTGATGTTGTCGATTGCAACATTCGCCGCGGAGCCGCCGGTGCAATTCGCTCCGATCAGGTCCACGAGAGAGAGGTTATCCACGGTTAGCGCCGGCGCCGTGTTGACACTGGTGAGGTTGCGGATCGAGACCGGCATGTCGTAGACGTACACTCCTGCCGCGCTCTGGTTGGAGACCGAGATATTCTCCATCGTAATTGCATAGGGGAAATCGACCAAGCGCACGCCATACTGGAAACCGTCCACCGAGACGTTCTTGATCAAGCCCGGGCCGTTGTCGCGGCGTTCCAGGCTTATGCCTGTATAACCGGCATGGGAAGCGTCGCTCGATTTCACGGCCACATCTCGCAGCGCGCCGACATTGCTGACCTGATAGTCTATGCCGATTGCGCCCGGGTTGCCGGAGCCGACATCCACGGTCAGGTTACGGATCGAGTTATAGAAAGCCTGGTTCCCGGGGCCGGTCGCATCGTCGTAAGCGTTGGAATCGTCGCGTGAAGCCGTGTAGAGAACGGCCTTTGGCGCTGTGGCGCTGCCGTAGCCGGTCGCGGCGTTCTTCAGCTTGATGATCGTGCCCGCTTTGCTCTGTCCCTGCAGAACCAGATAAGCGCCCCATCCGGCCGAGAACCCTGTTGTGCCGTTGCGCCATTGGATCCGGTCGCTCACCACATACGTGCCGTTGGGAACGTAAACGATACGCGATCCATTGAGGTTGTCGCTGATTGCCTGCTGTATAGCCGCCGTATCGTCGGTCGTTCCGTCTCCCTTGGCATTGTAGGGGGCGTTTTTGACGTTAATGACGTTCGAATCCGATGGGAAAATGATGTTCTCCGCCTGCGCCGGAATTGTGCCACTGAGTATAGCGGCAGCGGCCGGCAGTAGGGCCGCCCTCCGGCATCGGCGCATTGCCGGGCCGAACATTGCTCGAATGGTCCATTGCATGAGTAGCCTCCTTGGCTGATGGTGATAGATAGTAAAAGTAGCAAAAGATTTTAAATTGGGCAAGTAGGTGATAGAACGACCCACCAGCCAAGCAGGCGGTTAAAACCGCGCCTAGAGAGAGCAAACGTGCCCCTCCGGGCACAAAGGGCAGCCGATGGCTGCATTTCTTAGTCCGCGAAGGCGGACATGTGTATTCTCTAGCCGCGAATTCATTCGCCTGGCTGCTTTCCACCGACATACAGAGGCGCGGCAACACCGCCGCCGCGTCCGTAAGCTCTGTCTCTCGTGAAATCGGTCTTAGCGCCTGCCGCCGTTTCCTCCACCAATTTGGAATAGAACCCGTTCGGAACGTATGTCACACCGGTAAAACCAAGCGACACAGTGCCGCCATTGTTGATAAAGGCCGGCTTGCCGCCGTCGCCGAAGCTGTACAGGAATGCTCCCCAGAGTTCAGTCTCTCCTCCATTCTTTGTCTCGATGACGGTATCGTTTCCCTCGGTCTTCAAACCGAATGCCCAGACCTTTGCTCCGTCATTCAGCGCTTTGGGATTTGTGGAGCCTTCCGCGTTCCACTGCCGCGCCCAAACTTGCTGATGCGCGCTGAAGCGATATCCTGCGCCGGCGACATCTTCGATAAACACTGGCCCGGCTCCAGGTGCGCTTCGATAGATTTCGCAGCCGAATGTGCCGATATTGCGCAGGACGACTGTGCGCGGCGATGCTCCTTCCACAAGAAAACCATTGCCGCCGGCGGCTAACCTGTCGAATATCGTGCAATCTCCGGCTTTCCCTCCTTCGATCCGGAAGATGGGCAGACCGTTTAGCTGTGCAGTAATCTCGCTGCCCATGCCGATGACCAGCTTGACCGATGCGGGAACGGTGATCGATTTCTCAAGTCTATAGTGTCCGGATGGGAAATAGACCGTATTCTTTCCGGAATTCATGGCCGCCTGTATCTTCGCGGCATCGTCCCCGCCGGATGGAGGCCCTATACTGGCCCATTGCGCCAGGTTGTCGTTGAAGAACGTTGGCGTTTCTCGTACGGGCAGACTCAGTGGGGCTGGCGCGATTTTCTCCATGCTGAGAATAGGATCGGATGTCCATTCCGAGACTTTTCCCTGCAGCCGGTTTGCTCCTTTCTTGACGGACGATCCGTAACCCTGAGACAGGACACTGCGCAGATGAGCTCGCGAATCGGCGTCCGCAAGCTCAACGGCACTTGCTGTGATCGATCCACCGCGCAGATCCGCGTCCATAAGGCTGAGTACGCCGTTACCTTCTACGCGCACGGCCGGACAGGAGTTATTACTGTTGAGGCCGCGGATTGCCAGGATCGCGTTCTTGTCGTCAATGCCTGCAATGTTCTGATGCGATAAACGGATATGCTCCATCACGATGTGACAGATCTCCTGGCCTGCCGCTATGCCGGTTTGAAATCCGTCGATCGCGACGTTCTTGATCAGCCCGGGGCCGTTATCGCGGCGTAAGAGACTGATCCCGGCGATCCCGGCATGAGCGGGGTCACTGCTGCGAATGACGACATCACGCAGAGAACCCCAGTTGCTTACCTGGTAGTCCACGCCCACAGCGCCGGGATTGCCGCTTCCCGTGTCGATTGTCAGGTTACAGATGCTGTCTTCGAATGCCTGATTGCCTTCCCCGTTGGCATCGTTGTAGTTTCCGGCATCGTCACCGGAACCTGTCATAATCACCGGTTTGGAAATCGCGCCGGCCGTAAAGCCCGGACAGGCGTTCTTGAGGGTAATTATCGTTCCTGCCCGGCTTTGCCCCTGTATTGACAGAAAACGCCCCCATCCGCCGTTTCTCGCCGTACCGTCGTTCCATCTCAAAGTATCGGAGACAAGGTAGGTCCCGTTCGGCAGATAGACGATCTTGTGCTTATTCAGCCCCTCCACCAGGGCTTTCTGTATGGACGCAGTATCATCGTGGACGCCGTCGCCATGCGCTCCGTATCCCGTTTTTACATTGAGCACGCCTGCATCCGCCGGATAGATAATGTTCTCGGCATGCGTAGATGCGGTGAGAAGCAGAATGCCCAATGTTAACGGTACTGCGACAATACGGTTCGCAAGGCGTGAGGAGGGCGTCGGGGTGGGTGAGCCACCGATACGGGTTTGCATGATGTATGGCAGCCTAATGTGTCGTCGGAGCGCCGGGACCCTGCCGCAGCATGATCGCCGCGCGGTTTTTCTCCGCGGGAGAGATATTGGGATCGGCCTCGATCTTCTGCGCATTGTAAGCCGGCGCAGTTTTCGGTTCGGCCTCTTTTGATTGCGATGAACAGCCAGTCACAATGCAGCATATTATCGTAATAATTATAGGTACTGTCTTGGGGATTCTTGTCACTCTCTTAACCTTATTGCAATAGCTTCCCGGCAATTTCTTACCGGGAAGCGTAACTATCTTACTGCCATTGCGGGGGATTGGCGGTTCCGACGTACTTTTGCGACGGGTCCATATGCTTCGCCCAGGGCAGTACCTGCTCGATTTGCGAAACTTTCGCAGAGCCCTCGCCGCTTGTTACCCGGTACCACTTTGCATGGCCGTCGGCAAACGAGAAGTTCGATCCGCCGGTATGGAACGGGGCCTGCCTCATGCCCGGGTTCTGGTTGGGATCGCATGGCCAGCCACCATGCATCCATGCCGCCGTATTGAGATTGTTCTGAGCCCCTGTGATCAGACATCCGTCATCCACTCCCAGGAACGGTTTCTGGTTTGCCCAGAGCCCTCCTTCGGCCAGCATGATCGTGTCTGCGGGAGCTATAAAGGCAGCAAGGGTATCCGGGGCCGGCTTATCTGTGCAGCTTCCGTTGTTGGGAGCCCCGGTGTCCCACCAGTGGCTTGTGAAGTCATTGAACAAGTAGGACATTTTGATATTGGGCGTGCCCGGCGGCACCAGGGAGTTCTGCTGGCCGGAACCGTCGCTCGGGCACTTGAAGATACCGTTGTTGTGCGTGTAAGGGTAGATCGAGTTCCACCATTCCGATGCAAACTGCGGCGTTTGGCAAGTGAAAGCGCCCTCGTCGCCGGAAAGCGGCACGGTCTCGTCGTTATCCTGGACGTATTGCACAAATGCCAATCCCCACTGTTTCATATTAGAGACACAGCTGGTCTGGCGCGCCTTTTCGCGCACCTTGGCAAAGACGGGGAACAATATAGCGGCAAGAATCGCTATTATTGCGATAACAACTAGTAATTCAATCAGTGTGAAACCTGATCTACTGCGAGAGTAATGTGAGTTCATGTGAGAGCCTCCATAGAGTGATTTGATGAGAGAGAGCGTGCGGGCGAAGAGAGTTGATCTTTATCCATCGGGCGGGTGGATAGGCGCGGCAGCAGGTGCGGACGCAACCGGACCTGCAGGCTTGATCGTTCTCCTCTTATGGCTGCCAGCATTAAGCGGGCGGCTTCTTCGCCCATCAGTTCGAGTGGCGGCCGGATGCTGGTCAAACCCATCCGTCGCGCCGCAGGGAAATCGTCAAAACCGGTCAGGCCAAAGTCTTCTCCCGGACGCATGCCCAGAATTTCGGCGGCTTCGAGCACACCACACGCCATTTCGTCGCTGGGAGCGATGATGCCGCAGGGAGTGTCGTCTTCCTGAAGCAATTCGAGCGCAAGATCGTGGATGCGCTGAACATAGGAATTCCGAATGGAACTCAATCCCAACCCTTTGTTCCAGATCTTCATCGGGCCGATCGGCGGTCTGATCTCAAGGGTGGCGTTCGGCAGCGAGACATGATCCATGGCCTGCTGCGCGCCGCGAACGCGTTCCTCAAGCCAGAGCGTCTTAAAGGGAGTTAAGAAGACAATTTTGTGATAGCCTCGCGCCAGCAGATGTTGTGCCGCCTGAAATCCTGCATTGGTGTTGTCGTAAAAGACATGTGGCACCGGCAGTTCCAGCGCCTCCGAAGTTATCAAGACCAGAGGGACGTTGTGTTCCTCCGCAACGCGTGTTACCCGGGCGATGTTCTTGGGGTCGTCGTCAAGCACGGAGACCAACCCGTCAACACGGTCATTGATTAGAGACAATGCAGCCTTGTCGATGAGTGTATTTCGTCTCCTGTCGATCGTTCTGTCGAAGAAATGCGTCGTTCCACCCGCATCGGCAAAGCGTCGCTCCATCGCTTTGATAATCGTAGGGACCCACGAACTCGCCGCTCCCGTAGAGTCGTCTGCAGCCGGCATCATGGCAAGGATGCCCAGTGTCGCAGTTGCAGCCGAAGTATCTGTATTCGCAGTCGTTTTAACCGGCGACGCCATCTCAATACCGACCCCGGTAATGAATGTCCCGCGCCCATCTTCTGCTCGCAATGTGCCGTCGGCGAGCAGGTTCGACACCGCTTGCTGGATCGTGCTGATGCCCACCTTATATTCACGGGCCAGACTCTGGCGGCTGGGCAAAAGCGTACCGGCCGGCCATCGCCCCTTGGCGATGATGCTGCGCAGATCCTGCTCGATGCGCCAGTAGGCCGGCGATTGGGGTGTTTTCGGTTGTACGGGTTTCTGTGTCATTTTACTGAGTGGAATGATCGTTCCGTTTGTCGGAATGACCCAATTATAATACACCTCATGGGATGTGTCAAGAGGTTAATTACTTTGATCCTCATTGCGGTGTCCAAATCTAACTGAGCCTACGGATTTCGTGGGCGTTTGGGCTGGATGTCGTTGATATTGGCGCCTGGCCACGCCTTACGCCGTGTGCCTCAACGCCGGCTATTATGCTAGGGCAATCTTACGATGTCATATCATAGAAGTACACGACTTTCTCAAACCTCGAAAAGAGGTAAGGACATCTCAGCGACCTAGTTTTCAAAATGATTTGACAAAGATCGGATCGTCTGATAATATGGTCTAGGAATATCCCTAGGATAATTTATCCATGTTTCCGGATCGGCTTCTGTCGCAAGCACTTCTCGTCTTCGATTTGGATAACTATGGGTCTAATATCTACAAATGCAATACAGTTCGAATCTCATAAGGAGGATCTATGAAGATTACCAGGAAAATCCCAGGATGGCTCTGGGGAGGCGCGGCCGTCTTTGCTCTGGGGGGAGCAGTCGGAACACCGCCGGCTTCGGCGGACGATATTTATAACTGGCAGCCGGTCAAGCTTGGCGCGGGCGGCTTCGTTACAGGCTTCATCACTCACCCCCTTGACGCCAACGTGCGCTATTGCCGTTCGGACGTGGGAAATGCCTATCGCTGGGACAATACGGCGAGCCAGTGGGCGCCGCTGGTGGTCCATAACCAGAACGCGCCCACGGGGATGCCGTCGGCGTCCTCTCCCGCGCCGGGGCAAAGCGGTGTGGAAAGTATTGCTGTAGATCCTAAAGCTACAAATACTATCTATCTAGCTTACAAGAACGGTTTCTCCAATGACGTCGCGTCGCAGTATACATCTGTTAAGGGCAGCGTTTATAAGAGCACGGATGGGGGACAGACCTTCTCGGCAAGCGATCTCAATATCGATATGAACCCCAACGGCAATCAGCGCTCGCTCGGCGAGCGGATGATGGTGGACCCGAACAACTCGTCGATCCTGTACTACGCTTCGCTCGATAACGGCCTCTGGCGTAGCGTCAACGGCGGCGTCCATTGGACACAGGTGACCGGCGGCGGCGCGCCGGGAACGTCCGATGCCCTTCTGGGGGTGCGCTTCGCGCCGACCGACGGCACGGTCAGCAACTTCGGCCTGACCGTTTCCAAGAGCGTGTATGTCGTCAATCCGAATGGGCCTATCCTCAAGAGCAGTGACGGCGGTTCGACCTGGACGGACATCGCGAGCGGACAGGGGATCGAGGGACATGGCCTGGTATCTACGGTCGGCCCGAACGGCGCGTTCTGGGTTGCGCAGAGCGGCACTTCCGTAGTGTGGCGCTATTTCAATGGATCGTGGCAGACGCAGCAGGACTACTTTACGCCGGGCGTCTACCAATCGATCGTCGGTATCGCGGTCGATCCGAGCAATGCCGCGCATTACTGGGCTGTCGGCGACGGCGGTGCGCTGCTGTATGCGAACTTCGGCAGCAGCTATACTCCGGCCGGCCGGCAATTCTACTTTGCGAACACCCTCGGATGGATTCCGCAAAATCCCCAGGGGTATCGTTCCAACGGCGGCATCTACTACGACAAGAACGGCAAGCTTTGGGTTCCCATGGGCAATGAGGGCATGCTGACCTACTCGCCCACAAACTCCGAGACGGATACTAATCCGCCGTCCTGGACGATCCAATCGCAGGGCATTGAGGAGTTCGTTACGCATGATGTCATCATGCCTCCAGGCGGCAAGACAGTTGTCGCCGTCGAGGACGCAACGGGATTGGTCGTAAGCGATCCCACCCAGTTCACGGCTGCGCAGATCCCGCTGCAGAATCAGCTGATTTCCAATGGAACAAGCGTTGCCTATTGCCCCAATGATTCTACATATATGACCGTTGCCAGCGCCGATGCCAACTTTACCGGCTCCGGCCTGACCTATTCCGGATACTCTACCGATGGCGGCACAAGCTGGCACCCGTTCGCTTCCACTCCGACAAACCCGAGCGGCGCGGCCATCAATCAGGCCGGAACCATTGCCGTGTCGCGGCGCAACGGCTGGGGAGCGGGCAGCGACCATCTGGTCTGGCTGCCGACGCAGAATTACCCGCCGTACTACTCCAACGACGGCGGATCGAGCTGGCATGTAAGCTCTACCTTCCCGGCGGATACGTCCTCCGGCAACTACGGTAAACTAAACGGCAGCACCGGCTACTGGACTTTTGTGCTCAAGCAGCGGCAGCTTGTTGCGGACCCGTTTGTGGCGAACAAGTTCTATCTGAACCTGGTGTGGCCCGGTTTCTTCATCTCGACCGATGGCGGAAACACATGGGCGCAGCAGTCGAACGGCCTGCCGAACAGCACGCATCATGGGCAGATCGCCGTGAACCGCAACGTGCAGAACGATCTCTGGTTCGTTGACGGCTGGGAGGGAGCCTCTGCCCACGGCCTATGGCACTCCACCAATGGAGGCGTCAATTTCTCCAATACTAGCGCGTTCGACTATGCGATCACGGTGACACTTGGCGCAGGCAGCGGTGTTGCCGGGGATCAGTCGTACAGCGTCTATGTCTACGGACGCCGCACCGGAGATGGCAACTGGGGTATCTTCCGCTCCAATGACGGCGGCAGCACATGGACACGGATCGCATACTATCCTGCCGGTATCTTCGATCAGCCGACCTGCATGGCGGCATCGTGGGATACATACGGCAAAGTGGTCGTCGGCTTCGGCGGCAACAGCTATGTCATCGGCAACAAGTCGGGAGGCGGTACGGATACCGCCATCTACAACTTCGAGAGCAGCATCCAGGGATGGGCAAGCGCTACCGGCAACTGCACCGCGACGACATCCGCAGGCCAGGTATTTGCCGGCACTAAAGCTCTGGCGGTGACACTCAATACGTCCGGCGCGGCTTCGGCGGATGTGCGCGTCGTCAATGCCGGCGCATCCACTCCCATGCCCGCTGCAGGAGCGACCGTCACCTATCACGTGTGGGTGCCGTCGGGAAGTCAGGTCAGCTCTGTGACGGCGTTCAATCAGGATGCCAACTGGGCCTGGTCGGCCAACACGGTGAGTGTCACGGCCGGTCAGTGGAATACCGTGACCATGACGGTTCCTTCCGGCGCGGTCACTCCGCTCAACGCGATCGGAATGCGGTTCACCACGAGCGCAACATCGACGGCGACCTGCTATGTCGATAGCGTCAACTTCCCGGTTGCCGGCGCTTCAGGTTCGCTTTCCGGGACTGTGCAGAGTATCACGAGTGGCGCGGCCGAAAACCTGACCACGGATGGTACAGTCGACTGGGCGCACTGGGGCTACAGCGGCACGGGCATCGACCATAAATCCAACGGCAGCGGCGGCGCGGTGAACGCGATCAGCGCCCTGACCGTAATCGGCTCCGCCGGCCTTTCCACCTACGGCGACGATATCACCGCCTTCACCTGGAGCGGCGGTACGCCTAACGCCAGTGTTTCCGGCAGCACCACGGGCGTCTTCACCAGCGGAGTCGGCAACGGCTTCAGCTTTACCATTGCAGCCGGAACGACGG
>Ga0105238_10004041_pt1 | contig 14548 bp, 5 predicted proteins | sample KBSC34metaG_FD_81526 | JGI IMG/M metagenome (GOLD analysis project Ga0105238, IMG submission 81526) | Corn rhizosphere microbial communities from Kellogg Biological Station, Michigan, USA - KBS C3-4 metaG | ecosystem: Host-associated > Plants > Roots > Rhizosphere > Soil | place: Michigan, USA... | reverse complement strand
TCGCCAACCCAAGACTGGAGATGGCACAGGTGTTTGCACATTTTATTAAACGGCCCTACACGTTCCCCCTCTCCTGGAGGAGAGGGCCGGGGTGAGGACGGACGTCAAAACTACAAAACTAACTTTGCAGCCTGCCCTGCCCGTTGCACCGGTTGCCTTCGCCGCGGCGTGATTGCTTGTTGACCCCGAAAAGCGTTAATGTTTGCCACCACGACATGCTCAAGCCGCCCTCATGGACCATCTTGCTGACCGCGCTGTTTTGCCGGATGGCGGCGCTCGCGGGCGCGCCGGACTGGGAAAACGAGCAGGTCCTGCACATCAACACGGAACCGCCGCGGGCGACGTTGATTCCCTTTGCGACGGTTGATCAGGCGCTCGGCGGTAACCCCACCAATTCGCCCTTCTACGTTTCGCTGAATGGCGAATGGAAATTCAACTGGTCGCCCAGGCCGGAACAGCGGCCGACAAATTTTTTTGAGACCAACTTTGATGACTCGGCGTGGGCGGGCATCGAAGTGCCGTCGAACTGGGAGATGAAAGGTTATGGCATCCCGATCTATCTGGGTTCGGGCTATCCGTTCAAGATCGATCCGCCGCGGGTGACCAGTGAACCGCCGAGCAACTGGACGGCGTTCGCCCAGCGCGACCCGGTCGGTTCGTATCGCCGGACATTTGAGCTGCCGCGTGATTGGGATGGCCGCCGCGTGTATGTCCATTTCGACGGCGTGGACAGCGCGTTTTACATCTGGGTCAACGGTGTGCAAGTCGGGTTCAGCAAGGACAGCCGCACGCCGGCGGAATTCGACCTGACGGATTTTTTGCACCCGGGCGTGAACCAGATCGCCGTGGAAGTGTATCGCTGGTCGGACGGCAGCTATCTTGAGGACCAGGACATGTGGCGGATGAGCGGGATTTTCCGGCCGGTTTATCTTTACTCGACCGCCGCCGCCCGGATACGCGATTTCACCATCCGGACGGATTTTGACGCCGACTACCGCGAGGCGACCTTGCAGATCAAACCGGCGCTTGCGGCCAAGGGTGTTTCCCTTGCGAACTGGACGGTTCGGGCACAACTTTTTGACGCGAATCATCATCCGGTTTTCCAGGAAGAATTGAGCCACGATGCGGAGGAGATTTTGAATCCCGGTTACAGCGCGAAAATCCTGGACGACCGGATGCCGCAACGTGGCGAACCAAAATTCGCGTGGCTCGAAGGCCGTGTCAGAAATCCTGCGAAGTGGACGGCGGAAACGCCCAACCTTTACACCCTTGTCCTGACGCTGAATGATGAAAATGGAAAGGTGATGGAAGCCGACACCTGTCAGGTGGGTTTCCGTAAAATCGAGATCCGCAACGGACAATTCCTCCTGAATGGCCAGCCCATCCGCCTGCGTGGTGTGAACCGGCACGAAATAGACTCCGACACCGGCCATGCACTCACCACGGAACGCATGGTGCAGGACATCACATTGATGAAGCAGGCGAACATCAACGCGGTACGGACCTGTCATTATCCCGATGACCCGCGCTGGTATGAACTTTGCGACCGCTACGGCATCTACGTTTTGGACGAGGCGAACATCTGCACGCATGGTACGCGTGGCATGCTGGCGAATGATCCGCACTGGGCAGGCGCATTTCTCGACCGCGCAAGCCGCATGGCGGAGCGCGATAAGAATCATCCGAGCGTCATCATCTGGTCCATGGCCAATGAATCCGGGTACGGCCCGAACTTCGCGGCGATCTCCGGCTGGCTGCATGAATTCGACCCGACACGCCCGGTGCATTATGAGGGTGCGCAAACGGAAACCGACGCGCCAAAGACCGTGGACATCATCGGACGGTTTTATCCCCGCCTGGCCACGGAAACTTACGTCAAACCCGATGATCCGTGGAATCTGCGCTGGAACAAACTTTTGGAGATCGCACAGCGCACCAACGACAATCGCCCCGTGCTGGCCACGGAATACGCCCACGCCATGGGCAACGCCGTCGGCAACCTGCAGGAATATTGGAACGAGATTTATTCCAACCCGCGCATGCTGGGCGGCTTCATCTGGGAATGGTGCGACCAGGGACTGCACCGGAAAACGGCGGATGGAAAAATCTTCACGGCGTTCGGCGGCGATTTCGGCGACCTGCCGAACCATGGCGGCTTCAGCATCAAGGGCCTGGTGAGCGCGGAGCGCGACATTTTCCCGAAGTATTGGGAGGTAAAAAAAGTCTATCAGCCGGTGATGATCGAGCCGGTGAACCTGAAACCCGGAACCGTCGCCGTGAAAATCACAAACCGGAATTCATTTCTCAACCTCAACGAATACGAAGCCCGCTGGTCCGTGACCGACAGCGAAGGCCGGCAAATCCAGGCGGGCAAACTGGATGCCGTTGATTGCGCACCCGGAAAAACATCCACCAACAAAATCCCGGTGACCGCCATTTCCGGCGCGAACCCTGGCATGGAATTCTGGTTGCGCGTGAGTTTCCACACCCGGGCCGGTTCGCTTTGGTCAGCCGCCGGAGCGGAAGTCGCGTGGCAGCAGATGAAATTGGATGTGCCAGCGCCAAAACCGGCGGTGACCAAATCCGTGGCCACATCAGACCTGACCGTCATCAAAAAGGAGCACAGCATTGTAGTGACGGGGGGTAATTTCAGCGTGGAGTTCAATCGTGAAACGGGGATGCCCGGTCGCTACGTGCTCAAAGCAACCTCCGCCGGCTGGGATACGGGACATGCCAGTGACGGTGGCGGCGGCGACATCCTGGCCCCGGGGGATGCCGCGCTATTGAACGGGCTGCAACTCTGGCGGGCGCCGACGGACAATGACAAGGGCTTCGGCAAATGGCTCGCCCGTGACTGGCGTGAAGCCGGCCTGACCAACCTGACCTGCAACGTGGAAAAAATTGAAACGGGCGTCTCCACCGCACAGACAGCGCAAACAGCGCAGATCACGACCATCGTGACCGGCAGCGGCGCCAGCGGCGGCATCCGGTTGAAAACCGTCTGGACCATCCACGGTGACGGCACGATGGATATGGAGGCGAACTTCCAACCGGTGGGGAAATTGCCGCCCCTGCCCCGTGTTGGCCTGGTTTTCTGCCTCAACCAGCAATACGAAAATCTGAAATGGTATGGCCGCGGGCCATGGGAAAATTATTCCGACCGCAAAGCCAGTGCGGACATGGGAGTCTGGCACAGCAAGGTCAGCGAACAATATGTGCCCTATGTCCGTCCGCAGGAAAATGGGAACAAAGAAGATGTGCGCTGGGTGGAATTGACGGATACGAATGGATATGGACTTAAGCTCACCACCGAAGAAAATCCTTTTTCGTTTTCCGCGCTGCATTTCACGGCGGGAGACCTGGCGTCCGTGCGGCATAACTATGAACTGCACCCGCGGCCGGAAGTCATCCTGTCGCTGGATGCGAAAATGAGCGGGCTGGGCAACAGCAGTTGCGGCCCGGGTGTGCTGGAAAAGTATTCCGTGCCGCCACAAGATTACCGGCTGCACTTGAAATTTACGCCGGTGAATCCGACAGCCGAAAAATAGCAGGCAGACCTCATTCAAACTGAAACCCCTGCTCGCGCAGGCGCTGCAGTTTGTAGAGCAGCGCGCGGCGGCTGATGCCGAGGGCCTTCGCGGTTTCCGTGCGGTTGTACTTGTGCTGCTGCAAAGCGGCGAGAATCGCGTCGCGCTCCATTTCATCCAGGGGCTGGGTGTCTGCCGCCAGCGCGGGCGCGGGGTGTTTCACGGCTTCGCGCAGTTTTGCCGGGAGATGGTCGGGCAGGATCAGTTCACTTTGGGAGAGCAGCACGGCGCGTTCGATGGCGTTGCGGAGTTCGCGCACGTTGCCGGGCCAGGGATAATGCTTCAGGCAGTCGGCGGTCGCCTCGGCGAGGCGCGCACGGTTGCGGGCGAACTCGGCGATGAACAGGTTCGCCAGCGGCAGGATGTCCTCGCGACGCTCGCGCAACGGCGGCAGGTTCAGTTCCACGACATTCAGCCGGTAAAACAGATCTTCACGGAAGCGACCGGCCTTCACCTCGGCCTCGAGGTCGCGGTTGCTGGCGGCGAGGATGCGGGCGTTGGTGCGAATCTCGCGGTTGGAGCCGATGCGCTGGAATTTTCCATCCTGCGTCACGCGCAGGATTTTCGCCTGCAACGGCGGGGTCATCTCGGCGATCTCATCCAGAAAGATCGTGCCGCCGTCCGCCTCTTCAAATCGGCCGATGCGCATGGCGCCCGCGCCGGTGAACGAGCCTTTTTCGTGCCCAAACAATTCGCTTTCGAGCAGCGTCTCGGGAATCGCGGCGCAATTGACCTTGATGATCTTGCCGGTCGCGCGCGCGCTCCATGCGTGAATCGTGTCGGCAACAACCTCCTTGCCCGTGCCGCTTTCACCGGTGATGAGCACGCGCGTCTCCGACGGCGCGATGAGCGCGATCTGCTGGAACAACGCGATGGTCAGCGGGCTTTTGGCGATGACATGCGGAGGCAGGTTCTTTTCCGCGCCAAGATTCAACGGCACGGATTGCGCGATGCCGGTGGTCTGGCGGACGGTGGCGAGGAGTTCGTCGAGGTCGATCGGCTTGGCGAGGTAATTCAATGCGCCATCGCGCATGGCGATGACAGCCTCGCGGATATCCGCGTAGGCGGTGACGAGCAGCACGGGCAGCGTGGGAAAATTGTGACGGACGCGCCGGAGCGTTTCGAGGCCGGAAAGGCCGGGCATGCGCACATCGGAGATCATCATGGAAAATTTCCCGGCGGGCAGGAGTTCCAGGACGCGTTCGCCGGACTCGGCCAGGGCAATCTCAAAGCCCTGGCTGCGCAGGAATGAATCCAGCAGGCTGCGCTGGCCGGGATCATCATCCACAATCAAGATGCGCGGCATTTCATTTGGCACACCGGGAAATTAGACGAAAGCAGCGGGGGCAAAAAGTAATTTCAACGGCGGCGGGCAGACTGTGCATTGAAACGCACACCCATTTTCCATTGTATTCGCAGTCAAAAAAGGACTAGAGTCGGTTCATCAGCTGAACCAATCCGCCGTGGGAGAACTGCATGAACCGTTTAAAAGTCGTGTTGCTGGGCATCGGCGCATTTGCGCTCGTGGGAATTTTCATTTTAACCCGCGATTCAACCTCCATTTCACCGCCCGCCGCCGGCGTAAAAAGAACGGCGTCAGCCGCATCCCCGCCCCCGGCAGCTAACCCGGCGCGGGAGACCAAATCAACCGGCGCAGTCAGTGAGCCAGCACAGGTCGCGGCCATAAAGGGCAAAGCCGACGACAAGGTTGCCACCGCCTTTGATAATTTCTCCCGCTGGGCGACGCAATTCACCAATGGCACCGCCAACCTCATCGAAGGCGAACGGCTCGCCTGGAAACGGCGCGAAGCGATGGTGGATCTCATCCAAAGCAACCCGAAGGAGGCGATTGAACTGTCCGTACCCTTTGATTTGCGCCAGAGCCTGCCACAGCAAGTCACGAAATGGTTCGAGGAACAGGTGGACGGGCGCGGTGACCTGGAAGTATTGGTGGGAACCGATTTTTCGAGCGGCGTGGCGACGACATACCGCAATGTTCAATTGGGCGACCGGCGGTATCAGGCGTTCGTTTATGGCCCGCGTACCGGGCAGATTTCACAGATGAGCATTCCGCTGCACGGCGTGGCGCTCGACGGCAAACTGGCGGTCTCCAGTGAACCGTTGCGCAAGTTGTCCGTCGCCGAAGCGGCCCGGATCGACAAAAGTGCGGTGAAGAATGACGCGATCTGCTCCGTATCAGCCAAAGCGGCGAACTCGCGCGGGCAACCGGTCTATGCCGAAAGCGGCGGCGGGGTGATCTGTTTTTGCGGGACGGACCATTATGACCTGGTGAACAAGCAATGGGCGGCATCGGAGGGCGGCAGGATCGCCGCCGTGGGCGATGGCGGCACGGTGGGAACACCCTCGGCCACCGATGACAACTGGACGCACGGGGAAAAATCAGTCCTCTACATGCGGCTGAATTTTCCCGATGACCTCACCGAGCCGATCTCCGAAGCCGCCGCCTATACGGTGATGGATGGCGTGAACACCTATTACACGGAAAATTCCTACGACCTCACCTCGCTCACCGCGACCGTCACGCCGTTGATCACGCTGCCACAGACGAAGGCGTATTATTCAACCGACCCGGGGCTGCTGTTAAGCGATGCGCGGGCAACGGCGAAGAAAGCCGGATATGTGACGGCGAATTATGACCGCGACATCGTGGCCTTCACATCCGTGCCGGGCTACAACTTCGGCGGGCTGGCTTTTGTCGGCGGCAAAGGCGTGTGGCTGCAGAGCATGGGCGTGGGCGTGACGGCGCACGAACTGGGCCACAACTACGGACTCTGGCATGCGAATTTTTGGAATACGCTGACGAACTACAGCATGATCGGGCCGGGCACCAACCTCGAATATGGAAACGTCTATGACACGATGGGGTCGGGCGGCGTCGCGATTTTCAATGCCATCCACAAAAACATCCTCGACTGGCTGAAGGCGGACGCCATCCAGACCATCACGAGCAACGGGGTTTACCGCGTTTATCCGTTCGATGTTTCCGCGTCCAGGCGCGTCGCCGGCCGGATGTATGCGGCGGCGGTGAAAAAGGACGCCCTGCGCCACTACTGGCTGGAGTTCCGCCAGAAATACACCTCGAATCCCTGGCTCGAAAACGGATTGTTGCTGGACTGGACGCCCTGGGATGAAAGCAACGGCGGCGCGCAGTTGATCGACACGACACCCGGTTCGCCGGACCCGGCTGACAACAGCAGCCGCAGCGATGCCGCCGTGGTGATCGGCCGCACGTTCAATGACAATCCCGCGGGCGTCCATATCACGCCGCTGCTGCGGGGCGCGAGCGGCACGGAACCATGGATCGATTACCAGGTGAACCTCGGCACCTTCACGAACAACCGGCCGCCGGTGCTAACCGTGGAAGTGGACCACGCGAACACCTCGCCCGGGGCGCTGGTGCATTTTCATGCGACGGCGTCCGACCCCGATGGCGACACGCTGGCGTATTCATGGACGTTTGATGACCTTACCTTCTCGACGAACAACCTGCCGTGGACCTCAAAAGCCTTCAACGGCAGCGGCGACCATGTGGTGCGCTGCGTGGTGAGCGACATGAAAGGCGGCGAGGCGAGCGCAAATGTGGTGGTCAACACGGGCATCTCGGAAGGTTACCGCCTCACCGGACGCGTGACGGACGTAAACGGTACACCACTGGAAGGCGTGCTGGTCGGAAACGGACAGATCCCGGCGGACCAATTTCTCGGCGGCTGGACGGACAGCGACGGGCGTTATGTCATCCTCAGCCCCGGTGCCAGTGCCACCAATGGTCTGAACCTGAACGCATTCCAGTTCGGCTACACGTTTTCCAATGCGAACTGGGCGAATCCCCTGCTCCCGACCAACGATGTCGGCGGGCTGGATTTTGTCGCCGCACCGCTGCCGTTTATAAGTGTTTTTGCAGATACAAACTCCGTTGCCGAGAATGACAGTTCCGCCCACAGCTTCACGATCACGCGCACCGGCAGCGTGAGCAACGACCTTTCGGTGAACCTTGTCTTGTCCGGCACGGCCACGGACGGGACCGATTACACATTGGACCCCGACCTCAGTTCCTCCAACACCTTCACGATCCCCGCCGGGTCGAATAGCGTCGCCATCACGCTCCATGTCATCAATGACTCGACGGTCGAGGGACCGGAGACGGTGTCGGTGACGCTGCTCAATGACGATGGGAACATGAACAACCCGAACTACGCGCTGGCACCATCAGCCGAGGCGACCGTGACTATCGTGGACGACGATTCGCCGGCGACACCAACCGTGACCCTCACCACCGCGACACCGGAAATTTCCGAGGACGGCATCGACACCGGCCAGCTTGTCTTCACGCGCAATGGCAGCACCGCGGCGGACCTGTTCGTGAATTATTCCGTGAGTGGCACCGCGACCGCAGGCGTGGATTACGCCGCACTGCCGGGCGTGGTGTTGATCCCCGCCGGGCAAAGCAGCACGACGGTTCCGTTGACGGTGATTGATGATAAAAATGTGGAGTCGAATGAAACGGTCGTGGCCACGATCACACCAAATGCCGCCTATACGGTCGGCACGCCGTCCGCCGCGACCATCATCATCCTGGACGATGATTTCATGACAGTGACGATTTCCCCGACGGGCGACGCGGCGGAACCCTCGTCAGCCGGGCGGTTCACCGTGAAACGTGAAGGCGACCTGACCGCGGCGCTGATCGTGAATTACAACGTCAGCGGCACCGCCAGCAACGGCGTTGATTATGCCGCCTTGGGCGGCACGGTGACCATCCCGGCCGGCGCAGCCTCGACAGACATCGTGGTGACACCAATCGACGACGCCTTGTTGGAAGGCGACGAGTCGGTGACGATCTCGATCACGAACACGGCGAACTACGATGTCGGCACGCCGGGCAGCGCGACGATCTTCATCCGCGACAATGAGAAGCCCACCGTCAGTGTCGCGGCAACGATCACGCCCGTGTCGGAACAAGGAAACACCACGGGACAGTTCACCTTCACGCGCAACAGTTCGGCCGGCGACCTCACGGTGTTCCTCAATATCAGCGGGACGGCCACGGGCGGTTCCGATTATCTGCCGCTCGATAATCCGGTGGTCATTCCCGACGGCTCGACTTCCGTGACGCTGGATGTGATACCGTTCCACGATCTGATTTTGGAACCGACGGAAACGGTCATCCTGACGTTGCCGACGAATGCCAATTACAACGTCGCCTCCTCCGCGTCCGCCACGGTGCAGATCACCGATGACGGCACAAGCCAGATTCCGGGCCTGGGTTTTTGTTTCGCGTCATCGGCGGTTTTGGAAAGCGAATCGCCGGGCATCGCGGTGGCATTGAGCATGACCTCGAGCGTGCCGGTGCAGGTTGATTACCGCGTCATCGGCGGCACCGCGCCGGGCAGCCGCTACTCGCTCCCGCCGGGAACACTGACCATCCCGTCCAATACCTGGGTGGGCTTCATCCCGCTGCAAATCATAAACGACTCGATCGCCGAACCCGCCCAAACCATCAAGGTGGTGCTGTTCAACCCCACCAACGCCACGCTGGATGGGATCAAGACCCACACTTACACCATCATCGACGACGACACGTGCTCCGTGAGCGTATCGGCCACCGCCGCCAGCGCGGCGGAAACCGGTGTGGTGGCGGGCAATTTCCGCATCTCCCGTAGCGGTTCCACCAATGCGAACCAACTGGTCTATTTCCAGGTCACCGGGTCGGCGAGTGCACCGACGGACTATGCGCCGCTGGGGAACCCGGCGACGATTCCGGCGGGTGCGATGTTCGTGGACCTGCCGGTGGTCCCGACGGATGACAACACGATGGAATTTCCGCAAACCGTCGTAGTGACCCTGACCAGCGCGACCAATGCCACGATCGCATCGCCGAACGTCGCCACGGTGACGATCAGCGACAATGACACGAATACCCTGCCCGTGGTCACCGTCACTTCCACGAACCATCCCACCGCTTATGAGGGCGGTGGCAACGGCGAGTTCCTGTTCACGCGCAACGGTCCGACGACGAATGATCTGACGGTTGTTTTCACGGTCGGCGGCACGGCGAACAATGGCGCGGATTACGCCGCCATCACGAACGGCGTGACGATCCCGGCCGGCCAGAGCAGCGCCATCGTATCCATCGTGCCGGTGGATGATTCGTTGATCGAAGGGGATGAGACGGTCATCGTATCGCTGACCGAGGGCAACACCTACCGTGTCCTTTATCCGTCCGCCGCGACCGTGACCATCCAGGACAACGAACAGCGTGTGTGGGTAGATGCCAGTGATTTCACGGCCGCCGAACCGGGTCTGGATACGGGTGAATTCACCTTCTCGCGCTTTGGCACGACGAACACGCCGGTCACCATCAATTATTCCATCAGCGGCACGGCCAGCAACGGCGTGGATTACGTTCGCATCACCAATTCCATCCTGATTCCCGCCGGAAGCCTGACCGCGAAGCTGTCCATCGTGCCGCTTGATGACGCGATCGTGGAGGGCCCTGAAACCGTGACCCTCACGCTGCAAACCAGCACGAACTTCGCCCTGGGCACGCCGACCAACGCCACGGTCATCATCAACGACGACGAACCGATGCTGACCATCAGCACCGTGGTGACCAATGTGCTGGAAGGCAGCGGCTCGAACGGCGTCTTCCGCGTCACCCGCAGCGGCGACCCGAAATATGATTTCACCGCGTTCCTGGCCGTCGGCGGCACGGCCACATACGGGGTGGACTATCCCCCGTTTGCCACAAACATCTATTTCTCCTGCGGGGTGACCGCCATCGATCTGTTTGTCACGCCAACCAACGAGGCCGTGGTCGAGGGCGACGAGACCGTGACCGCGAGGCTGCTGCCAAACCCGGCCTACACCATCCTTTCGCCCAGCAATGCCGTGTTGAACATCATCGATGCCGGCACGAATCAAACGCCGGTGGTCATCATCACCAGCCCGAAAAACTATGTCGCCTTCCTGAGCGGAACCAATGCCGGACTCGTGCTCAACGCGACGGTGATCGATGACATCACCAACGATGTATTGACGTGGACGAAGGTCAGCGGCCCGGACAACTACGCCTTTGCGGACCCGACCACGAACAACACGACGGTCGTATTCACGAACACCGGCGTTTATCTGCTACGGCTCACGGCCGACGACGGCGAATTGCAAGGCCACGCGGACATCCTGGTTTTTGTCAGCGCCGGCTCCCTGGCGGCGACCAACATCCTGCATTGGACACTGGATGAAGGCATCGGCACGAATGCCGCCGACAGCTCGGGCAACGGTCGCAACGGCTCGCTGGAAGGCTTCCCGGATTGGACGACCAATGGAGTCATCGCCGGGGCGTTAAATTTTCATGGCACGAACGATTGTGTGCGCCAGTCCGCCGGCTCGAACACGTTGAACGGCCTGGGCGCATTCACCGTTGCCTTGTGGGTCAAACCGCCGCCGACCAATGCGAGCCAGGGATTTGTGACGGCGGATGACGTGAGCACCAATTCCACCTTCAATTTTGCCACGCGGACATTTGCCTCGTGCGGCAACTACACCAATGTCGTCGAAGTGACGGTACCCACGACGAAGGGCGTGGTACGCCACACCAGCGCAAGCAGGGCGCTCACACCCGGCCAGTGGCAGCATGTCGCGGTGACGTGGACGAACGGCGAGGCGCCGAAATTGTATATCAACGGACAGTTGGACCAGCCGAACGCCAGCTTTGCCACCGTGGCCGGAGTGCTGACAAACTGCCCGCAGTTCGTCATCGGCAAGGGCGCCTGGGACAGCCTGGCATCATGGAGCGGCGGGATTGACGACGTGCGTGTTTTTGACCAGGCATTGAGCGCGCAGGATATCTTGGGACTGGCGGATGCGCCGGTGACCAACAACGCACCGTTCGTTTATGCCGGTGCGGATGTTGCCGTGCAGATCGGGGTGCCGGTAACGCTCATCGGCATCGTCACCGATGACGGACTGCCCAACCCGCCCGGCATGGTCACGAACTGGTGGACGTTCCTCGGCACAAATAACATCACCATCACCGATCCGGCGAGTTTGACAAACACGTTCGTCTTTGACACGCCCGGCGATTATGTCTTCCGCCTGACAGCGTTCGACGGCGAGCTGACCACGTTTGATGATGTGGTGGTCACAGTGCTTGAACCCACATTCGTGAGTGTTTATACCAGCGATAGCGATGCCAGCGAACTTGGACCCGACCCCGGCGAGTTCACGGTGATGCGCGACGGGGACACGAATGAGATGACCGTCTATCTCGCCTTCTCCGGCACGGCCAGCAATGGTGTGGATTATATCTCCGTCACCAACGTGGTGACGTTTGGCGCCGGGTCAAATCTGTTGACGCTGCCGGTGATGCCGGTTTTGGACGACCGCATCGAAGGCGATGAATCCGTCATCCTGACCGTGCTGACGAACACCGCGTACGAGGTCAGCGGCAGTCCGGCGACGGTCACGATCCATGATTCGCCCTATGGCCTGTGGAGCATCCAGAATTTTACGCTGGAGCAACTGACCTTCCCGAACATCAGCGGCGCGGGGGCGGACCTGGACCATGATGGCGTCAAGAATTTTGCCGAATACGCCTTCAACCGCGACCCGAAGACGCCGGATGGAAATCCACCCTACAATTGGGATTTTGAGCTCAGCACCAATGACAATCTCCAGCACCTCACGCTCACCTATACGCGCCGGCTGCCGCCACGCGATGTGGAATATGGCGTCTATGTCTCCACCGATCTGATCAACTGGAATACGGGGACGAATTACGTCCAAGAATTCACCAATTCCCCCGATCCGAACGGCATCACAGAAACCGTGAAGACCCGCGCGCTCATGCGGTTCCCCGGCCAAACAAACCTCTTCATGAACATCCGCGTCTGGCTGCAACAGGTCCCTGCGCCGTGACCGGCGCAAAACTTTTGCAACCTTCGCCGGGCGGCCCTACCATCAAGGCGTGAGCACATTTCCCGTCAGCACGGAAAAGTCGGACCAACTCGCAAAGCGCATGGCGGCGCTGGGCGTGAGCGAAGCGGACATCGAGGAAAGCTTTGTCCGCTCGGGCGGCCACGGTGGGCAGAATGTAAACAAGACTTCCACCTGCGTGATGCTGGTGCATCGCCCCACCGGCCTGTCGGTCAAATGCCAGGAGACGCGGCAGCAAGGGCTGAACCGTTTTATCGCCCGCCGCCTGCTGCTGGACAAGATCGAGGAGAAACAGAAAGGCTTTGTGGCAGCGCAGCGCGCGGAAATCGAACGCATCCGCCGGCAGAAACGGAAACGCTCACGCCGCGCCAAGGCGCGGATGCTGGCGGACAAGGCGCATCAGTCGGATAAGAAGGCCGCGCGGCGTTTCGCGGGAGAATAAAAAAGGCGCGTCATTTCTGACGCGCCTTTGAAGTTTTGTTCAGCAATCAAGCGGCCGCCCGGGCGGCCGCGAGGTCGCTCTTGCGTTGCTTGAGGCTCTTGAAAAATTCGTAGCCTTCGCGGCAGCGGCGGACCATGACGTCCTTGTCCTCGAGCATCGTCTTGATGATGCGCAGGATGGGTTTCGGACGCAGATAGTAGGTGCGGTAGAAACGGTCCACGGCCTCAAAGATCTCTTCCTTGGAAGCGTTCGGGTATTCCAGCGTGCTCTGCTGGAGACCGCCGGCCTCGATGAGATCGGTCTTGTCCTTCTTCACAAACCAGCCGTTGAGCTTGGCCTGTTCGTACAGTTCCGTGCCGGGATACGGCGCGGCGAGCGAGACCTGGAGCGAGAACACGTCGAGTTCCTTCGCGAAATTGATGGTCTGTTCGATGGTCTCCTTGGTTTCCACGGGCAAACCGAGGATGAACGTGCCGTGGATCACGACGCCGGCCTTGTGGCAGGACTTGGTGAAACGGCGCATCTCATCGGTGGTCACGCCCTTCTTGATGCGCGTGAGCGTCTCGTCATTGCCGCTTTCATAGCCGACGAGGAACAGGCGGAGGCCGTTATCCTTGAAGGATTTGATGGTGTCGTAATCGAGGTTCGCGCGGCTGTTGCAGCTCCAGTCCACGCCGAGCGGGCCGAGCTTCTTTGCGATTTCGCGCGCGCGCGGGAGGTTCGCGGTAAAGGTGTCGTCATCAAAGAAAAATTCGCGTACCTGCGGGAAGATCTTCTTCATGTACGCCATCTCGTCGGCGACGTTTTGCGGGGAACGGACGCGGTACTTGTGCCCGCCGATGGTCTGCGGCCAGAGGCAGAAGCTGCACTGCGCCGGGCAACCACGGCCGGTGTACATCGAGACGTACGGATGCTGGAGATAGCCGATGAAATATTTTTCGATCTCGAGGTCGCGCTTGTAAACATCGGCGACCCACGGGAGCTGGTCCATGTCCGCGATCATCTCACGCTCGGGATTGTGGATGATCTTGCCGTCCTTGTTTTTGTAGGACAGGCCGTTGATGGTGGAGAGGTCGCGGTCCTCGGCGACTTCCTTGCAGGTGTAATCGAATTCCTTGCGGCCGACCCAGTCGATCGCGGGCGAGGCCTTCAGGGTCTCCGTCGGCAACACCATCGTGTGCGCGCCGATGAAACCGATCTTGGTATCGGGCTTCTGCGCCTTGATGGCCTCGGCCACCTTGCAGTCGTTTTTCAGCGACGGCGTGGAGGTATTGATGATGACGTGGTCAAAGTTCTTTGCCTCGGCGAGACATTTGGCGAGGTCGATGTTGTGCGGGGCACAATCCATCAGCTTGGAATTGGGCGTGAGCGCAGCCGGTTGGGCGAGCCACGTGGGATACCAATAGCTGGTGACTTCGCGACGGGCCTGGTAACGGGCGCCGGCGCCGCCGTCGAAACCGTCGAAGCTCGGAGGTGAAAGGAATAACGTCCGGCTCATGTGAACTCCGTCCGGAACGCCTCGCCTAAGTGCGTCCGGTTTCTTTGATTTTCGCGAGCAAGGCGT
>Ga0105238_10004039_pt1 | contig 14548 bp, 31 predicted proteins | sample KBSC34metaG_FD_81526 | JGI IMG/M metagenome (GOLD analysis project Ga0105238, IMG submission 81526) | Corn rhizosphere microbial communities from Kellogg Biological Station, Michigan, USA - KBS C3-4 metaG | ecosystem: Host-associated > Plants > Roots > Rhizosphere > Soil | place: Michigan, USA... | reverse complement strand
TCTTGTTCGTATCCAGAGATGTTGTCCGGAGTCCCAAGCCATTGCTCACGCCTTCTATTTTTAACCTCTGCTGCAATCTCGCTGCCGAAATAATTAACGCATTTTTGAGCATCACGAGCTTCATGTATAAATGACCTGCAATACTGACGGCCTTCAATATAGTACGAATCGCCATCAACAAAAATGATAGGCAATTGTTTTGACGGCCACTCTGAAAAATCAATGATCTGGTTACGGATCATTCGATAGTGCATGATCCTGTAATCTTGCGTTTGGCGTTCGCTAGTAACGTATGGCATTTCGTTATCAACGATTTTCTCAACAATTGAGCCTTCTGTAATTTCTTTTTTAATCTTGAAATTCTGTTGGATATCTTCCCATTCTTTCTCATTGACTACCCTCCCATCTGAAAGCTTGTAAATAATTACAGGGAACCATTCTTTAACAAAGTAATCGCATACTGTGATGGTGTCTCTCGTTTGCCATTGAAAATCAAGCAGCATATACGGATCAATGTAAGAGACAGGATTGGTGACAAATGGATAGGTCGCAAAAAACTCATCGCGGGTAAAAACATAATAGCGGGCGCAGTAATTCCCATCACCTTTATGTGGCTTTAATGCCGTAGGATCAAAGACTGTACGGGTTGGATCAGGAATGAGATCATAGCGGATTACTTGGTTAAATGATTTTGGGCTTTCATAGTCGAGCAATATCTGGAAAGTACCGAAACCCATCATAAGGGCTGATTTGAATGCTGTTTGATAAACAAGATCGTTTTGTGATTGATATGATATTGTTCGGACTAAGTCTGCTCGGAGGTTTATTTGCTCTTGGGTCGCTTTGCCTGTTAACGATCGAACGATCAAGTCTGGTTTATTCTTCCGTTGTTCACCTGCAATCTTTTTTGTAGCGTCGTAAAGTTTGTTAAACGTCATAGCAGGTTTAAACAGGCGGGAAAACTCACTACGCTCTACAGCCGTCCATTGGTCACGCAAGACAAAATTCATATCGTCTTTGCCGCGAACAATGTTTTCGTTAAAGTAGCTATTCCAGCAATTTAAATGCTTTGTCGCTTGCGTTAATACTTCTTGCTCGTTGATCCCTGCTTCATTGAGTTTGGTAAGCCTTCGCTCCTCCATCTCATTGATTTGATCAGGGTCAAGAGTTTTCTCATCACTGAGTTCTCTTTCCATAGTAACCATCCTTGGTTAACTAAAATTTTACGGGCTACGCGCAGGGATTGCACCTGCTTACGTCCATCCAGCCTGTGAGAATGGGCTAACGTAGCCCAATATTTACGGTAACACTGTTAGCGTAATCACACCATCTGCGCCGATCACTGGCTTGTAAGTCTGGTTTCCATCCGATGCCGCTACAAACACAAAGTCTGATGGATAAAGCGTTAATCCTTGGGCTGCGATCAAAGGATTGAGGAATCCTGCCCCCACTACTTCTGCCAAGGTATTACCGCACTTTAAACGACAAAATCTGACATTAGAGCCGTCTTGAGATTGCCCGGGTAGTTCACAATCAAATACTAAGTTAATTGGTATTGCAGCCATTTTGACGCTCCTTATCAATTGTAAATGTCTATCCCCATACTATGCCTTTTCCTTCACAAGATTCACATTGCCATGAAAGATCCTTCTCTTTGGTATGGCATGATCTTGTGCCGTCACACACAGGACATTTGTAAGGCTTTTTACTTGGATTATCAATTGCAGTTAATCGTTTATAAATATTACTTTCATGAATCCGTGTGCGTGCTTCTAGGTCTAAAAGGTTTTTTTCCATTAATTCAATTTTGCACACCAAGCAATATTCTTTTGGATCACAAATTCCATGCCGACATGGGGATGATGTATTTTGACCTAATCCACAAAGACTCATTTTTTCTTCGCCTTTTTCTTCCCACGTCTGGCTTCACTGTAAGCGATTGCCACGGATTGCTTCTGTGGCTTCCCTTCGTGCATCTCACGTTTCACATTTTCGCTAAAACCTTTCTTGCTGCTGGCTTTCTTTCCTTTGACGAGTGGCATGATTATCTCCTTGAGTTCTGAAATCTCATTTTCCAATTTACATAATCTCTGCGAGATGGATGGGTATATATAATCAAAAAATTTAAGCTGGTCAGATTTACCCATCCTATCTTCAATCTGATGTTGCAAGGTAGCAATAGAAACTCGCAGAGGGTCTAAAAGGTTCATCACCTTTGCTTGTACATATTCATACCACAATTGCTGTCTTTCTATGTCCCCAAACATTAATCAACTATCCCCGCATACGAATGGATAATTTTAATTGTACCTTCTGCACACTGTTTTCTAAATTCATGACCTAAATCCTCAACCTCTTTTTGTATCTCTTTGGGGTAAGAATCGCACACATACAAAATCCCATGATGGCCATGAACATCACAATACCTTCCACTGCCGCTAGGAGTTGGTTTTCCATGATTAGACATTATGAACCTCTATAACCCGTAGCCCTATAAAACAATTCCTCGTTGCGTAAGGCTTGAGGCTTATCAATGCCAAGGTGATCTTGCAAGATGCCCGGGACTTGGCGCTTGATGTCTTTGTCATTCTCTAGGACTATCTTTCGGTTTTCCTGTGGGCTAATCTCCATAGCATTTCCCCTCCTCAAATCCTTTGATGAAACCGTCAATCCATATTTTATCAAGAATAGGACTACCCGCTAATGCTGACCTCACTATCATGCGAATCTGCTCGCATTGACGGTCAGTGAAAACATCTTCCTGCGCCCGTTTTTGTTCCGTTGGATTAATAAAAACTTTTTGTATACAGCCAGCGCATACTTCTGCTTGAGAGCCATCTGGATTTTTACATATACAGGCCATTATTCTTTCCTCTAATTCTGCCATCTGAAAACCGTATTATTAGCAAATGGATCATACGTTGGTTTTTCGTCTTTCTTAAAGTCACGCCCAGCAAATTTCATGAGGTTGTATTGTAGCGCATCATGTGGATGACTGTATTTGTTTTTGTTCGGCCTGTCTTGGTATCTGGCATCACCTGAAATGCTCATGCGCTTAAAGTGATAGCCTGACATAAAACCCTTACGCAGTATTGGACAACCTGTGCGACACAACAAGAATGCTGGCTGGCCATCAATCATTAAGTTAAGAAAGTACCTAACACTATTAATCCGCACATCAGGGTCATTTGTACTAGCAGCATTGGTAGGAATTCCGAGAGCGTTAAGCTCACCGATACAGCTAAGTTCCTCCATAATCTCATCGCCTTTCGCTCCTGCTGGATCACCCTCTGACCATCCTACTTTGTTGTACACAAAATCAATTGATAGCCTTGGGATTACAACATTATTGGCAAATGTCCTAATGCCTATATCTTCGGCTGTATATTCCTTTAAAACCCTAACCTGTCCCCTTGCGGTAATTTGAACCACAACGCAGGCTGGGGTAAGACCAAAATCCCAGCCAAGATAAATTGGTTCACCTTGAATGGCATCGAGTTTTGCCACGGAGTGAATGTCGTCATTATATTCAGGATAAACGCGCTTTCCTGACTCGACCAGCCCATATTTTCCTCCACAGAATACCTTGATGAAGCCTTCCGTTTGCTTCTCTGCAAGTTTGGGATAGTAATCAGGAGCCAAATGTTTAGCGTTGTCTGCATCAGGATTTGCAACGTATGTGCCATCTGCATTCTTAACGAAGCCATCTTTATTCTCTATTAGCCCGGATGGTTGGTGGAATACCCTGTAGTTCGGAGTCTGGTTACTTTCAAAATCACCGAATATCCAATGATCCTCATCAGGAGGATTAGTATCAGCAATAATCCCAGACCAATAAGGCTCAGGACAAAATGAACGGGACGGATAACGGCCATTAACACGGCCTTTGAAATGTGACAGGACATTTTGAGGAAGTTCGGAAAGCTCATTTAAGTAAACGCCAGTCAATTCAAGTGACTTGATTTTACGCACATCCTCCGGCCTATCAAGGGCAATGAAGATGAGATCAAGCTCTACTATTCCCTCTCCATCATTGAATCGGTGTTCATAGGTGAGGAGTGGCTTCTGGCGCTTCCTGATGTCGCCAAGATCACCGAACCATTGGAGCCACGTTTGTAGGGTGGTGGAGACAAGCTCTCCACTGGTGTTTCTGACCACAGCCCATCGGGACTTTCGTCGTCCGTTGTGCCATTTGGGCATGTGACAAGCACTCCTGACGATGCGTTGAACACACATGGTGGATTTGCCGGAACCATACGGCCCAATAACGAGGTCAACAAAAGTATTGCTGTCAGCAAAAAGTTTGCCAGTAGGAGAGGGTACGTAAATCTTATCCGCATCGCTTGCATGTATGATTGTCCTTTCAGGTTCGAAGGTGATGTGTTGCTGGCATCGTCGATTGTAAGTGTCTAGGAAGTCTTTACAGACGTTGATCATGTTCTTGGTAGTAAGGTCACGCCCAATCATGAAGTCTTGTCCTTGGGCTTTTTTGGGGGCTTGATGTGTTCTTCTGTTGTCACCCTAAAACCACAGCGCAAACACTCACGCCTACGCCTGATGCTATCGTTGCCATCAGGCCGTGATTCAAGGACTCGCGAATCAGGATACTTGCAGCCGGGACAATCCATTTGTCACCCTTATGCTTGTAAATCTAGCGACCCATAGACATCTTCATTGCCATATCATTTGCGCTTACTGCCTCACCGCCTTTGCTATTCTTTTGTGGATAGCTGGACTTGGGTGCATGGTAGTAGTTGGCTGGGTATTTGATCTTGGGATCAATGCCACCTTTCATTTCAAGGCTGCAAGTATGCATATCAAAGACTTCCTTGGTCATTTGCGTATCCCCCTCAATGTTTTAGCCAGAATGGCCTGTTTTCGCATTTTTGCGCTTTTAGAGTGTTCTGCCTTTTCCAGTTTCTTTTCAGGAATCTTTTTGTCCATTGGCACGTGCAATTCCTTATGCAGCGCCCCCGGGTGTTTGATTGCCTTCTGTATGAAGTTCTTTTCCTTCTTTGCTGCCATTGGCATCTCCTTTGCCTATTAACGGTAATATCATTTTGAAAAGTTCGCGCAGTTCGCGCATTTCGTCGCTATCAGCGCCAAAGTCCTCACGAAAGCATTTTTCGAGTATCCAAGTTAAAGACCCATAATTCTTAGGGCAGCACCTTAAAAAATCGAGAGTTTGCTTAACCACTTCTGTTTGTGCGTAGTAAAAATCGTCCGAAAATTGAGCATATATGGAATCAATACCCGCATTTTTGTCAGATTTGCCACGAATAAGCCATGTGCTAAGGGTTTGCTTTGGAATGCGTGCGCGTAGCGCGATTTGATTTTGAATGATCACTTCAGGCACAGCAGCTAGAACACGTGCCTTTACTTCTTCGGTCAACTCAGATGGCCTTCCGGGGGAATTAGATATCATTACTGCAATCCTTTGCTAGTTTGTCCACATTATGTACCAAGTAAAAAGTTTATGAAAGGTGTTGACAACATAACACGCCGGTGTTACTATGGCTTCATATTAACGAGGAGATACGAAATGAAAAAAACGCAAACCAACGAACAAGTGACTTTGACAGAATCGGAAATTGGCTACGTATTCACCTGCTGGAAGCAAGCCTACACCCAAGCTTACCCAGACTTTTTGAAGTATCTGAAAGTAGCGATGGAAGGGAAAAGAATAAGCGGAACTATCTATAGCTAGTGATAAAAGGAGAGGGTTAAATTCCCTCTCTTGTTATCAACTAACACATTCGGAGATACGAAATGACACCTTATCAAGCTATGCAAAAAATGAATAACGGTTATACGTATGCGTTCGTTAACGTAAAAACCAATAAAGTTATAAGCGTTCATAAGGATTTTAAAAAGGCATGGATGAGAGTTACAAAAACGGCCAATTACAAGTACCTAGAGTCATTAAAAAATGAGATGCCATCAAACTTTGATGACCTAATTAAGTATGACGTAGTTAGCTTATTTGACATTGCATTTTCATAAAATTAAACATTCGGAGAATAAACATGAAAACTATATACCAAGGTTCAAAAGTTAAATTGGTAAATAAATTTGGCTGGCATCGTGTGGTAAAAATTATTGATTATGAATTTATACGCATCAAGGACGATCCTAATCCTGTTGCAAGAATCAATGTCACATCAGTTTCCAACAGAGACATTGAGAGAAGTTGCAGACAAGAAAAATGTGTCTGTCATGGTGGAGATTTAGATTATCACGTTTTAGCAGGAATTTTTTAAATCATAAAACAATGATGAGAGGGGGAAAATTCCCCCTTTCCATCCACTAAAAATGAGGAGATTAAAATGGAACCGCAGATAATTTTCCCCTTAATGCTTTTTGCAACTGCACTGCTAGGCTTGTTTGGTTTCAGTATTGCAGCATTACACCAATACATGATTGACCAAAATAGAAAGAAGAAAAGCAAAGCAAGAAAAGCTCCAACCCGACAAAGAATGAGTAGGGTTTCTTAAATAAAAATTCGGAGATTAAAAATGAGTAAATATAGACATTTCAGAGGTGACAGAGTAACGCCAGAAACAACACTTGATTGGATGAATAAAGATTACTGGAGAGAAGGCATAACAAAAAAAGAATTATATCAAGCTGCAAAGAGTTTTCGTGTATTCGCGCATAATTCAGAGTTATTTCCATTAAGAGTAGTTCAAAAAATAGAGGGCGTATGAATGAATAAAAATAAAATAATGAAAACCTACACCGTCACCTTCCGCGAATGGATGTACCAAGAAAAGGAAATCACTGTGAATGCCGATTCACGCGATGATGCGCTGACATTAGCACGTGAGGAAATGTATTGCCCATCTGATGAAAATAAAAATGCCGAATGGTATAGCAGCAAGTTTAAGATATTAAAGTCAAAGATAAGGTTAAGCAAATGACAGTCAGAAAAAAGAAACAGTACCCGCATAAATCGTTCTATCTCACACCATCCGACCAAGAGATGCTGGAGTACTTAGCAAAGGTTTATGGCTTAAATCCAAGTGCGGTGATCAGGAAATTGATCACCGAGAATCACGCGATATTGAGATATGTAAAACAGGAAAAGTGAGATTAAATTTCGTATGACCCGGTGAGCATGGCTTTAGCAAGCTGGGTTGCACGGCCTGAAAACTTCCTGCCCCATTCACTATCCAGCATCTCTTTTGAAGCGATAAAGTAATCACCCCGGGATAATGCATCTATCATTTTTTTAAATGAACAAAAGTGCTTGTACCCCATAAAAGCCATATCAACAAGGACAATCTGCCTGTCAAGATTTAGGGTTTTGAACCAATCGAAATCCTCATACAGCCTGTTATAAAAAAAATTCACGTCTTTGTTGTATTGGGTATTGATCCATTCATCATCAAGTCCCCGGGCGCTGATGTTGTAGCCAATGCCTATGGTAATGTTCCCCTCAGTATCAACGTAAGGGTAATTTTTCATTCCTTCATGCAATATTAATGACCTTCTTAACTTCGCCACCATCTCTGCTGTCATCATGACTGCTTACTACTCCATCAGGTAACACAATTGGGTCACAACACAGGCCGCACGCATCGCACACGTAATAGCCGTCCTCAATGTGAACATAATACTTGCAGCAGCGTGAAGCAATCATTTGCAGACCTAGTTGATTATACGTTGAATCTAACGACAGTTAATGGCCAAGATAAATACATTTCCAGCCTTTCCTTGGCCTCACCAAAGCCAAAACAGCGTAGCGCAAGGTAGCCATTGCGGTTTAATAGCGCCAGCCACTTATCTTGGAGTTGCCAAGACTTTGAAGCCATTTCCGACTCAGAATAGCGCCTTGACCTCTTAAGCTCTACAAACATGCCGAAATAACCGCCTCTGGCTTCCATCAGCGAAAGATCGGGATAACCCGGTGCTAACCCAGCCAGTTTTAAAATCTTGCCATAGCGAGCCGTTCTTGAGCCTTCATTGGCATGGTGAACGAGAGGTATATTTTTAAGATTAGCCCATTCAATCAGCGCAATCTGATCCTGTAGCTCGGTGGGGATAATCTTTTTGACGGGTCTGGTAGCCATGTTCTATGTGAAACACCTTACAATTTCGATTCCGGGCGCTGTTTTCGATGAATAATGTCCTTTACCAACACGATCAAGCGATTATTTTTGACCTTGCACCTTTCAAGCGAAGCCAAGAGGCCAAAAAGCTCGGTAAGCGGCATCCTAATCAGCGTGGTGCGGCTTGGGGTAATACATGCCATTGAGTCCATCAATTGCGTCCTTTATGTCGTCCAGCGAATAGCGAGCCAGTTCCATTAAAACTTCGTATTCGTTTTTATCACAGTAAAATTTTCGTGCAACAATTTTAAGCTGTGTGAAAGCCCTTGCTACATCTTTGTAGCATTCAGGCCACAGGATGTCCTTAAAGTAGATAGTCCGTAGTTTTTCGCATACCGTTTCCCCTAACGTGATTTGAGGTAGTTTCGCTTCCATGCGAATCATCCTTTCCTAAGTTATGTTTGTTTTTTCCGTGTAGTGATTCCCATGTTGGATGCCCGGGGCCATATTCCTTTACAATGCTGCGTACATTATGATCATTATTTGGTTTATTTGTGTTTTTATCAGGCGCTTTCGGTTGAAATATAACTTTCTTTGTCTCAAATAGCCCACTCCAGCCATTAATCATGCTTTCGTTAATGACCTGTACGGGGTCGTTTCCTAATTGCTTTAGGAGTTCCAATTTTTGAATTGCTTTCTTTTCAGCCAACCTTGTCATGGGTTTTTTTATATCACGCCTGTGCTGCTTAAATTCTTCCCATAGTTCATTATTTAACCAAGACGGTAATGGCAATTCTGCATTTTCAGGCTCCTGCTTTATGTCTTTAATTGGTTTTATATTTGTATATAGTACAGTTTGCGATTTCGCTAAATGTACATTTTGCGATTTTGAAATGTCGATTTTGCGATTTCGCCAAATCGGCAACGGCGAGACTTCCTCGCCTAAATCAGTCAAAGAATACCAGCAAGTCTGGTCATAGGGGTTCTCGTTAAACTTGCCTTTAATGATCAAACCTTGATCGATCATTTTTTTAAGAAAACGGCTTATCTGATGTTTAGACCAGTATGGAAATTGAACACAAAAAGCATCAACCGTGTTGTAACTCCAATGCCTTCCCTCATTAAAATTTTGGTTATTGGCTTTATTATGAGCAACCCAAAAGGAAATATATTTTAAAAGAATGGCGATCTCTATGCCGTAACGTGCGGCAACCACAACGTCAAAATTATGCTCCATGACTAAATCCTTTTAGTTCATCAAAGTTAAATAATTTATGCTTTCTAGGAATCTCAATGCTCGCATGATGTCATCCATACCTAGGTGCAAATAATCTGCGATGATTTCGTTATTAATGGGAAGGCCAGTATGTCTTTCGATGAAAACACATACAGCTAGGGTTATGAGAGGGGATATATTTTCACTTGTGAAAATCGAATCAATTATTTTATGCTCAAGGGCGATGACAGGTGGTTTTTGGACTGTAATTCTCATTGCAAAACCTCAAATTAAGGGTTGACCTGCCCGGTATCACCCGTATAATTGGAGGTGATCACGGGTAAGGATGAAACCCAGTTTTAGGAGGCACTGTCTAGTAAACAGTGCCTTTGTCGTTTCTGGTTAGACCATAACTCAAATCCAATCTACCATTTGTTTCCCCAACCTTCCAGCCTTAAAAACTTATCTACAAATTCTGTGGAAAACCTTGTGATCAAGTCAATGCTATGGCATCATGGTATATCGGTTTATTTGAATTAAAAAAAGGAAAATAACGTGGAAAGTGTAAAGGCATTTAACGTGAGGCTACCGAAAAGCCTATGGCTTTTTTTGAAGAAAAAATCAGTTGAGCAGGAAAAAAGCATGATCGAGATTCTGATAAAATTGATTGAGCAATACAAAAAAAGATGTGAAAAACAGTTGACTCATGATGATGCATAGGTATAATGGTATCACATAAAGGCTGATGGCCGAGGTGTTCAGACCCGACCATCAATTCTCAAGTAAAACATTCGGAGTATTAACATGAGACAGACAAGTATAGCGTGCCAAAGTTTAATTAATCAACAATGTCAGGATGACAGCGTGAAAATTAAAGGAATGTCGTTTACCTCATTAGTTCATAACTTGATCAGAGAATACAAAACACACGAATTTAACACCTATTCTGTAGACGTGATGAACTTCGTTACTTCTGATAAAAAATTAATCCTATCCCACATGGTAGGCGCAAGCGAATACCAAGACGCTTGCTCTAGCCAGTCCAGCCTTGAGGCTTCTTTTCTTGAGTATAGCGATGCCATCCAAGCTGCCATAGACGATGAATGCTACGCAGTGTACTGCGAGGACATGGAAGAAAATGGCATGAGAATGATCAGACATACCAACAATGATGAAGTTTACTGGGCAAGGTATTAATTTTAATAAAGATTGGGTGAATTGAGATGCAAAAATTAAAGCCAAATTACATAACAGAGGCACGATGCGATGATTGCGGGGAAGATATCGAGGAATGCTACTACACCAATGAAAAGAATGAACCCGTCCACGTGACTACGCATACCAACGGGCATTACTACTCAGACGGGACAGCAAGATGTGAAGGCTGTCACGACGCTAGCAGATAACAATTTAAGAATAAGAGAGGAATAAAAATGAGTGCATTAAGAGGCGTTAAAGCGGAAGAAACACAACAAAGATTAAAGGTATTTTTTTACGGGGCGGCAAAGGTGGGTAAAACCACCGCCTCCATCCAGTTTCCTAAACCGTATTGGATTGATACCGAGGGAAGCGCAGACAAGCCGATCTATGTTGAGTTAATGAAAAAATCAGGCGGTGTTGTATTTCAGACTCAAGACTTCGAAGAAGTAGTGAAAGAAGTGAAACTTCTTATGACAGAGAAGCATGAATTTAAAACACTCATCATTGATTCATTCACAATTTTGTACAATGACCTGATAGACAAATACGAAGATAGTATTGGCGCAGAATTTGGAAGGCATCTAGCTGCTGCCAACAAAAGAGTAAAGCATTTACTTAACTTGCTATTGCGGTTAGATATGAATGTAATTATCACCTCACACAGTAAATCAGAGTACCGCGTGGAGGGTAAATCAATGGTTAACCTCGGCACCACTTTTGATTGCTATAAAAAACTTGATTATCTTTTTGACCTCATAGTCGAAGTCCAAAAGCGCGGCAAGGAACGTGTTGCACTAATCAAGGGAACAAGATTTGATTGTTTCAAAGAAGATGAATGTTTCCCATTCACCTATGATGAAATTGCATCTAGGTATGGCAAAGAAGTAATGGAAAAAGACGCAGTGCCGGTAAGGATAGCCGAGTTCAATCAGGTTGTGGAACTTATGAAGTTAATAGAGCTTATCAAAATACCAGAGGAAACCGTTAATAAATGGCTAAAGAAAGCAAATTCAGAAACACTGGAGGAGATGCCTTATGATGCCATCCAAAAATGCATTGAACACTTGAAAACCCAAATCAAAGGAGAGATAGCATGAGTTTTAGTTACCCTGCATTGTCAGAACAAGAGGCGCAAAGTGAGAGATTCACCCTATTAGATGACGGCATTTACAACTTCACAGTAACGAAAGCAACAGGTAAGATGTCGCAGCCTAAACCGGGCAAAGAAAGTAGCCCGATGATTGAATTGCAAATCACGGTATGGGATAACCACGGGCGCGAGCATTATTTATATGACTACCTGCTTGGGACTCGTAACATGGCGTGGAAGGTACGCCATTTTTGCGAAGCCGTTGGACTTAGCAAAGAATATGAGGCAGGAACATTTAACGAATATATGGCTGCTGGGAAATCAGGTAAAGCACAAATAGGTTATCAAGCCGGAAAACCCAAGCCTGATGGTGGCATGTACAAGGATAGGAACGTGATTGAAGATTATGTGATGACGGATCAAGGGTCGCATAAAGTGCCATTGACCACACAGAAAGATGACTTTCTGAATGATGATATACCGTTTTAATTTTATGGCTGATGATACTGTGGAATATTACCCGCTCTCGCGCATTGGATAGTACGCAAGCGTAATCCAAGACCGATCCGGATATCCCTACACGGGAAAGTAGGCCACCATTTTACGGGCGATGGTAAGTTGAACATGAAAAGTAAACAATCATCCGTTGGGTATTCGTTCATGTTCGATGAAAACTCGCCCACCATTTTAAAGGGAATAGAGAACGCGCAACACGATCGGTTGCAAGGCGCTGACCTGCGCTATCCTAGCCGCTTCTATTCCCTATGAGTGTGAACTAGGGAGCCTACCGAGCCACCATTTAGGCAGTCCCGCCATGTACATTGGTGTGTGAAAGGTCTAGTACGAAGAACGGCTCAAAGGTTTTTGTTTACATCTTTTTATAGAGGTAAACGGTTTGTGACCTGTAAAAGCGGATGGGAAGTTTGGCCGACTTTGGACTCATACAAACGCCCCGAATCGGCTCAGAGTTGGAAAGGCTGCGCCATAATGGCAGCATCGGGACAGGTCAAGATTAATGGCAATCGCGGCGTGGACAGTGACACCCGTGAGGTGAGGCTAGCCAAATGGTCTTGGGGAACGAGATAGCCAGTGCAATTCTGGCCGATTGCCAATTATTAACATGGAGTAATAACGTGACTTTTGAAGAAGCCTACAAAGAACTACTAGCCGGGAAGAAAATAAGACGCAAAGAGTGGAACGGTCTTAACCATATCAGGATATGTGATGGCATCTTGAAATCATTTTCAGGTGAGTTTGTAAACTTTAATCCTTTGCCAGATATATTACCTAGTGATGGATGGATTTTAGTTAATGATGATGGCGTTGAATTAAGTTTTATACAAGCAATAGATCAACTTAAGATTGGCAAATCCGTAGCGCATAAAAATTGGAAAGACAAATTTATATTCGTTGAATATGATGAACTAATTTTAGCAGGTACAGTTGAGTGTGAGTTCCTTCCAATAACTTATAAATGCTTATGTGCAAATGATTGGGAGGTGATGGAGTGACAATCAATGAGAATGAAAAGTATGTTTGTCCAACGTGTGAGACTGAAATATTCCATCAACGTGATCCCTATACGGGTTGCGATTGGGTGAAATGCGTAAACATTAATTGCAAAGATTATGATAAACCCCAAACTTATATTGACCTTAATTTGTATAGGAAAGTAAAAAAGGTGATAAATGAAGCCTAAAGACTTATCAAGAGAGGAAATGATTGCAATTGCTTCTCGTATAGGAAAGCCTACCACTAAATACTTTGGCAAGAAACTCCAAAAAGAAACGATAAAAAATGGCAATCAATCTCTTTCCATAGATGACTATATGAATCTAGTCATCATTACTCTTGCCAATATGTGCAGCAATCAACTTGAATGGCTAAGGATAAAATTTGAAGAAAAAACAGGACAACCTCTTTCAATTAATAAAATAGTAAGAGTTTATATAGATAATCTTGAACTAATGAAGAATGAAATAGAAAAAACAAAGCTCAAACAAAAAATGAATTAATAGGATAAAACATGAATAAATTACTCATTGCACCTCTATGCACACTCGTTTCTACCGCTTGCCTATCTTCCCCTTTAACTGCTGTACTTCACACTCAAGCGTTAAACTCTCTTGGACTACACGGTCAACAAAGTTATATAACTACCCTACACACAGCGCAGGTCACTAACGATTCTGATGATATACAAACCATTACTGTTGGATATTCGATTTGCGCTGATGTGAAAGGCTGCGATTATTCACATCACTATAAAGTAAAAATCAATCCACATGCGACTTGGCATGATGGGATGACCTTACACAAATACCCAACCTATAATTTCGCTGGTCATTATGCTGTGACAGGTTATACCAGTGTTTCAGGACTTGGCATCAATCAAACTTATCCATCCACGGGGTATATAGATGTCAGATAAAAAATGCACTGATTGCGGAGGTGAAAAATATATTATTGCATCACAAGATGGTATAGAGGTTTGTTATGATTGTTACCATTTAACACTTGAAAAGAGACTTAAAGAAATGAGAGATAAAATAAATGAAAAAAGAGATCACTAAAGAGATTCACATAGAAAGAAAATGGGTAAAAGTTGAGTCAGGAAGATCATTCAGTAGAGATAAGGATTTGACAATATCATTTGGTAAAATAAAACCAAATGGATCATGCCCATGTGTTATAAGAATAGGAAATGTAATTTTAGAAAAAATGGGATGGAAAATAGGTGATAAAATTGACATTTTTCATGATGAACATTACTCCTATGAATGGATGATTTCAAAATCAAGCACTGGTTATTCTTTACATTCAGAACAAGGTAAATGTCATTATTTAAAGATTGGTTTCACATGGAAAAAAGATGGTATTCCCTATTACGGATTGAAAGAAGCGAAATTTAAATGCAAAAAAGATCAAATAGAATTAACCGTTCCAGTGTAAAGACAGGCTGTCAGTGTGGGCGGCCATTACATTATTCAT
>Ga0105238_10004038_pt1 | contig 14556 bp, 27 predicted proteins | sample KBSC34metaG_FD_81526 | JGI IMG/M metagenome (GOLD analysis project Ga0105238, IMG submission 81526) | Corn rhizosphere microbial communities from Kellogg Biological Station, Michigan, USA - KBS C3-4 metaG | ecosystem: Host-associated > Plants > Roots > Rhizosphere > Soil | place: Michigan, USA... | reverse complement strand
CTTATGTTCTGCACCGCATGGCGAAGAGTTGCGAGGTAAGGGAACAGAATGCCCAAGATTAAGGGCGAACCGAAAGAGCAGATGACGATCCGTATAGCTGCCGACACGTTCCGCAAGTTGGAGGAACAGGAGAAGCGGTTACACGTTTCGAAGAGCGTGCTTATTCAAATGGCGCTCGACAAGTTCTTGGCTGATATGGAGAAGTGACAACACCACGCCTGCCGCCCCGCCCGAGGTACAATAATGGCATGAACAGACCCGCCGCCACAACGAGCGTAAAAGCCGATGATTTCCTGTGCCGATGCACACCTTCCGAAACGGAACGATGCGACGCGATAAGGCAGGAAGTCAAACACAGGCTTGGGTCTACCGACGAACGGCTCATCTCTCATATTGTTTCGTCGCTCGACTGTGATTACGATGTGAGTATTGTCGAGATCAATTCCGACATGTGGTTCGGAATGAAAGCGGTTCGCGCTGACGAAGCGAAAACGCAGTGCTACATTCAGTGCGACCGGATAGAAGATGGCTTCGTGGCGATCTGGAAATACTACGCGGACAACTTCAAGAGCATTAACGATGAAGACTAAAGTCTGCCCCGCCGCCAAACTAGTCGGACGCCGCTTCAAAGACAACCCCGAGTACCAACAGATGCTCACCGAGGCGCGCGAGCAAGCGAAGGCCGAACAAGACGCCGACTACGACGCCTGGACGCAGCAAATCAAGGACGACATCAAGCGGTTCGGCGAAGAGGAGTTGCTGCGGAGGCTGGCCGCCCCGGTGGTGGAGACGGCGGGGACGAGTGGTGGGGTATAATAGCGTTGCCAACCACTTTGATGCTGCGGCGATGCTGACAGTGAAGCATGGGGATATTGACGTGACGCCGCCCTGTTAGGCAGGGAAGAGGCTTAACCCTAACGCAACTAGCCGAGTGACGCTACCACAATTCTCGGCCCGCAGGATCAAAACCATAGTGAGCCGATCCGCTGCCTCGCCCTCGGAGAGATTATAGATCGGCATCAAGCCCCGCATTCCCTCACACGGAACGCGGGGCTTTTTCCATGCCCGGACCCGGAGAACACACATGCCCGCGCGATTTACCTTCCTGTAAGGCTGTCTTAGCACTTACAGGAGGTGAACAAATGAGAACGAGAGACTGGCGGCGGGCGCAGCGTGAGAAGCGCACAAAGCCCGCACGAGCGTACGTGGAACGGCGTTTTGCTGAACAGCGTCGCAGGGTGCTTTTAGGCGACCGATGGTCAAGAGCAGTCGAGCGTGATTATCGGCGGCTGGTCAGTATCTACCTGCGCGGTGAAGGGCGGCTCTACCGATCACTCGGTAATAGCCATAATTGCCGGTGTTCGTGGTGCGTAGCGAGGCGGACGTACTCCGCGCGTCGCCGAGACGAGGCGATGGCCTACGACCTCCACGGCGCCCCGTGGGAACAGCACCCGTCGCTCTGGGAAGAGACGGACGACTACTGGATTGCGCTTGAGACAGAACGCGACGCCTGGTACGCGTATATCGACAACAACGACGGCCCCGACGACCCTCCGCTGCTCAACCGAGTAGCGGATTTTTTACGCCCACCATGCCCCACAACCTCCTCCGCCTGATTATCACGGTCGCCGTCGTTGCTGTGATGGTGGTGTGGGCGGTTTGCGTGTGGTGCTGTCAGATTTGTGGATATAGATAGCGAGATGAAGATATGACGAACATCGGTCTCGATACAACTCAAAATTGCATCCCTCATATCAGCGCGATAAAGGCCGCAGGGTATAGCTTCGTGTGCCGGTACCTTTCGCATTCAGCGTGGAAGAACGTCACGGTCGCGGAGGTGCAGGCACTCTCGAAAGCCCTGATCGCGCTGGTGACTGTCTGGGAAAGTGCCGGAGATCACGCCTCCTTCTTCACCTATCAGCAAGGCATCCTCGACGGAGCCGCTGCCTTCGCGTTCGCACAGCACATCGGCCAGCCGTTCAGCGCCCCGGTATATTTTGCAGTCGATTGCGACGTTCCGGTGGCGACGGTGGTCGATTACTTCAAGGGCGTGAGAGATAGCCTGCAGCGGCACGGGCAGATCGGCAAGGACACCTACAATGTAGGCGTCTACGGCTCTGGGGCGGTCTGTGCGGGGCTTAAGAGCGCGGGGTATGTATCCTGGACGTGGCTCGCTCAATCGACTGGCTGGAGCCAGTCGCACGACTACGATGATTGGAGCCTAAAGCAAGGGCCGTCAGCAAGGATCGCGGGGATGAATGCGGACAGCGACACCTCGAAGGGCAATGGCGGCGGGTGGATGGTGAAGGTATGAGCACCGCCAACCTCGCCCAGTACTACCGCCGCCGCACAAGCAAGCGCGACCCGCTTTATCCGAAGTCTACGTACTACCGAGATCAAGAACACCGAGGAGAAATCATGTCAACATCACCAGTTAAGACTGTTCAGCACGTACTTATCGTCGCCGCTGGCTCGATCGAGTTGACCGACGAGGAATACGCAGAGATAGCTAAGACGCCGCTGTACGCCCCGGCGGTTCCGCAGTCGTGGGCGCAAAATCCGTCGCGAGAGCCGTCGTCGTGAAGACGGTTCTGCTCGTAATCAAACCCGACCGTTACGCGCAGCTCTCTGCCGAGATTAGCGGCTGGTTGTTCGACCGAGCCGCAGAAGGGTGGTCGGCGAGCGTCTACCAGACCGCGCAGACTTCCGGCTATGGCTTGCGGGCTGACTTGCGGCAGTTGTGGCAGCAGAAACCGTTCGATCACGTCTTCCTCGTCGGGGCTGTGCCGAGCATCCTGGTAGACGCGGGCGAGAATACGCATTACCTAGAATGGCTGACGGCGGACTCCTATCTCGTCAACACCGATCCTGACATCGATACGCAGCGCGTCCCCGGAACCGACGAATGTAATCAGCCGGGAATGGCGACCGCGCCGTACGCCCACGTCGGGCGGCTCAGCTTCGACGGGTTGACTGGCGATATCGGCAACGGACTATCTGGGCTGAGTGAAGATGAACAGTTAGCGCAATACCGGCTCTGGTTTGCACGCAGACATCAACATAGCATTGACCAAGGCCGATCGTTCCCGCGCAAGGTGCTGTTCGACGACCATCTGGGCGGCGACGCACTCAAGGCGACGGGCGATGCAGTTGTAGCAGAGTTCGCGTCGCAGTCAGGACTTCTCAACCATCTTTCCCTGCCTGCTATCACTCAATGGGACGATGGGTTCCTGAAAGCGCAGCAGGACAGCCGCATTAGCATCGTTCACAGTGGCGGATTTGAGTGGCAGGCGCTCTATTATGTTGGATATTGGTACGACCTTATGGCGTGCCCGATTCAGTCGCCAATCGCCGCTTTCTTCGGGTCGTTCATGGTTGATACCTGGACGAGCGATAGCTTTATCCGCTTCTCGCTGGTAGATAAGACTGCGAACCCGAAGAAGTGCAGGGTCGTCGCGGCGCTTTACAATCACTACGGATTGTTTCCGTTCGCGATGCTCATTCAGGGGGCAACACTCGGGCAAGCCGCGACAGAGTTTATCCGTCGACTCGGCGGCATTCCGATCAAGGCCCTTGACGGCGATCCAACGACCACGATTGACCTCGTGACGGACACAGGAGGTGACGACTTGAGTTCTACCGAAGCGATTGCCCTGCAAGCGGAGGTCGACGACCTTAAAGCTTGGCGCGATAACGCCGTGAAGGTGTTCCCACAGCTCGGACAGCAGGTCAACGTCCCCCCGCCCCCTCCCCCATCCACCATCAAGCGCAACTGCGGCAACAACACCCCCGACGGCTGGCTGCCAGATAACGGTGTCGGCGGGTCGATACAGGCGCTCAACGGTCAACCATCGACTGACGGCGTTGCGAATGCAGCTCCGGCGGCAGTGTATTCGAGCGCCAGGATCGGACAGTCTCTCGCGTTCAAAGAGGCGAAACTCGCGCCGGGCGCTGCTACGCTACGGCTGCACGGGGCCGATTCGTGGCCGCCCGGACGGTCTGCGAAGGTTACCGTCAATGGCGTGGTTGTGCTGCCTGCCTGGAACATCGCGCAATTGGCAGGCTATAACAAAGCGTGCGTGACTGATACGCCGATCACTATCGGCGCGGACGGGCTGATGAATATGACGGTCGAAGGCGCTAACAATGCTATCCTGTGCGCGTACGAGGTGATACCGGCTTAGGGCAGCACGGGCGGCGAAGGTGGAGGCATATGCAGCGTGACTAATGCCTGCTGTTCACCTTCACCGCCGAGTTCTCTTCTGGCATCACGATCATTCCTCGCATCCAAGGGACGACCTCTACGATCAATCCGCAAATGTTATACTTGCCTCCAGGTTGCCCGACGTGGAACTGCGTAGAAAACTGGAAATACGTCATCGACACTTCTTTGTCGTTCATCAGGTCGCGGTAATCCTCTGCACCAATGAGTAGACGTTGGCCGTCTTTGTAAAACATCCTACGAAGTTCGGTGCGTTGTTTGAATATCTGCTCCATAAACTTCATAGGTTCAAGTACGCGCCGGGTATAGGTTGTCGTCGTGATGTAATTCGGCTTGACGGCCCCCGTATCGGCCAGAAACTTCCATACTGCTCTTAGCACCCACACCCACAGTTTGTTGCCGCGCGGCTTGAACACGAACACGTCGGGTTCTACGTCCGTTATTTTCTGCGGCACCCATTCCATGAATTCAACTCGCTGATCAATCACGGTTTCGCCCCCCCTCTCCCTTCTCCCGCGCCCCCTCCGCCTCCATCGCGGTGCGGATTGCGGCTCTCAGTGTTGTCTCCCATTTCCAGCCGCCAGCGCCGTTTGCGAATGCGCCCCAGTTCAGGTTGCTCATATCGAGGCGGTGCATGGTGCGACCGCCTGCCTCCAACCAGTCGAGCATCTCCGTATCCGAAGGTTGAACCTCCGGCGTCACGACCCCCGCGCAAACCTGGCACTCTTTGTCATCGACATAGCCGTCATAGTATTGATCGCAGGACCGGCAATAGCGATGGTTGGAGCATCCGTCGGGCCTGGACCGTTCAGCGTAGGTGCTCACGATTTCGCCTCCTATTCTGTGCGCCTATACCCCTGCTTATAGAGCGTGTAGGCTTGTTCAAACGCCTTCAAAGGGTCCACGTCCTGCCCCTCGCCAACGGTATCACACTTGCTGCCCTCAACATCAACAAACGTAAACGTCACTTCGTCTTTGCCATCGTCGGAAGTCTGCCACGTTGAACCTGCTTGAACGGATGTTTCCATTGCGACAAGATCGCGCCAGATGTCGATCATTTCCTGTGCGGTCACGATCTTGCTTCCTCCTCCACGGCGACGACCGGGAGCGGTGGGAGGTCGTGCCACGCTACAACCTCGTACATTTTGCCGAACAGTGCAATATCCCACGCTCCGCAGTTGAACCTATCAATATCCTGCTGAAGTTTACCGTTATGTCGATAGCAGAGTATTACTTTTCGATTATCGCTCGGCGGCTCCGTCCCCCGCCTCCAGCCGCCTGTATGCGCTTCGCACCATTCCCCTTGCAAGTGTCCGTCGCGACCATCCGACTTCACGTACCCCAGTTCAGCGAGTTTTGCTGCCGCCCTGCTGTACTCTTCCTCAGCCCAATACAGAACGACCGGCCCCCACTCCTCGCACGCCTTGCTGCTGCGCTCTAGGTATTCCTCGCGAGTCTGTGTCTTTCGCGTGCCGTACAGGAATTCGATCACGCCGCTAATGGTCGGTGCGCAGTCACGCGCTTCCTGCTCGGCTTGTGCGAGGAGTGCGGCGAGTTCGCATCCCGGCAGATGATGCGAACTACTCGCTCCGCACATCGCACACCCCGAACCCGCCGAACACTGATCGAAAGCGTCGTACAAGCTCCACTCTTCCGCCAACTTCTTCAACCACGGCAGCACTTTCTCAGCGTCCATCGCTCGCCTCCTCATCCTCAATCTCCGGCTCTTCGTACGGCTTCTCGATAAGGGGCAGGCCGCAATAAGCACAAAACTCACACGCGTTCGCAGTCGGCCCGTCCGAGTTGAACACAAACGCATTGCCGCAGCCCGTTTGATACATACCGTACTCGTCTTCGGTCCAGGTACACGTCGGCTTCTGCTTCTCCAGCCACTCATCCATCGCGCGCCTGTCGTCGTCGGTGAGGAGGGCGCGGAGGCGTTCGACCGATTGCAGCCATTTCGGTTTGCTCATTCCTGCCCTTCCCAATTCCCGAACGGCCTATACTCGCACGGTATCCCCTTCCCGACAAAACACTCCAGCATCTTGACCGCCCCGGCCCCGTTGAACGAATGCACGATCACGCGCCCGTGCTGCTTCGCGCCCCACGCCTCGGCGAAAGCGTGCGCGACTTCGTAGCCGGTCCCCGGCCCGGACGGTACATAGACCTTGCCGTCAAGATCGTGATCCAGCTGCACCACGTCGCACGGCGGCTGGCCGAGGAGCAAATCAATCGCCTCCGCCGCCGTGGTCGCGCCGTAGACGCGGCAACCGGGGTAGCGGGCCTGGTAGTGGGCGCGGAAGGCGGATTGACGCTTTGGGTCGTCGTCGAGCACAAATATCCTCACGGCTCTCTCCTCAGCGTCACCACAACCCCAGCCAACCCTCCATGCTCCGATTTCCTCGTCAGCAGATTGACTGCCCCGGACGACAGATACCGCGCGCTATCGTCTTTGAGCAGCCCGCACGCCACGAGCGAGTCCTGGAGTCCTTTTGCGCTGGCTATCGCGTTCGCTTCATCCCTCGGATGATACCGCCCCGCACACGGCGCGAGGTAGAACGTCAGGTCAATCGTCGCCTTCTCGAAGAGCGGGACGTTGAACTTCGGCAACACGCTCAGGCATTCGTCCTTGTACTCCGTGCGCGCCTTGTTGCTCACACTCCAGTGACCGAGCGCGTTCGCGGCATTCGGCGAGCACTTCGCCGTCGGGAGCGGAAGAGCGAGCGTGATCGATTGAACGACGTGCGGGGCGTCGTGAGCGACAACGATTTGCCCTGTTCCCGGCCCCACGTGACACGCTGTGCCCTTCCCACGCCGCCGGGGTACTTCCGAGCCTCCTTGCAGTTTCGCCGCGTCGCGTGCGTTCATTCTCACGACAGCCATTTCGCCTCCATCCACGAGCCTCCGTCCTTCAGCACTTCTACCGTCCCAACGCGCACGAGCGCACAAACCGCCTCCACGCTTTCGACGTGTTCCGCGAGGATGACGCCGTTGTCGGTGCAGTGCAGGCGGACCATGCCGGTCAGCGCGTCCGTGAGTTCTGCGACGCGACTTTCCGGTTTCGCGCTCTTCGGGCTGACTACTCCGCCGCAGCAGTCACACTTCACAATCGCGTCTTGGCTCATGACGGTGCCTCCCCTTTCTCGGCTTGTATCGCCGCGTCGAGTGCTCCCCGGACACTCAATCCGTGAGCAAGTGCGGCATCTTCTCTGTAAATCCTCACCGTCCCAGAGCAGTACTTGCCCTTTCTAATCGCTAATTGTTCTTGCGCGTCAATCCAGTCGATCCGCTCCTTGTCCCGCGCCAACGCCGCGACTTCCGCCTCAAGAGCACGAATTCGCGCCTCCTGCCCCTGCTCGATGAGCTGTTGGATGTTGTGGGTCATGACGGCTGCTCCTGTATCCTTAAATGCTCGCGCAACTCGTTTTCGATGCCGTTCCAACTATCTAGCGTCTCTTGCGTTACCCGATTACTCGCAGTAAGCATGAACGGCATCTGAACCATGTTCATCCAATGCCGATGCTTCGGTCCCCAAGGACGACCGATCGAAGTGTGATAGCTTGTACAGGCGCAATGCTCGCACTCGCCAACACCGTCGTCAAAATCGCCGTTGCCGGGTATGGTGAAGCCGCGCTTGCACGACATGCAGGTGTAGCGAACTGTATTCGCGCTCAGAACTTTGCGACCTATCAGACTCATGCGGCACTCGCCTCTCTCCGCGCCGCCCGGTACTCGCGGTCTTCCAAAGTCTCAAGGCAAATCTTGCAGACGGGCTTCTCTTTCGACTGTGCTATGCGCCAATCGTCCGTCAGTGCCCCGCACAGGCTTTGATTGCTCGCACGGTGTCGGATATGGCTATGCCGCAAATCCGGGCGGCTGGAGAGCACGTAGAGCGATTGTGAGGTGTTCACGATTTCTCCTTCTCCTTCTCCCCATCCCTCGCCTCGACCATCAGTTTTCCAATCTCAAGAGCCTTCTCCCGCTGCCCCGGCGTCATCCGACCCCACCACAACTCCGCAATCTCACGCGCCTTCGCCGCATCGGGGCCGTGTTCGGCTTTGGCGTTGACGTAGGTGTGCAGGGCGAGGAGGTGGTAGAGGTGGTTGTAGAAGGCGTCCACCGCTCACTACTCGCCTTCTGCGACGAACGCCGTCACGTCGTACCACCGATCCGACACCCGCGTCAACGTTTGCCTGGCTTCGTCCTGCTCGCTACACGCGTCGTCCCACGCATCCACGTCACGCAGTGCGGCAACGTGCTCGCTTACGAGGGACGCGAGCACCGACGGCTCTAAAGCATCAAGTTCCCAGCTTTCGTCTCCGTAGATGTCGGAGTAGCCGGTAAAGCGGCTGTCGGTATCCTTCGCCGGGTTTGGCGGCGGGTTGTAGAGTTGCACCTGAACCATGTTGAGCGCGAGCCGGTTGACTTCCGTGTCCGTGCGAAAGAGGTTCAGGCGGTCTTCGATGTCGCGCGTCATGTCGATCCCGCTCGGATCGTGGTCGCCGAAGTGGAGGATGACGACCGACTGTCCGTTCCGCTCGTGCGCCATGTGGCGCTGCGATGCCGCCCACATCTCGGATTGCGACGTGTAGCCGCGACACGAGAAGTACGGCACATCCTCTTCCTCGCAAACTCGGTCGAACACACCCGCGAGCGCGTCCTTCTCGATCCACACTTCCACGCGGACCGGCTGCGTCGCCCACTTATCGATCCGAAACTGACTGGCGCACGCCGCTACGATGTCGCTCGGCCCTTCCCAGTGCGCGAGTTCCTTGAGGTTGCGCGTGCGATCGGTAATCGCTTCCCAGTCCACAAGTCCCGCGAGTCGGGCATCGTTGATGATGCTGCCGAGCCTCTTGTACTCGCTCTGCCGGTTCGGTATCAGGTCGCGGCTCACGAACTGGTAGTAGAGCTGGCGCAGCGTCAGGTCGTAGCCTTGCGCGGCGTATTCCGCGATGATAGCGTTCGCCTGGTCGATTACGGCGAGCGTTGGGGTGGCGAATTTTCTTGGGGTGTATGCGATCTTCATTTGCTCTCTACTCGTCCTCCGCGTATGGCGCTCGGCTCTCGGTGTGCGTTCGGTCGCAGTTATCGAACCGGGTGTAAGCGCCGTTCCATGCCAAATGACAGGTTCCGGTCGGTCCGTTGCGCTGTTTGGCGATAATCCATTCCGCCTTTTCAACGTCGCCCTCTTGCTGCTCGCCTTCCTTGCGCTTGTAGTAGGCATCCCGATACAGGAATGTCACCACGTCGGCGTCCGCTTCGATACTGCCGCTTTCTCGCAGGTCGGAAAGCATCGGGCGCTTGTCCTGCCTCTGCTCAACCGATCGCGAGAGCTGCGCGAGCGCCAACACCGGGCAGTGCAGAATTCGGGCAAGGCTCTTTAGGGTGCGTGCGATTTCCGAGACTTCGTTCGTGCGGTTCTGCTTCGATCCTGGCGTACCGCTCAAAAGTTGCAGGTAGTCCACACAAACGAGCGAGAGTTTATGCTGCCGGTTCAGCCGCAGGCATTTGCTTCTGAGTTCCTGCACGGTCATCGCGGAGGCGTCGTCAATAAACATTGGCAGGCCCTGGATCTCGGTCGCGACTTCCCCGACGTTCGCCCACTCTCCAACACTCAACCGGGCGCTCCGCATGGCGCTTGCGTGCACCCGCGACTGCCCGGAAAGCATCCGGTCCACCAGCAGACCCGCGCCCATTTCCAGCGAGAAGACTGCTACCGGTCCATGACACTTTGCGTGGTGTGCGGCGATCTGGATCATGGCGGCTGTCTTTCCCATAGACGGCCTTGCAGCCATGATCGTTAGTTCATCCCGGTGCAAACCGAGCGTGTACCAGTTGTAGTCAGAGAATGGCGTCTCCATGCCAGCGCTGCCCTTGTTCTCGTACCGGCGCTCCAGCAGGTCCAAGCGCTCGTCTACAAGTTCGCGCATTATTCGCGGGCCGTCCTTGGATCGGTCCAGCGAGATCGTAGAGACTGCGGCCTCCGTCTGCGCGATAATGTCCGACGCGGGCTGCTCATCATGGACCGACCGGCGCATATCGTACGAAGCGTGGAGGATCTTCCGAAGCGCGTACTTCTCCTGCACGAGTTGGCAGTAGTAGTCGATATTGGCCGCACTGCTCGGCGCTTCCGTCAGGTTCAGCAGAAACGCCATTGCCGGAACGGTTTTGAACATCTCGCAGTCTTTCAGTGCATCGGATACCGTGAGCAAATCGACTGGTTCGTCTCGCGCCGTCAGGCTGGCTATGGCTTCGAATACCTGGCTGTGGACCTCGCGATAGAACGCGTCCCGACAGAGCAGTTCAATCCCGCGCTCGGTGGCAGCAGGCTCGATTAACATCGAACCCAGGCACGCTTCCTCGGCCTCAACATTGCACGGGGGCACCAGATTGAATTGCTCGTCTAGTGTGGTCACGCGCTGATCTCCCGGCGTTTCGGCTCGATCGCATTGCGCTGAGCCGTCTCAATTCGCATCTGTTCGCAAATCTCGGTAGCGTCCTCCAGACACTTCTTGATGTAGAACTCCTCGCTGCGGTAAGGCTCCGAGCAGAGGTTGGCCCATCCGCCCCGGAATTCCACGAACCGCTGCGCTGCCGCTGAGAGCGTTGGCGGCGGACCTTCGATCGTGGTGCTAGGCCGCGCCGGGTTCGGCATGGCATTGATGCCGAATTCCCGGATCGCGTCTCGCACCTCCCGGACTACGTGAGCGCCCTGAATGGTCGTGCGACCGTTGATCTTCTGGCAGAAGTCGTAAACCTGGTCGGTCGTCGGCCTCCACACCTTGCACTCGGTCACGATCCACCGCATGATTGCTGGAACATAGACAGATGGCACGTCCCCGAGCACCATGAAGTAGAGTTCCCGGACTTCCTCCCAGTCAAGCAGCGCCTGAGCCGGTTTGGACTTCAGCGCCACTTCGATTTTCGCGAATTCAAGATCGGTCATAGCATCCTCACGGGTTCGGCGGCAGGTTCATCTTCGCTCTCATAGCCACCACACTTGCAACGTTGGCCTCTGCGTGTCTGACGATGGCTAACTTGCCATCGTCAGGTTCCAAGGGACTCGCCCTGTCACTTGTGCGCCATTCGGTATGCAACTTCTCACAGTCTTGGAGCAGACAGCCCACCGAGTGTTTTTGCTGGCAATACCAGCCGCCTCTATGCGTCAGGAACCATGCAGCAATTCCGATTGCCGGTTCCAGTCCAACCCTGCTGACTAACTGACTTAGCTGCGCGTTGACCTTGGCGTTACGCACCGGGTCTGTTCCGTACCTGCGAGAGTAGGCTTCTCGATAAGCCTCCCAAACCCCGGACGCCGCTGGCTTGGCAGGCTTCTTCGTCTGCGATGCGGACGCCGCATCGCAACCCTTCTTGTTCAGATTCGTCTTGTTCTCTTCGTCTTGTTCAATATTCGTCTTATTCCTGTTCGGATAGCGTACTAGGGCTAGTTCGCTATGTGGACTAGGGTCGTCCGCTATGTGGACTAGGGGTAGTTCGGATAGCGCATCACCTAGTTCGGTATGTGAACTACCTAGTTCGGATAGCGTACTAGGGTGGCTGATAGGCAATAGGGTATAAAGGTTGCTTTTCAGGCTGTCAGAATCGGGATCGCGCCTGCCCTCCACCGATATAAGTCCGTGTTCTTTGAGTGTCTCAATCGCCTGGTAAACGACCTCTCTGCTTCTCTGCATTTGGACCATTAACCGTTTGATAGAAGGGTAGCAAGTGCCAGACGTTTCCTTGGCGTGACAAGCCAGAATGACGTAGAGTGCGAGCGCATTCGAGCCGATTTTCGGCCCGTACTCCAGGATCACGGCGTTGTCGATTGTAAAGAATGGATGTCGGCGCTTGTCCGCCACGGCGTCCTTCTGCATCTAGGGTCCTTCTACTCGGGAGATTCGCCGTGTTCGAACCGTGCTGATTTTGCTTTATCGAAAGCCTCGGCAATTAGATTGTCATTGCCTTGAGTGAGGAACTCGACTAGGGAATCGGTAGCAATTTTCGCGTTAGCAATCTGCGCAAAACCAAGTCCTTTGTGATTACCAATGAGCAAGTCATACGTACATCCTCGCTCGCACCAAAAAGACAGTCCAGCAGTCGTATAACTGAAGTCGCAAGGCACAATTTCGCAACTCTTAAGATGTACATACGGGTCGCCGCAGACTGCGCACATGATTTCGTACCACCCAGGATAAGCGGGATATTTCGGCTCCTCTGGGAACATCTGGTCAATGCCACCACGAAGCACATCTAGCGGTGCAGGCAACATCCAAGGTTCTGTCGCGCCGCTGTCCGGGGTGTATCTCAGGCTCTGCGTCAGAAACTCTCCGACAATCACGCAAATACGACCTGTAGCCCTAGCCAGTCGAACGATCTTCTCTTCTTCTTCTCCGGTAGCATCGTTAATCGCAGGCTTGACCTCAACCCAAATCTTGTGATCCGGCAACCAAAAATCGGGAAGATACCAGACGCCATCGAGGTCATATCCCTCCTTCTCATATTCCCACTTCACGCCGAGGGCGGACAGGCAAACCGCCCAACGCGCCTCATGCCTACTGCGGAACCTGTAGCCCTTGTATGGGGTTTCGATCGCCTTGATTGCCACGACGCCAGTCTCCTAGAAGTGAAACGGGCAGGTGTTCCGAGCGACTGGCCTCGCTCGGAACACCCGCCCTCGGATTGCCGCTAGAGCATCCGTCTGTTTAGTACATCCGGGCCAGCGGACATGCCGAAAAGTGTGCTACCGAGCCATTGCCGCCATTGTCTGCGTAGATGCGGGCGGGTCCGTATCGGCGAAAGGATCGCTACCAGGCGGCACTGGCATCAGTTCTAGTGGCGGCGCTTCATCTTCGTCGGCAGGCAGCGGGGCCGGTTTCACGCCCGCCTCAGCAAGTGCCGCAATGAAAGCGTCCTCATCCATTTCCAGCGCGGTACGCATGTCAGCGACAACTGGCCTGTCCTTCTTGCTGATCGCTGACAGGAGTTTTGAAGAGTCGCCGGAATATCGCAGGGATTTGAGGCGAGCGGAGAAGTGTTCGCGGAGCGTCGCTATCTCGCGCTCTTGCCGTTCCTTCTTCTCTTCGGGCGTCTCGGCTGGCTGCTCTTGCTGCGTGATCGTCTCCTGCTGAACTACCTGCGGCGGTCGCGGCTTGCGAACCATCTCGCCCTCGGCGTCCACCTCCTCGCCCAACTCTTCCGGAGTGTAAACCGGTCCGGCGGTTGCGTCAGGGCAATACCACCGAACGCCGTTGCTCATGGCGCGAGCGAACAGCATGTTTCGGGCGTACTTGTCGAGGTTCTGCGTTCCGGCTTTCCTGGCGTCCTCGATCGTGAACACGGATTGTCCACACGGTTCGCCATTCTCAAAGAAGTCGATATGGCATTTTGTGGCGCTGATTTCTACGATCTTGTAGTTGTACCGGCCACTTTGTTTGACTAGGGTGGCGAGAAGGTTCGCGCTCATGGAAGTGCGGCCCTTGACGATGTATATCCCGTTCATGGCGGCGAAAGGTTTGATTCCGCTCTCGGCACCCGCAATTATTTTCACCGCCGCCTGCGCCATCTGCTGCGCGTCCTGGAAGTAGCCGGATTTGGCGAAGATCGTCGCGTACCGTTCAATATCCCCGATCTCAGTCGGGACCGGCAGGCTCGATTCGTGTGAACGATGAAGCACTAAATCCGCGCTCATGGGTGTCTCTCCTTGCTCATTTTCTGTATAACAAAGCATAGCATATTCTATACGGGCAATGCAACAGGTATAACATTTTGTGGTAGAATGTTGCTTTATTTGTGCTCTGCACACAAAAAGGAGACAGTTTCCCCAATGTCCGATCAAGAGACAAAAAGCGTTCAGTTTAACCTGCGACTCAATGAGGTCGCTTTAGAACAGATGGCAGACCTGAAACAGAAGCTCAACAACAACCGCTCTTCGATCATGCTTCAGGCGCTCGCGGCCTTTCATCGCGAACACTTCCCGCACAAGTACCCGCAGTCCGCTGCGCCCTCCCCCTCGCCGCAACCGCCGCCGCCGGGGTCGTCATCGGGGTCGTCGGCGGGGTGAGGGAGGCTATGGGGCGAATAGGCCCGACGTTTGCTCACTCAATCGCCGTGGCTCGTATCGTGCAGCCTGCCATTCGCGCCACGGTATGCGCTTATCGTAGGCTCCCACAATCCAACGCTGGAAGCCGACGGTTGCGTGTGTGCGAACGAATGGCATAGGGTATGGTCGCGCTCCGAATGCGCGCAGTTGAGCCGATCGGTAAAGCCAGTCGTCTTCCGTCTCTCCCGGCCAATACCCGATCAGCATGTAGACCATGATGTGATCGGGCTTG
>Ga0105238_10004035_pt1 | contig 14560 bp, 15 predicted proteins | sample KBSC34metaG_FD_81526 | JGI IMG/M metagenome (GOLD analysis project Ga0105238, IMG submission 81526) | Corn rhizosphere microbial communities from Kellogg Biological Station, Michigan, USA - KBS C3-4 metaG | ecosystem: Host-associated > Plants > Roots > Rhizosphere > Soil | place: Michigan, USA... | reverse complement strand
GGCGGCAGGCCGGCGCGCTCGAACGCCTCGGCCATCGCCATGCTGGTCAGCGGGGTCTCGGGCGCCGGCTTCAGGATGACCGTGCAGCCGGCCGCCAGCGCCGGCGCCACCTTGCCCATCAGCTGCAGCAGCGGTCCGTTCCAGGCGGTGATGCCGGCGACGACGCCGACCGGCTCATGCACGATGGTGCCGCGATTGCCGAACGTGCCGGTGCGGGTCTCCTCGAACGGGTAGCGCTCGGCGGCGGCGATATAGAAATCCAGCACGGCCACAGCCGAGCCGCAGGAATTCACCGCGATGGCGACCCCGTTTTCCCGGGTCGACAGCAGGTTCAGCTCGGCTATCCGTCCGGCCAGATCGTCGCGCACGCGCCGCATGATGGCCAGCCGCTCGTCCAGCTTCATGCGCGGCCAGGGGCCGGTGTCGAACGCGGTGCGAGCCTCTGCCACCGCCCGGTCGATATCGGCCTCCACCGCCTCGGGCGCCGATCCGACCAGCTCGCCGGTCGCCGGCGAGTGGACGACCAGCCTGGCGTCGCTCGACGGCTCGACCCAGCGGCCGCCGATGAAAAGCTTCGCGTAGTCCGTCATGCCGTTTCCTCCCCGAGTGCGGCCTTCCCATGGGGGCCGTGCGCGGAGACTAAAGGCTGCGGAGAAAGAATCCATGTTTTCGTGTTCGCCGGTTGCTTTTCGCGCGGCCAGGGCGGTCACAACTTTGCCACTGCGCCGCGCTGCCCCGCGCCACAAATTCGACAAGAAATTCCTGGGAACTCCCGCCCACGCAGTGGCGTTACACTATCCAGAAACAAAACACAGGATCCGTACGATGAATTATTCCTTAAAGACATTGGCCCTCGGCCTGGCGATCCTCGCGACCGTGCCCGCCTGCACCCATACCCGCGATCCGCTGCAGCGCGCGGCGGGCGGCGCCCTGATCGGCGCGGCCGGCGGCGCCGCGATCGGCGCGGCGGCCGGCGGCGGCCAGGGTGCTGCCTTGGGCGCGGTTGTCGGCGGTGTCGCCGGCGCGCTGACCGGCGTTGCGACGACCCCGCCGCCGGCGCGCCACGCCAGCCGCTCGTCCAATCCGCCGCCCCCGCCGCCCGGCTATTGATCGTTCGCGGTCAGAGACAAGAAAACTGCTTCCAAGACGCGTCGCTGGCGTTACCCTGCCAGATCGGATGAACGCCCTTTAAGGGCACGGCCGAGGGGGAGGGCGATGACAGCGACCGTCAAGCAGCCGGGCATTCCCGCGAGCTTCGAGCCCGTGGACTGGAATCCGCCCGGCCTGCCGACCGACCCGGAAGAGATCGTCGCCCACATCACCGACCCCAAGACGCGGGGCGAGCTCTACCCCCTTTTCCACCAGCTTCGCCGCGTGGCGCCGGTGTTCCAAAGCGACCGGGCGATGCACGGGGCCTGGATCTTCACGCGCTTCGCCGAGGTCGACATGCTGTCGCGCAGCCCGCGCGTCGTGAACGACCCCAGGGTGCTCGATTCCGCCTTCAACCATGGTGACGGTGCCTTCACCAGCGTGATGCGCAATGTGCTGACCTGGCAGCCGCCCGAGCCGCATGCCCGAATGCGCAACCTGATCATGACCGCCTTCACGCCCCGCGCCATCGATCGCTGGCGGCCGATCGCCGATCAGGTGGCGCACGAGCTGTGCGACCGCATGGCCGCCGACGGCCATGCCGACCTGGTCGAGCGCTATAATTACGAGCTGCCCTACAACATCATCGCCCGCATCCTGGGCATTCCGGAATCGGACTATGGGCTGATCAAGAAATTCGCCTGGGATTTCGCCCGCCTGGGCGAGGCGCGCGGGGTCGATCCCGAGGCGGCGCGGCGGGGTGACGATGCCGCCCGCGGGCTGATCGCCTATTTCGGCGAGCTGGTGGAGAAACGGCGCGGCAATATGGGCGAGGATCTGCTGTCATCGCTGATCGCGGCGGAGGCGGACGGCGAGACGCTGACCCATACGGAGCTGATCGCCAACTGCATCTATCTGCTGCAGGCGGGCCATGAAACCACGCAGGACATGCTGGGCAATGCCATGATCGCCCTGTTCCGCCACCCCGACCAGCTTCGGCTGTTGGTCGATCATCCCGCGCTGACCCAGGGGGCGGTGGAGGAGTTCCTGCGGTATGACGCGTCGGTCCAGATCGCCCACCGCATCCCGTTCGACCCGCTGCGGTTCGACAAGGTGGAGGTTCCCGAGGGCGCGCTGCTCGTCAGCTTCGCCGGCGCGGCCAACCGCGACCCCGGGCAGTTTCCCGATCCCGATCGCCTGGATATCACCCGGAAATTCAGCGCCCACCTCGCCTTCTCGGCGGGCCTCTATTACTGCATCGGCGCCGCGCTGGCACGGACCGAGCTCAATGCCGGCCTGCGTGCCCTGCTGGACCGGTTCCCGGCCATCAGGCCGGCCGGTGACGGGTTCGAATGGCGCGCGACCTTGAACCTGCGGGGGCCGCAGGTGCTACCCGTTACGTGGTAGGGCGCAGCGGCCGGAAAAAGGCGCGCAGATCTTCGACGAGAATTTCGGGCGATTCCATCGCCGCGAAATGCCCGCCGGACGGCACGGCGGTCCAGCGCCGGATGTCGTAATGGCGCTCCATCACCCGGCGCGGCGCGTAGCAGACGTCGTGCTTGAAGCGGATGATGCCTGTCGGGGTGTCGACGATCGGCGTCCGGTCGTGGCTCGGTTGCCAGGGGTGATGCCGGTTCTCGAAGTAATAGCGCGCCGCGGTGCCGGCGCTTTCGGTCACCCAGTAGAGCATCACCGAGGTCAGAAGCTCGTCCTTGGTGAATGACCGCTCGACGTCGCCGCCGCAATCGCTCCATTCGCGCCGTTTGTCGATCAGCCAGGCGCACAGGCCCAACGGCGATTCCACGAGCCCGTAGCTGAGCGTCTGCGGCCGTGTGCTCTGAATGGCGAGGTAGCCGTGGCCCTCGGCCATGCGCTCCAGGGCGCGGGCGCGGGCCGGCAATTCGTCGTCGGCATATTCCTCGATGCCCGGCAGGCCAGTCTGGAAGAAATTGAGCGGCGCGCCGTTGGCGATATGGATGCCGATCATGCAGTCGCGATGCTTGTGGCCGAGCTGCGCGGTGACCAGCGCCCCCCAATCGGCGCCATGCGCGGCGAACCTGTCATAGCCCAGCACGTCGGTCATCAGGGCGCGCCAGAGATCGGCGGTGCCGATGGCATTGACGCCGGGTGTCTCGAGCGGCGTCGAAAAACCGTGGCCCGGGAGCGAGGGCACGATCACGTCGAACGCATCGGCTGCGTCGCCGCCGAAACGCGCCGGATCGGCGAGCGGCTCGATGACCTTCTGCATGTCCCAGAATGTCCACGGCCACCCGTGGGTCAGGATCAGCGGCATGGGCTTCGGCCCCTTGCCCGCCTGGCGGATGAAGTGGATGGGCACGCCGGACAGGACTGTGCGGTAGTGATCGAAGCGGTTCATCTCCGCTTCCTGGCGCCGCCAGTCATAGCGGTCGCGCCAATACTCGACGAGTTGCCGCAGATACTGCCGGTTCGTGCCGTAGGTCCAATCGTCGTTGCCGAAATCCGGCGCCCAGCGCGGGTGCCGAAGGCGCGCGGCCAGATCGGCCAGCACCGTGTCGGAAATCGCGATTTTGAAAGGTTCGGCGCGTGTCGGTGGCATTGCGGCTATCCTCACGCCGCAAGATCGAACCCGTCAAGCTGCGCGATGCCACTTTCGCGAACGCTTAGGATAGCTGGCTGACTGGCGGAGAGAGGGGGATTCGAACCCCCGAGACGGTCTCCCGTCTACACACTTTCCAGGCGTGCGCCTTCAACCACTCGGCCACCTCTCCCAGTCAGGCCGCAGGGTAAAGCACGGGAGGGTGTCCGCATGCAACCCGTCGCGTGGCGAATCTACCCGGCCAGGTCCCCGACCGTCTCGGTTATCAGCGCGATGTCCTGCGGGCGGGACAGGCGATGGTCGCCGTCCTTGACCAGGATGACACGCACGTCGTCGCTCTCCATCGCGGCGGCGACCTTGAGCGCGATCTGCCAGGGCACGTCGGGATCGCGCTGGCCGTGCAGCAGGCGGACAGGCCCCTTGAACGGCACTGGCCTGTCGAGTAGCAGGTTGCGGTTGCCGTCCTCGACCAGCTTGAGCGTGATCGGCATCGGGTCGCCATATTCGGACGGGCGGTAGAGCACCTTGTCCCGGAACAGGGTCTCGCGCTGCGCGTCGGTCAGCTCCTCGTTCAGCAGCCGTGTGGTGAAATCCGGTGCCGCGGCGATACCGACGATGGCCTTGACTTGGCTAGGCCGGGCGCGGGCCAGCAGCAGCGCCATCCAGCCGCCCATCGATGAGCCGACGACGACCTGCGGTCCTGTCGTCACGGCGTCGAACACCGCCAGCGCATCGGCGAACCAGTCCCCGATCGTGCCGTCGACGAAGCGGCCTTCGGACTGGCCGTGGCCGCTGTAGTCGAGCCTGAGGAATGCGCCGCCGCGCGCCACCGTGGCCGCTTCCAGCGCGGTCGCCTTGGTGCCGGTCATGTCCGAGCCGAAGCCGCCCAGGAAGACGACGCCCGGCCGGGTGCCTGCCGTGGCGCAATAGGCCAGGCGCGGCAGGTTCGGCCGTTCCAGGAATTTTACGTGATTTTGGTCGTCGGCGCCCATGTCTCGCTCTGGTTCCCATTCGTTGGCGAGGCTATAGACTATCAGGCCGCGAGCGGCGATTCACGGAATCGCTGGCCGGCCCCGGGATCCCCGGTCCCGCCCTTGAGCCCAGCCAGTGTCTCCCATGTCCACCGATCCCGCGCCCTCCGCACAGCCGCTCATCCACCCAGACGGGCGGCCGATCACTGTGATGCAGGTGCTGCCGCGCCTGGTCGTGGGCGGGGCCGAGCGGGGCGCGGTCGATGTCGCCGCGGCGATCCAGCGGGCAGGCGGCCTGGCCATCGTGGCCTCCGAGGGCGGGCCGATGGTGCATGAGCTGGAGCGCGCCCATGCCAGGCACATCAAGCTGCCCCTGGCGCCGAAGAACCCTTTCACGATCTGGCGCAACGCCGCGCGGCTGGCGCGGCTGATCCGCAAGCACAAGGTCGATATCGTTCATGCCCGCAGCCGCGGCCCGGCCTGGAGCGCGATGTGGGCGGCCAAGCGCACGGGCGCCCGCTTCATGACCACCTTCCACGACACCTATTCCGCCGAGTCCGCCTGGAAGCGGCGCTATAATTCGGTGATGGCCAGGGGGCAGCGGGTCATCGCGATCTCCGACTTCGTCGCAGAGCATATCCGCGAGGTCTACGGGATCGGCATGAGCGTGATCCGCACCATCCCGCGCGGCATCGACCTCACCAAGTTCGATCCCGACCGCGTGCCGGCCGAGCGCAAGATCAAGCTGATCCATGATTGGAGCCTGCCCGACGACCGGCCGATCATCCTCATGCCGGCCCGGCTCAGCCGCAAGAAAGGCCATCTCGTGCTGGTCGAGGCTCTGGCGAAGCTGGGGCGCAAGGATATCTGCTGCCTGATGGTAGGCGATGATGGGCGCCGGACGACCTATCGCGAGAACCTGATCGCGATGATCCACGAATGCGACCTGGACGGCGCCGTCCGCCTGCTGCCGCAGACCCAGGACATGGCGGCGGCCTATAGCCTGGCGGCGGTCGTCGTCGCCCCGTCGATCAAGGCCGAGGGCTTCGGCCGGGTGCCGGTCGAGGCCCAGGCGATGGGGCGCCCGGTGATCGCCAGCGATGTCGGCGGTTTCCGCGAGACCATCGTCAACGGCCAGACCGGGTTGCTGGTCCCGCCTGGAGACTCCCAGCGCCTGTCGGTCGCGCTGGGCAGCGCGCTGGACCTCGGGCCCGAGGACCGCGAGGCTTTGGCGGCCGAGGCGAAGGCCAACATCCAGGCGCGGTTCACGCGCGAGCGCATGTGCGCGGCGACGCTCGACGTGTATCGCGAGTTGATTTTCGGCACCCGCCCCGCGGAGGAGCCGATTGGAATCGGAGCCGATTCCGCCCATACATAAGACCATGGACGAACAGAATACTTTCGGCGGCCGCGTTGCACGGTACGCCCGCGTGTCGACCGCCGTTGGGGGCCTGGCGGCCCGCATGGCCGGCGAACGCTATCTCGGCATCAAGGTCGACCGGGACGCGCACGCCAAGGAACTCAGGGCCGCGCTCGGGGGCCTGAAGGGCCCGCTGATGAAGGTGGCGCAGCTGCTGGCCACCATCCCCGAGGCGATCCCCGACGAATATGTGGCGGAGCTGTCGCAGCTTCAGTCGAACGCGCCGCCGATGGGCTGGCCGTTCGTGCGCCGGCGCATGCAGGCTGAGCTTGGCCACGACTGGCAATCCAGGTTCGCCAGTTTCGAGCATGAGGCGGCGGCGGCGGCCTCGCTGGGACAGGTTCACCGTGCCACGGCCAAGGACGGAGCGCGGCTGGCCTGCAAGCTGCAATACCCGGACATGGCTTCTACGGTGGAGGCCGATCTCGGCCAGCTCCGCCTTATCCTCGGCATCTTCGAGCGTTATGACCGCGCCGTCTCGACCAAGAAGATCCACGAGGAGATCAGCGAGCGCCTGCGCGAGGAGCTGGACTATGCCCGCGAAGCCCAGAACATGGCGCTCTACGCCGATATTCTGCGCGACGAGCCGGGTGTCCATGTGCCCGAGCTGGTACCCGAACTGTCGACCAGGCGGCTGCTGACCATGGGCTGGCTAGAGGGCCAGCGTATCCTCGATGTGGCCGGGCGCGATCCGAAGCTGGCCGAGACGGTGGCGCTCAATATGTTCCGCGCCTGGTATATCCCGCTCTACCGCTACGGCGTGCTGCACGGCGACCCCCATCTTGGCAACTACAGCGCCCGGCCCGACGGCACGATCAACCTGATGGATTTCGGCTGTGTCCGCGTCTTCAAGGCGCCGTTCATCAAGGGCGTGATCGACCTCTATCGCGCCGTTCAGCGCGATGACGAGGAGCTGGCGGCCGAGGCCTATCGTACCTGGGGCTTCGGCAAGCTAACCAAGGAAGTGGTCGGCATCCTCAATATCTGGGCCAGGTTCATCTACGAGCCGCTGCTCGACGACCGTCCGCGTCTGATCGGCCAGGCGACCAACGGCATCTATGGCCGCGAGGTGGTGCACGAGGTCCATAAGGAGCTTGTGCGCGTCGGCGGCGTCGAGGTGCCGCGCGAGTTCGTCTTCATGGACCGCGCCACCATGGGGCTGGGCTCGGTCTTCATCCATCTGAAGGCCGAATTGAACTGGCACCGCCTGTTCGAGGACCTGATCGCCGACTTCGACACCGACACGATGAACAAGCGCCAGGCCAAGGTGCTGAAGAGGAACGGAATTACGCTGGAGTAACCTCCAGCCTATTTGCCCTTCGTGCAAACCGCTCCGTGAACCTCTCGGGTCAGTGTTTCCACCCGCTCAGTCAAGGATTTGACGGTTTCGGTCAATTCGGTGTTCTGGCCCATCATCTTGACCAGCAGCTCCATCTGCTCGACGCTCATCGCCAGCCGCTGTTCGCTGGCCTGGTGCAACTCCTCGCGGTGTTGTGCGTCGGCCATGGCGTTTGCCTTGTCGCGATCCGCCTGCCGGGTCTGGGCCAGCAGGATGAGCGGCGCCGCATAAGCAGCCTGTGTGCTGAAGGCGAGGTTGAGCAGGATGAACGGATAGACGTCGAAGCTGGTCAGGCCGTAGACGTTGATCAGAATCCAGGCCGCGACAATGACGGTCTGGGCAATAAGAAAAAATGGTGTTCCGAAAAAGCGGGCGAATGCCTCCGCCCGAAGAGCGAACCAATCGTCGCCGAACACGCTGGCCAGATGCAGGTGCGGCAAGTGAAATCTCAAGGAATATTGTTTGTCTTTTATAGGGCTTCTCTGGATTCCCTGTGCTGGATCAGTATCGATCGTCATCGCCTGTCACCCCTTATTCTGTCTACCGACAGCGATTTGAATATGGCCGAAATGATTGAAAGTCCAGCTTTACCCTGTTTCAATATTAAAGGGCGCCGGTGGCCTTATTACTAAAATCACTGCTTTAGTTGCGCGGTAACAAAGGTAGGCTTACACTTCCGGCGGACAAGGGCGCCGGAAAGGGGCCATGGATGATCGATGACGCCGATCTCGATGAGTTGCTGAATGCCTTGACGCGGACCCGCGCCGTCGACCGGACGCTGCACCGGCTGCAGGCGCGCCATGAGCTCAGCCTGCGCGGGTTCCTGCTGGCGAACGGGCCGGCTCAGAAACCGCGGCCGGCGATCCCGGAACAGGATGTTGCCGAACCGCAGGCCTGAACGCCGTTTGAGCAATCACTGTCGGAAAATTTGACGCTTCGCCTCGGCGTCTTTCGCCCAAGGCGCGGTTTTGTACGATTCCGCAGGAATGGCACGATGCTTGCTTACTTCCCGGCAAACGCGTCCGCCGGATCAAGGCGGCCGGAAGCACTAAGCAGGGCACTGCACCAGGACTGGGATGTCCTGGCCGCCCAGGGCGCCGCCGCGATCGTCGGCAGGCAGCCCGGGCGGCCGCCTCTTTCAGCTGAGGCCGTTCAGCGGTGGTGATGCCAGCCGCCACCGTTATGCCAGCCGCCCCCGTGCCAGCCACCATGATTCCAGCCACCGCCGCCATGCCAGTAGTGGCGGCCGCCCCAGCCGCCGCCATAGCCGAAGCCCAGCGACAACCCGCCGTAATAGGGCGCATAGCCGTAATAGCGCGGCGCATAATAGCGGTACGGATAGGCATAGCGGGCGGCAGGCACGCAGCCGTAATAGGAATAATAATAACCGTACGGGCAGGCATACTGCGCCGAGGCCGATTTGGTGGCAGGTGCGGCAACGCCGAGGGCGATGCCCGCACCGGCAACCAGCAGCGCCTTGGCAGCGAGCGATTTGATGGTCGTCATGGAAACCTCCTCACAGGGCCGGCGGTCGGGCCGCAAGCCATACATTATAGTATAACATTATAGGTAACGTGTTAACGGCCTGGGTGAAGGCCCCGTTCCATGACGCTGAAACAGGAAAGCCCTGCAAAATCAACGTGCAGGACCATGAAAAAGCCTTATTTCAGCCGTCCAGCCAGACCGCGATCGGCCGGTGGTCCGATCCTGCCTGGCCCAGTATCTCCGCACGTACGTGGCTGAGATTGCGCACGAAACAGCGGTCCAGTCTCAGCGGCACGACCTTGCCCATATCGTGGGTTGGGCCGCGTGCGCCGATATCGCGGAAACCGGGCAGCAGGGCCGGCCCCACCATGTTGCAGTCGCCGATGATCATGGCGCTGAACGGCAAATGCCCGGCGATCAGCCTCAGCTGGCGCCGGTTCATCAGCTGCCCGTGGGACAGATGCACATTGGCGACGCTGAAGCGGTCCAGCGCCACGATCTGGCAGATGCGCTTCACGAAGATGCCGGGCTGCAATGTCACCTGGCGCGGCGTGGCCTGGAATGGGTGTGGGCTCCAGGCCGCCAGCCCGTGCCCGCGGCCGGGCAGGGGGTTGCGGGCATAGTGCCCGCCGATCCGGCCGGGCAGCTGGTCGACCGCCGCCGTCGCCTCCTGCATCAGCAGCAGATCGGGCTTTTCCTCCTGGGCGATATGCACGACTTCATCCACGGTCGCGCCGATCGTGTGCAGCAGGTTCCAGGAAACGACCTTCATCGCCTGCGCCGCGTCCGCCAGGCGCGCGCTATCAGCGCGCCGCCGATCCAAAGCCCGACGAGCGCCAGGGGGTAGGCAATGAGGTGTGGCGCGAGCAGCCCGGCCAAGGCCAGCAGGATGACGAAGATGCCGCCGGCCGCCAGCACCGCGGATTCGGCGCTGCCCAGCGGGCGGTGGCGGGTCAGCGCGGCGCCCACCGTCGCGCCTACGCCGGCCGTGCCGGCGAGCAGCCGGCTGCGGCCGGCATATCGCTCGCCCTTCTTGGCCGACCTGGGGGCACGGGTGCCCTTCGGGCGCAGCACCTTGCCATGCTCGAGCACGATCTCGGTCGCGTTCTCCAGGTCCTGCTCGTACATCGCCATCATCCGGGCGGCGAAGCCGGAATCCTGGATGGTGACGTCCAGCTCCCGGTTCGAGGTCCAGCTGGCAAGGTTGGAATTGCTCGATCCGATACGCGACCAGCAGCCGTCGGCGACCGCGGTCTTGGCATGCAGCATCGGGCCGTCCCACTCGAAGACCCGCACGCCGGACTCCAGCAGCGAACGATAGCCGGCGCGCGACAGGGCCCCGACGACGGGCCAGTCGTTCGACCCCGGCACCAGCAGCCGCACATCGACCCCGGCCTCGGCCGCGCCGCACAGCGCCCGCACATAGTTGGTGGTGCCGACGAAATAGGCGTCGGTCAGCCACAGAGTGTCCTCGGCGATCTCGGCCACCAGTTGCGTCAACCGGTAAAGGCCCATCTCGTCGGGGCGGCCGGCGATGACCCAGGCCTTGAGGTCGCCGGCCTCGTGCTGCGGCTTGCGTCCGGCCATCTCGTGGGCGGGTATCGCAGGGCCTGTGGTCTTCCAGCTGTCGGCGAAGGCGGCGTCGATGTCGGCCACCGCCGGGCCGCGGATGACGAGGCCGGTATCGCGCCATGGCGGGACGCCCTTGTTGGGATAGCCCATCCAGTCGTCGCCGATGCACAGGCCGCCGGTGAAGGCGACGCGCCCGTCGACGCACATCACCTTGCGGTGGTCGCGGCTGATCCAGCTGATCGGGTTGCCGAGGCGCGGCGGGTTATAGCAGCGGACCTCGACCCCGCCCTGCGTCAGCCGTTCCCAGAAGGCCGGGCGGGTGCGCGTCCTGCAGCCCATCCAGTCATACAGCACCCGGCATTTGACCCCGCGCGCCGCCGCTTCGATAAGCTCGTCGGCGAAGGTGGTGCCGATCCGGTCATCGTCGAAAATATAGTTTTCCAGATGGACGCAGCGCTCGGCCTTGGCGATGGCGTCCAGCCAGCGCGGAAAATTCTCGGGCCCGTCGCGCAGCAGCTCGATCGCATTGCCCTCGGACAGGGCGGCATCCGCCACGCGGGCGAAGCCGCTGCCGGCCAGCGCGGTCATCGGTGTCGTCGTATCGCTCATCGTGCTCTGTTAATCCGCTTTGACGCTCGATTTGATCCCAGGAAAGACGATAAAGAGGGCGGAGCGATTTGGGGAAGGGTCGAATGGAAAAGCTGATCTATCTGTTGTGGAACGATGCCGGAAAGGCGCAGGCGGAATTCAATGCCGCGCTGCTGGGGCCGGTCCAGCGCGATCTGATCGCCAAGGGCGCGAATCGGCTGCAGGTCCATGTGGTGGACGAGGTCGTGGCGCCGGGCGCGAAGATGCGGCTGGAGAAGATGCGGCCGATGCCCTCGGCGGTGGTGTCGTTCTGGCTTAACGCTGCCCATGCACGGGCGCCGCACGAGGCGGTGCTTGAGGCCGCTGCGCCGCGCATCGCCGGCTATGCGGTGGCCGAATCGGTGGTGCTGCCGATCACCGAGGCCCATGCGGACGGGGAGCGGGTGCGGGGCTTTTCGCAGATCGCCATGTTCAGCAAGCTGCCAGGCATTGCCTATGAGGGCTTCCTGGAAATCTGGATGCGCGACCAGACCATCGTCGGGCCGGCGACGCAGGACACATTCTATTACGGGCAGAACATCGTCACCCGCGCGCTGACCGTCGGCGCCCCGCCGCTCGACGGCATCGTCGACGAGTGCTACCCGATCGAGGCGCTGACCGATCATCTGGTCTATTGGAAGGCAAACGGCTCGGAGGAGACGTTCCAGGCGCATCTGAAGCGGGAGATGGATAATGTCGCCCGCTTCATCGACGGCGACACCACCTCGGCCTTCATGACCAGCACCTATCGTTTCGGCGGCTGGAGCGACAATCCGGCCTGACGGGCGGTCTATTGGACGCCGGTCGGCTCTTTCGGGCGCTGCACCGGCTCCATGCCGTTCTTGGCCAGGAAATCGTACAGCGCGGCGGCCAGCTTCCTGGCGCCGGCGGGCGGCAGCACGACGCGGCCGACGACGACCGACTTGAGCGCCGGCGGCGCCTCGCCATGGTCGTAGCGGTGGGACGAAAAGGTGATCGAGACCACGCCGGTATCGATCGAGAAAGACGAAGCCTCGGTCGCGAACAGCTCAGGCGCGAACAGATCCTCGACATGCTGAGGCTCGGGGTTCGGCCTCGGAGTCCGTTCCACTGCCATTGTGTGCTCCCTCGGGTGGGGCCGAAGCTCGGCCGTACCCAATGTGGAGACGGCATGCGGAAATGGAAGTGCGGCGGTCGTTTTGTCGCTAGCGCGCCTCGAACGCCCTGATCCTGGCCGTCATCTCCTTCGCCAGGTCGTTCGGGATGGGGAAGGTCAGTGCATATTGCTCGATCTTCCAGCCGAACGGGGTCAGCGTGACCATCCCGGTGCCCCGGCTGGTGCCGTAGGATGCGCTGTCCAGGATCTCGTCGAACCAGGCGACGCAGCTGCACGGCACCCGCGCGATGGTGACGTGGCGCAGCCGCGGCTTGTAGGTCCAGCCCTTCCCTTGCGCGAACAGAGGCAGGGCGTAGCCGCGGAACTGGTCCATCGTCCAGCGCTCGGACGCGTCGGTGCCGATGAAGACGGCGTCGGGCGAGAACAGGTCGAAATAAGCTTTGCCGTCGGCCTTGGATGCCGCCGCGTGCAGCTGGTCCAACACCTGGCCGATGGCGGCGACCTTCGCATCGTCGTCCGGATCGGCCTTTGCTGTAGGTGGAGTGGCGGCAAATCCAAAGAAAAGGACTAAAATCCCCGCCGCCACCGGCGATGCGAGCCTCTTCCTTAGCGCCAGCATTCGATCTTGACCGTGGCTCTCTGCAACTGGCTCGCTAGCTCCGTGCCAACGCGCGAATGACCCGGGCCGCCTATCTCATAGCTGATTGCGTTCCTGTCCATCAGCGAACGCGCTACATCCATCTTCGACGCAAACGAAACGTTCTGCGGAATTGTCCCTGTGTTGGCGGCGACCAGAAACGGATTTAGACCTCCCGAGATAATGCCAATGACGGTTCCGTTTTCATCGACAACGGGGCCACCCGAACTCCCGGGCTGAACGGCCGCGCTGATCTGAAATTGCTTGTCGTTTCCCTGGATTCCCGCCGTGCTCGACACAGTGCCATTGGTCAGGTTTCCTGCGCTGGAGAGAATCTGGGTCAGGGGATACCCAAAAGTGACGACGGTCTCACCCAGTATTGGGTCGGTGTTCCTGAGTTTCAAAGCACCACCGAAGCTGCCTGTAAGGAGCGCTACATCGGCTGCCGTGTCCCGCGCGATAACGCGGGGGATGAAATTCTCGTTTCCAGCGAAATCGCGAATGTGGATTTCGGTGCAGGCCGAAATGACGTGGTCGTCGGTCAATATCTCGTGATTTTTTCCGACCACGATGCCTGATCCGTATCCTCTGACTTTCGGACTGTGAGGCTCGTTGTCGGCGGGGGCAATGAGATCGTCTCCGTTTTTCCATTTGGCGGTCGCGGTTTGCGCCGATGCCATTTCGGTTGCCGATAGATAATAGGCGGCTTGGTCGCGGACTTGCCGTATCGTGGCCGCGCCTTGTCCGGTAATGCGGACTTCAGCAAGACTCGCCCACTCGTACGATAGAATGTCGCTGGCCGGGACGCCGCGGCCGTCGCGGTAGTATATCGCTAGTAGGGCCTGACCGGGACCGTAACCTTGAACAGCTGCCGATTTCGCCAATCTGGCCGCTTCGTTGTCATCCTGGGTGACGCCGTTTCCCATGCGATGCATCATTGCAAGCTGAACCTTGGCTGACCCGTTGCCGTGGTCGGCTGCGGATCGGAACAACTTGATAGCCTCATCCTTATTGACCGGCGTTCCTTGACCGTTGAGATAGGTCAGGCCCAGGTTGAATTCCGCAGCGGAATTCCCGTGTCCGCTCGCATAAGTGAACCACCGCCTTGCTTCTTCGAAGTTCTGCGGCACCGACACGCCGGTTGCATACATAATTCCAACGGAATTGGCGGCATCCCAATTGCCGTCGCGTGCCACCTTGAAGAGGAGTTGCGCTCCAAACGGCATTGTCGAGGCGTTGTCCGGTGCAGGAGGCGCGGATGTATTGCACGCGCTCAAGAACAGAGGGATGATGATGGCGGAAGCCAGGAAGGAGGTTTGCTGACGCATATTTTCCCAGGTCACATCAGTAGAAGATCAGTTCGTTTTCGGACACAACGGATTTTTATTTACTTTATCTGAGTTTCTCGCGTTCGGTAAGGCGGAATAGCGGTGCTGCCGTGTCGAAAAGCGGAACTGTGGTCGTGCCGAAGTGAGGCAGGTCATCTTTTAGAGGATGATTCTTTAGCCATGGCTACACCCTCGCTGCTATCCGATCTTTTCCTTTGCAAAGGCTGACCGTTGCGGCAAGCTTCGGCACGAATTTCTCGCCTGTCGAGTCTCGCTCAAGGACGTACCCGCCTAATGAAGCTGGCTATTCCGAAGGAGCGGCGCGCGCATGAAAGGCGCGTCGCGGTGACGCCCGATACGATCAAAAAGCTGATCCCCCTTGGTTTCGATGTGGTTGTCGAGTCCGGCGCGGGGCTGG